>ERZ1026892.1007-NODE-1007-length-12444-cov-37.762289_pt1 | contig 12444 bp, 12 predicted proteins | sample MGYA00380176_ERZ1026892 | MGnify/ENA primary metagenome ERZ1026892 (study PRJEB33269, sample SAMEA4719812) | human gut metagenome | biome: human-associated habitat; feature: organic feature; material: feces | place: Cameroon | collected 2013-10 ... | reverse complement strand
CGCAAGCACTAATGGGGGCATTATAACCGACAATAATAACAAATATATTCATACTTTTTATGAGAAAACTTTTACTCGTGGCCGTGGCTGCCCTTGGCAGCATGGCAAGTTTTGCACAGACCGATGTGCAACCCGTGGTGGGTGGCTATGAGGGCAACCTCTACGTCAATGTGGGTAGTGCCGACTATGTGGAGGACAACGACCTGCGTATGTACGCCAAGGTGTTTGTCAATGCTTCGGAGGACGCTACCGGCAAGGTAGACTTCAGCTTGCCCAACTTCTCGTTTATGGGCATAAAGCTCGGCGACATCTTTTTGCCAGCTATTGGACTGAACGAGAATGATGGCGTTTACACCTTTGGCGAGAATCCCGAGGTGCGCCTGACATTCAACACTCAGGAGATTGGTACCATCTTGGCCGATGCCAAGCTCGACGATGCACAGACCTACGTAAAGGGCGACAGCATTGTGGCCTATATTCCTGTGAAGTGGGTGCAAAGCGAGACACAGAAGATGCCTATTGCCGTACTGTTCAAGGGCGTGCGCGTGAACCCCTACGCCTTGAGCAACTACAACTTTAATGATGCTATGCGTTGGGAGCAGAGCCGTCCGTGGGACAGCAAGAATGGTTATTTTGACTGGACAACGTTGAAGGACAACGACGAATATTGGGGGCAGTCAAAATGGCAGATGGAAGAATATATCACCCCCGACGCTTGGTGTGTTTCGCACGTGATGGGCATGAACGGCCTCGGTGCCACAGTGGTGGGTGCTCCTTATTCGACAAACGGTGATGAGGACAACCCCGACTACGCGGTGCGTTTGACCAACACCCCCAACCCCTTTATGCCCACACAGGTTGTGCCGGGCTATATGACGCTCGGCACGAGCTTTGCCTCGGCCAGTGTGTTAGACCTCAACAAGGCCGACGGTGGTACGTTTGGCGGTGTGGCCTTTACGGGCAAGCCCGATGCCATACAGTTTGACTACAGCCGCTCGCACACACAGGCTGGCGACACGCTCTATGCTGCTGAGGTGATTAACAGCGAGGAGCCTGCCACTGTGGTGGCTTACTTGTGGAAGGGCCAGTACAAGCAGGAGGCTGTGCCGGGCGAAACGGCTTATACCGATCCCTCGACAGTGACCATGTATGGCCGCGAGCGCAACATACTCGACATCAAGACCACTACTGGCGGTGCTGCAACCAAGAGCGACGACGCGGCTTGCATAGCCAAGGTGGTGAAGAGCATTACTGGCAATGTGGAGGGCAAACTCGAAACGATTGTTGTGCCCCTCGACTATGGCAAGTATGCCGGCACTGATGTGCAGCCCGACTCGCTGAACATCATCTTTGCTGCCAGCGACTACTTTGGCCAACGCAGCAAGGTGGGTGCAGGCAATGCTTTGGTGGTGGACAATGTGAAGTTGCTCTACTATCATGCCATTAAGGATGCCAGCTACAACGGCAATGAGTTTGAGTTCGGTGAAGACAAAACTGCCGACTTCAGCACAGAGGCTTATGTGCCTGCCAACTTGCAGTTTACCAAGGTGGGCCAGGGTGCCACTGTGGAGCAGACTTATAACGCCGAAACTGGTGTGTTGACCATTACGGTGAAGGGTCAGGACGTACGTTTCAACCCCGAGTCTGTGACGGTGTACACCATTCAGTTTGACGCTGTGAAGACTGCCGTTGCTGGTGTGAAGGCTGATGCCGCTGCTGAGGTTGCCCCTGCCGTTTACGGTATTGATGGCCGCCGTTTGGCTGCCCCTGTAAAGGGTGCCAACATTATTGGTGGCAAGAAGGTTATCAAGTAATTAACAACAAAACAATAACAACAACGGGGCTGTGCCAGGCCGGTGCAAACCTTGCGCTTGGTGCAGCCCCCTTTTAACGCAAAACAAAACAATGAAAAAACAACTTTTGACGCTCGCGCTGCTGGCTGTGGCTGGCACGGCGGGAGCGCAGTATCAGCTCCCTAATGGTAATTTTGAGGGGGGTACTTATACTTCGTCTCAGAAGGATCAGACCATTCCAAATGATTGGAATTGGTTTGATACAGGTACGGGTAAAGTTATTTCGACTGCGCTTGGATCAGGTGGCATGACTTGTAGTGTGGAAACAGAGTCCGGCAATAATTATGTGAAACTCGTAGCTAACAAAATTTCGCCTTTTCCTACAGCTAATGGCAACCTAACGACAGGTACTATAAATGCGGGCGAATCATTTAGGGCTGCATCTGATGGAGGACTTAAAAACTATAATTATTCTGATCCGACTGGAGCGGGAAATATGGCTGGAGTAACGACTGATCGTAGCGCTCAGAAAGAAAAAACTTCCACTGGACAGTCGTTTACAGGTAAGCCAGATGCGTTGAAATTTAGATATGCTGCTTATTGCAGTAGTTCGACAGCTGAAATACAAATTCGTGCGGTCGTACATGGTGCAGGCCGATACAGAGATCCTGAATATGCAAAGGATAATTATGATGATATAAAATGGGGTACGGCTACATTTAATGCTACTAGAACTCTTACCAGTAAAACGGATGCAGTAGTTTTGAAGGAAGCACAGGTTGAATTTGTAGCTGGAGCGAAACAGTCTTCAATTGTTCCTGTTGGCGTTCTCGTATCTTTAACCACGAACAAAAATCCTGGAACGGGTACTGCTGGTGACTTTGTTTGCTTTGACGACATCGAATTTGTTTACTACCACGCTCTCAAGTCTGCTACATACAATGGACAAGCAATAGCAAACTTTGCAGAGAAAACATTGAACTATGACCTTTCATCACAGGTTTATGACGAAAAGAAGTTTGATTATACCGTGAAGGGCGTGGGTGCAAGGGTAGTAAAGAACTATAATGAGGCAACTGGCTTGCTCACCGTCACCGTGAATGGCAACAATATTTCAGCTGATGCTACAAGCAAGACGGTGTACACCTTCCAGTTTAAGAAGATGGATTACACTGGTGTGCTCTCAGCTCTCAGTGTGAATGGAAAGAACATAGAAACTTTTGACGAAGGCCGTTGCCACTATACCGTAGTAGGCGACTATACCGATGGTTGTGTGAAGGCTACGGCCAAGGGTGCTGATGATGCGGTGGCCACCAACTATGATCCAGCAACTCGCATTTATAGTGTTAACGTGACTGGTGGCTCTAAGGTAAACAACTATTATGTGAAGTTTGCCAAGGCCACTACAGGCTATAAGGGCAAAATGAGCATCGCTATGGATAATAGCTGGCTTTCGGCTGCTACCTCAACCGTTGGTATAACGACCCCTGTTGATGGCAAGGCAGACTTCCAACTCCTTGGTTTTGAACTGCAAGGTATGGGACTCGTTGGCGACATTTTTGTAACCGATGTACCTTATACTGAGAAAAATGGTGTGGTAAACCTCTATAAGGAGCAGACCATCACTATATTTGGTGACATGGGTGCAACGCTTGGCAAGCTCCCCGTAGTGCTCAAGGGTACACTGAAGGACGGTAAGCTCACTGCGAATATTGGCATTACTTGGGAAGAATATAAAATCACCGTAGACCTCGTTCCGCTTGATGCCACAAGCCTTGACTTTTCGTCAAACGCTGTAAATCTTGGTAGTACTCCGCTTGCCGGCATGAAGGCCGACATGACCAACAAGAACTTGGCCATCTTCTTGCCCGAGGCTACAGAGGGCGTAGATGCTAACGAAAAGAACGTAGTAGTAGGCACCACCGCCAGCAGCCTTTCACTCGCTGATGGCAATGACTGGGGTGTGACTAAGGACTTCACTGCCGCAGCAGTAAGCTATGACCGCGTATTTAACACTGATGCCAACTATGTGCAGAGCTTTGTATTGCCCTTCGGCTTTACTGTGCCCACTGGTACTACGGTGGCTGAACTCAGCAGCGTGAATGGTGACAACCTCGTGTTCAAGCCCGTGAATGAGACAGTGGCCAACAAGCCTTACTTGGTGGTGACTTCTGATGGGGAATTTATCAACAAACTGACAAATGTGCAGGTGAAGGCTACTACTGGTGCCGACCTGACTACTACCGTGGCTGGTGTGAGCCACATCGGTTCGTACACTGCTCAGAATGTAGCGAACGTGTATGGCTATACTAATGGCAAGTTTGTAAAGGCTGCCAATGGTTCGGTTAAGCCCTTCCGCACTTATGTTAAGGTGGCTGGCGACCAGCAGGCTGCCCCCATGGCTTTCGGTGTGAACATTGAGGGTACTGTGACGGGCATCAACAATGCCACTACTGCTGCCACCGCCAAGGAGGCTATCTACAACCTGCAGGGCGTGCGCGTGAGCGGTGACTTGAAGCACCTGACTAAGGGTGTGTACATTGTGAACGGCCAGAAGGTGGTAGTGAAGTAACACATGCTTTAATAATATAAAGACAGACAATGAAAAAGACATATATGCGCCCCGAGGGCACTGTAATACAGCTCTGCATGGAGCAGCACATTCTTGATGGTTCGATTACGGCTAACACTTCAACGGCCGAGACCCAGGATAATGTGGAGTTTGAATCGGCCGCTAAGGGCTGGGGCAGCGAAAGCTGGAGCGAGGAGTAAAGGCGCTCATCAGGCTTTAGCTTAAAACTCGAGCATGAATGGGGGCGATGCGTCCCGCATCGGGGTAAAAGGGGGTTGTACTCTCTTTGCCGCGACGCGAGGGGTGTCGCCCCCATTGGTGTTTGGGGGTGGGGGCATAATGGGCATAATAGGCATATTAGGCGATAGGCATATTAGGCGATAGGCTTATTAGGCAATAGGCATATTAGGCAATAGACATAATAGGCTTGATAGGCATAATGGGCTTGATAACACAGCCCGCTCGCACATTTTTTTGAAAAAAAGTGCGTGCGGGCTGTAACTTTTTGCCGCTATGACCGTCTACATAACAGAGAGCCAAAAATGAAAGAGATAGATTTTCGACAAGACCTCCTTCCGCTAAAGGATAAAATATACCGTGTGGGCCTGCGCATCACGCTCAACGCCCAAGAGGCGGAAGACTTGACGCAGGACACGCTGGTGCGTGCCTGGACAAGGCGCGCAGAGCTGGCGGGGGTGAAGAACTTGGAGGCTTTCTGCATAACCATTTGCCGCAACCTTGCGCTCGACCGCATGGCGCGGGCCGAAAATGCGAACCAGCCGCTCGAGGCTGCGGGCACGGAGGCTTGTGACACGGCTCCGGGGCCCGACGAGAGGCTGGAGAGGGACGAGAAGTTGCAGCGGGTGCACCAAATATTCAACGCTCTGCCCGAAAGGCTGCGCACGGCGCTGCAGTTGCGCGATATTGAGGGGCTGAGCTATGCCGAGGCCGCCGCGGCAATGGAGCTGACGGAGGCCGCCTTTAAGGTGACGCTGCACCGCGCACGCAAGGCTGTAAAGACACAATACGAAAAAATTGAGAACTATGGACTATAAGTATATTGAACAACTCCTTGACCGCTACTGGGCCTGCGAGACCTCTGAGGAGGAGGAACGCATACTGAAGGCTTTTTTCAGCCAAAAGGACGTGCCGGCCGCGCTGGTGCGCTACAGGGCTTTGTTCGTATATGAAACCGAGCAATGTGCCGCCAGCACGTTGGGTGACGACTTTGACCGCCGCGTGATGGAAGCTGCCGGTGTGGCTGACGGGGCTGAGGCTCCTGCCGCAGGGCGTGTGGTGCAGGTGCACCACATTACGCTGGGGCGCAGGTTGCGTCCGCTGTGGCGCGCCGCTGCTGCTGTGGCCATAGTGACGCTGCTTGGCACGGCTGCGCAGCACTCGTTTATGCAGCCTTCGGCCACGGACCAGGCTGCTGGCTGGGATTATAACCAGTCGGCTTACAAGGATTCGTACCAGGATCCGCAGAAGGCTTACGAGGCGAGCATGCGCACGCTGGAGATGTTTAAGGAGGGCGCACAGACTGCTGTGAACGACTCTGCTACTCATAATGCGGCTGACAGGGCTGCCAAGAACTGATGGGCGGGGCTATGGCACTGAAACATTGGTTTGTGACTTTGCTGCTGGCCCTTGTGGCTGCGGTGGCCGCCCGTGCACAGGGTGGCGGCGAGCAGGATTTTGCCTCGCGCTTTATGTCGCTCTATGGCAAGGGCCGCGCGGTGGAGTGTACCACGGTGTCGCCGCTGATGCTTGAGCGCATGATGCAGCTGCCTGATGTGGAGGGTGACTCGCACACGCGTGAGGTGCTGAAGCAGCTCAAGTCGATAAGGCTGGTGAGCAGCACGGCGGAGCATGATGTGACGCACCTTTATGCTAACGCGCGCCGCCTGGCCGAACGTAATGCCTTGCGCTACAAGTTGTACGCCGAACGGGCTGGCAAACGCCTGTATGTGCGCCGCAGGGGCAAGTATATTGTGGAGATGGTGCTGATGATGAGGCACTCGGGCCGCTTTGACTTGATTAACCTGACGGGTAACATGACGAACGACTTTCTGGACACGCTGATGAGGCGCTGAGGCGCTGGGGGCTGAGCCGGGTTGTTCTGGCTTTGGTCTCTCGCTCTTGACTTTTGACAATCAATTTGCACTTTATCATAAAACAATCAAACGCTCCCGCCCGTGCCACGGGGTTGAAATAATGGCGCAAGCGATCTTTAATAAAACAATCAACTTTTGACTGTATGCCTCTGGGCGCGGTGCACGACTTTGCCTTTTACCTGTGTGCTGCATGGCTGTTTCTGGCCCCCGGAATAATGGTTTCAGTTTTCTCTCTCTCAAAATGGGTGGCTGTGTGGCACTAACTTGCAGGCAGGCGCTCTATGCAAGATAAACAGGGGAGCATGTTGCTCGCACACAATGTGGTGGGCTGCTTGCTTCCCTTTATCTTTTTCGGGGGGGTGGTAATGATGGGCATATTAGGCTTAATGGGCAATAGGCATGATGGGCAATAGGCATAATGGGCATATTAGGCATAATAGGCATATTAGGCATAGGCAATAGGCATAATGGGCAATAGGCATAATAGGCATAATAGGCCTAATAAAAGGGGCTGGCGCCTTAGCGTTACTACTTGCAACGCTAAGGCGCCAGCCTATTAGCACATTAGGCTCGCGGCAGCGGGCTTTTGTGCACAAAAAATATCCCGACGCTTCACAGCGGCGGGATATCTTCTTCGTGGAGTCTCCTCTACGAATATTTGGATTTTAATGGAAAAATGAATGGAGAAATGAAATTCAGTCCATGTATGAGTATGTCATGAATTACAAGTTGGGGTTATCCTCGCCCCACTTCTCAACGGGAGGTACGATGCCGAGTTCAACAATCTCGTCGCGCATCTTGCAGAGGTGCTCATACGACTTGTTGAGGGCAGCCATTTCCTCTTCGGTGCCAGCGGGCTGTGTAAAGTGCACGCCGGTTTTGTCGATAGTGGTAGGCATGGCCATCATGACATTTTTGTAACCACACTTGTCGCAGTTTACGTAGCAGCCTGCGGGCAGAGTGAAGGGTTCGCCGCCCATGGCAGCTTCGATCATCTTGACAGCGTTGTAGGCAGGGCTCTGGAATGAGCTGCGGCCGCGGAGCTTGATGATGTTTGAACCACCCTGAATGGTGTGGTGCTTGATTTCTTCCCAACGCTCGGCAGAGAGACCCATCTCTGAGAGGGGCTTGCCGTCAACCTTTACCTGTGAGGCAAATACGGCCATTTGTTCGCCGTGGCCGCCATAGGTGTGTGCGCCGGTCACCTTGTCCTGCTGTACGCCGAATTCGAGGGCGAGAGCCTGCTGCAAGCGCGTAGAGTCGAGTGCAGCGAGTGAGGTGAGCTGGTTGGGCTTGAGGCCTGAGTGGATAAGTGCTGTAAGGGCAGTAACGTCGGCAGGGTTGAAGATAACGACTACGTGCTCTACATCGGGGCAGTACTTTTTGATGTTGTCGCCAAACTCGGCAGCAATTTTGCAGTTGCCTTTGAGCAGGTCCTCACGTGTCATGCCGTCCTTACGGGGTGCACCACCTGATGAGATGATGTACTTGGCACCGGTAAAGGCCTCTTTGGGGTCGACGGTGTAGGTTACGTTGGCACCGGGGAATGCGCACTGCTGTATTTCGTCGAACACGCCGTGTACGCCCGGTTCGTAGATATCGTAAAGACAGATGTTGGGAGTAAGGCCGAGCATCAAGGCGCTCTGTACCATGTTTGAACCGATCATGCCGCCTGCGCCGACAATGACGAGTTTCTCATTGCTTAAGTATGCCATAGTTGTATTACTATATATATTGTTTATATATGTGTGTCTGTGTGGCGTGTACGGTTGCACACCGGAGGGGTGTGTGTCGTATCACACCGCAAAATTACAAACTTTCGCGAATTATGGTATATGCGACGCGTTATTTTTTTGATACATCTCTCGGCTTGTGTGCTTTTTTAGGGTTTTTGAACTTTTGCGGTTGGGAGGTGCCAGGCAAAAAACGGGTTTCCTGCTTTGCACTTCTCTCACCTTGCACTAATTTTCGAGAAATTAGGCTGCGGTTCGGAAGTGCCAAGTCGAAAGTTTTAAGACCTTTCACTTTGCACTTCTCTCACCTTGCACTAATTTTGCACACAGAATATAACGCAAGGACAATGACACAGATTAAAGATAGCTGGAAAGCAAAGGGTTATGTTGACGAGCCCGTGCCGCAGGGCGTTGACCTCAAGGCCGAAATTCGACGCATGTGCAAGGAGAAGAATGCCATCATTCTGGCACACTACTACACCGAGGGCGTGCTGCAGGATATTGCCGACTTTGTGGGCGACAGCCTCGGACTGGCCCAACAGGCGGCTAAAACTGATGCCGACATCATCGTGATGTGTGGCGTGCACTTTATGGGCGAGACTAACAAAATTCTCTGTCCGCAGAAAAAGGTGCTCGTGCCCGACCTCAATGCCACGTGCTCGCTGGCCGAAAGCTGTCCGGCAGACAAGTTCGCCGACTTTGTAAAGGCGCACCCCGGCTACCAGGTGGTGTCGTATGTCAACACCACGGCGGCCGTCAAGGCGCTGACTGATGTGGTGGTGACGTCGAGCAATGCCAAAAAGATTGTCGAAACTTTCCCCAAGGACGCCAAGCTCATCTTCGGTCCCGACTACAACCTGGGCAACTACATCAATGCGCAGACGGGACGCCAGATGCTGCTCTGGAACGGCGGTTGCCATGTGCACGAGCGTTTTTCGGTGACGAAACTCGTGGAGCTTAAAAAGGCGCACCCCGGATCCAAAGTGCTGGTGCACCCCGAATGCCGCGGCGCGGTGGTGAAGCTGGCCGATGTGGTGGGCTCAACGGCCGCACTGCTAAAATATGCCATCGACTCGCCGTGCAACACCTTCCTGGTGGTGACGGAGAGCGGCATACTGCACGAAATGCAGAAGCACTGTCCTGACAAGCACTTCATACCCGTGCCGCCCGACGACAGCACCTGCGGCTGCAACGAGTGTAACTACATGCGCCTCTGCACGCTCGAAAAGGTGTATAACACGCTGCGCTACGAGTGGCCCGAAATTGAGGTGCCGGCCGAGGTGGCTGCACGCGCCATCAAGCCCATCGAGCGCATGCTCGAACTGAGCAAATAGAAGGCTGGCGTGCGATGATTGTAATTTTCAAGAAAGACTATCTGAAGGAATTGTATGAGCAGGGTGTTGCGAAGAAAAAGAAATACAGGTTCCAACCTCAGATTGTGCGACGTTATCAAGACCGCATCAATTTCCTTATAAAGGCGAGTCGCGTAGAGGATTTGTTCTCTATAAAGTCCTTGCACTATGAAGTGCTGACTGGCGACAAAGCTGGCATATCTTCGGTACGGGTGAATGACCAATACCGCATAGAGTTTGAAGTGGAGACTGTTGAAGGCGAGTCTGTACTGACGTTGTGCAATATAATAGAACTCTCAAACCATTACGACTAAACGCGTTGGCAGAATTGGTAAGCAAGTTGACAAAGAATTCAACCAACGTTAAACATTTTACAGCAAAATGATTACGCTTAAAGATGTAGACCCCAATATGATAGCCAACAATCTGACGCCGCAGCATGTGTCGGCGCCAGGCTACTTGCTGGCAGACGAAATAGCTGAAAGAGGCATTACTGTTGAGCGTTTTGCACAACTCACAGACATTGATGCCGAAAGTTTGAGGGAGATTATTGACGGACAGGCGCCCATTACTCCAGCCCACGCCATGATATTTGAGGCAGCCCTTGGCATAAGAGCCAACATTTGGCTGGGGTTACAGGCAGATTATGACATGCAGAAGGAGCGCAGCAACAAGTCGTTTGTAGAGCGCTTGCGTTCCATTCGCCAAATAGCGGCTGTGCTGTAAATGCAAGGCTGTACCCGCTCCGTCACCCAATATATAAGTTTATACCCATGACAATATCCCAACGTGTAGAGGCCCTTGGCCAGTGGCTCGCAAGCCATGCCGGGGCCGAGGGTGGGGCAGTAGAGGCATACATCGTGCCCACTGCCGACCCGCACAATGATGAGTACATACCCGTGCGCTGGCAGTGCCGCCAGTGGCTCACGGGATTTGACGGCTCGGCTGGCCTGGCCGTGGTCACCACCCGTGGCACTGCCGCACTGTGGACCGACTCACGCTATTGGCTGCAGGCCGCCACACAACTCGACGGCACACCCTTTGCACTGATGCGCGAGGGCAACCCCGACACACCCACCATGTCCCAGTGGCTCAAGGCACAGGGCATCACCCGCGTGAGCGCACCGGCCGACATGGTGACGCTGGCTGACGTGGCCGCATGGACCGCCGACGGACTGGACTATGTGCCGTTGCCCGACGCCTTCGACACCCTGTGGACCGACCGTCCCGCCGTGCCGGCAGAGCCCATCGTGGTGCAGCCCGCCACCTATGCCGGGGCCACCATGCAGCAAAAGCTCGAACGTCTGCGCCAGCACCTCAGCAAGTGCGGCATGGCCGACGCCTGCCTATTTACCGACCTGGCCGACCTGGCATGGCTGCTCAACCTGCGCGGGGCCGATGTGGCCTACAACCCCGTGTTTGTGGGTTACCTGGGCTACGAGCCCGCCACGGGCCGCTTCACCCTCTTTACCCACACCAGCACCCTCACCGCCGAGGCCAGCGCCCAGCTGCACGAGGGCGGGGTAGCCGTACAGCCCTACGAGGCCGCGGCACCCTGGGTGGCCAGCCACACCACACGCCTCGACCCCTCGCAGGCCACCATGTCGCTGTGTGCCGACCCGCGGCAGCAGCCCACCTTCAGTTCGCCCCTCGAGGGTTGGCGCGCCATCAAGACCGAGGCCGAGGCCGAAGGCTTTCGCCAGGCCATGCTGCGCGACGGCGTGGCCATGGTGCAATTTCTGCGCTGGCTCGACGAGCAGCAAGCCGCCGGCAACGAGGTTACCGAAATCTCTGTCGACGAAAAGCTCACCGCCCTGCGCGCCCAGCAGCCCGGCTATTGCGAACTGAGTTTTCCCACCATAGCCGCCTGTGGCGCCCACGGAGCCATAGTGCACTACGAGGCCACGCCCCACACCAATGTGCGCCTCACCCCCCACGGTCTGCTCCTGCTCGACAGCGGTGCACAGTACGACTGCGGCACCACCGACCTCACACGCACCATAGCCCTTGGCCACCTCACCGCCGAGGAGCGCCGCGTCTACACCCTTGTGCTCAAGGGCCATCTGCGACTGGCTCACCTGCAGTTTCCCGAGGGCACCACGGGTCTGCAGCTCGACCTTGCCGCACGCCAGGACATGTGGGCTGCCGGCTACGACTTTGGCCACGGCACGGGCCACGGCGTGGGTTCCCACTTGTGTGTGCACGAGGGTCCGCACCAGATACGCAAAAATGTGCGTCCCTGCACACTCATACCCTTCGAACCCGGCATGACCATTACCGACGAGCCCGGCATCTATGTTGAAGGGCGCTTTGGCGTGCGCATCGAAAACACGCTCCTTTGCGTACCGTCGCGCGAGACGGATTTCGGCCGTTTCTTGCGTTTCGAAACCCTCACCCTCTGTCCCTACGACCTGCGTGCCGTAGAGCGCGACATGCTCTCCCTCGACGAGGTGGAGCAAATCAACGCCTACCACATGGTGGTGCGCCGCCGCCTCATGCCGCTGCTCACCGACGAGGCCGACAAAATATGGCTGGCCCGCGCCACAGCAAGCATCGAGGACGACCGCGGGTAGGGGAGAGTAGGTTATAAGGTTATGAGGTTATAAGGTTAAAAAGTAACCTTTGCGAGTTCGAACGCAGAGCGAGAACTGAAAGGTTAAACGCTACCTCTAATGGGGGCGACGCGTCTCGCGTCGGGAAAAGATGTATTTCCCTCCTTTCTCTATTCCGACGCGAGACGCGTCGCCCCCATTAGTGCTTGCGTTTTGTGCTTGCGCTTTGCTTGAAATGCCCCGATGCGCGAGACGCGTCGCCCCCAGTTCTGCTCACAAAAGCGCCTTTTTAACCCCCTAACCCCCTAACCTCATAACCCCCCTAACC
>ERZ1026892.1004-NODE-1004-length-12455-cov-4.891048_pt1 | contig 12455 bp, 7 predicted proteins | sample MGYA00380176_ERZ1026892 | MGnify/ENA primary metagenome ERZ1026892 (study PRJEB33269, sample SAMEA4719812) | human gut metagenome | biome: human-associated habitat; feature: organic feature; material: feces | place: Cameroon | collected 2013-10 ... | reverse complement strand
CGCCTCAAAAATAAAGGCAAATCTTGAATTTCATAAAAGTTCAGACGACTTCAGTAATTCTTCAGTCAAGTTTGTCGACCACGCGAGTCATGCCGAAGGTCAGATGTTCACGTTCCATCCCAATTCGGTGGCGCGTTTGATCATTTCTGCTGCATTGGTCACGTCGAGTTTCTGCATGATACGTCTGCGGTGGAACTCTATGGTATGGGCACTAATGCCTAGCTGTTCGGCCATATCTGTGGCTGAAAATCCTTTGGCAGTCCACTCCATCACTTCTATCTCACGCTTTGACAGACGACCGGGTTGCAGTCTTTGTTCTCCCATCAGGCGATAGAACGTGGGACTATAGTAGCCTTTACCTTCAGAGAGCCTTTTTACGGCCGTGATGAGTTCGGCCGCATGGTCTCCTTTCATCACCACGGCTTCCGTGTCTGCGTCAGCCATTTCACTCACAGACCAAGGTTCTTCATGCATGGTGTAGATGATCACCTGCGTGGTGGGCATCACTTGGCGCACATGCTTGATCAAGGCTAATCCGCTTTCTCCTTTCAGGTCCAAATCGGTGATCAGCACGTCAATGCTTTGTTTGGAGAATGCCTCTTTCGCCTCTTCTGCTCCGCTGGCTTCCACAAGGGTTGCTTCAGCAAATGATGCGGACAGCAGCGAATGGATGCCTCTCAGAACCATCGGATGGTCGTCAACGATAAGTATGGTCATCGGTTTGTTATTTGCCGGTTTGTTATTTGCCGGTTCGTTATTTGCTTTTGGTCTTGAGTTCATAGGTCAAGGACAGCACGTGGTGCAAGTCCTCAATCGTTATGGTCAGCTGTGCTCCTATTCTGCAGGCTCGCTTCTGGAGGGTTTGCTTGCCTATGCCTGAAGCGGCCGTTTCCTGTTGGTGCCCCTTGTCTTGTCTTACGCCATTGACAATGCGTAGACTCACCCGGTCCTTGTCGGCCTGAAGGGAGATCTCGATTCGGTTTCCGTCACCGTATTTCAAGGCGTTGGCCGTGCCTTCCTGAATGATTCGATACATTTCATAGGCCACTTGCTGTGGCAGGCAGTGCCAGTCGAAGGAGTGGGAGATGTTGAGGTTGACAGTGTGTTTGCCGCTATCACGGATTGCTGCCACATACGAGCGTGTCGCCACATCGAGGGTCGTTTGCTTGAAGTCGGGCGGCATCAGTTCGTGTGACAGGTGGCGGACGTTTTGCCATACTTCGTTCAGATATTCTTCGGCGTTCTGGCGGTCGGTGGCAAGCATCAGTTTGGCTGCCAGAATGTCATTGCAGACACCGTCGTGCAGTTCCTTTGCGATTCGTTCGCGTTCGTCTTCCTGCCCGCTGATGTAGCTTTGCAATTCCTGCTGTATGGCCTTTTGGGCTGCCCATCTTTTGCGATAGAGCATGATGCAGACGACAGCGATGAGGATGACGATGAGGATCACGAGCCATAGCAACTGATTCGTCAACTCTGCAGCTTTGCGCTTGGAGTCGGCCAGTGCCATCTCCGTTTCCAGGGTTTTGTATTTCACGGAAAATTCGCTCATGCTTTTCTCGATGTCGCTCTGCTTCACGGAGTCGAGCAACTGGTATGCTTCTTTCATCTGAACCAGCGCTTCAGCCTTGCGTTCCATCTTTTCGAGACAAAGGGCTTTCTGCCACAGCATGCTTTCCATCGGCATGACTTGGTTTTCGGAGCTGTTGGCCATCATCGTGTCGAGCAAAGCCAGTTGTTCCCTGAATTTTCCCTGAGCTCCCAGCAAGTGGGCCTTTGTTTCCATGATGCCCAAAGCTCCATTGCTTTTCGTTGACACGCCGGCCATGGCATGGTCGGCATATCGCATGTATGCTTCGACGGCCTGATCGTTTCCCAGCAAGCTGTAGGACTTCAAGATGATGGACAGGAATTTCAGCGTGAGCACATTGTAGTCCGCGTGTTCCACCTCAGGCCAGTATGGCAATGTGGCGTCAAGTGCCTTTTGGGCTTGGTTTTGTCTTAAATAGATGCCACCGATATTGGCTCTTGCGGACAGGTGCTCAATGGTATCGCCCGCTGCCAAGGCTGCCTTCTCGGCTTTCTCTGCATAACGGATGGCTTCGGGAAAACGGTTGTTTTCGGAGTATAACACCGTCACGCAGTTATTCAGATAGATTTCGTATTCGCTATTGTGTTCCTTCAATGCCAGTTCGATGCCTTTCTTGTATTGGACAAGGGCAGAATCCACCTTTCCCTGACGGCGATAGGCGATGCCCGTTGCGCCATACAGATTGAGCATGGACTCCACATCTCCCAGTTTCTCCGCCAATTGGAGGCCCCCACGGGCTGCGGCAATCGCCTCCGGCATTCTGCCCATATCCGTCAGTGCCACGGTCTTTTCGCTCATCAGCCAGCACCTGATGCTGTCGGCAGGGTGCATCTGCAGGGCGCTGTCGGCCAGTGAAAGGGCTGCTTGCTTGTTGCCGCCTGCATTCAGTTCGGCCACTTGTTCCAGCATGGCATACGTTTGGTCCGCTGTCTTTCTGTCTCCCTCTTTTCCGCACGAAAACAGAAGGGAAGTGAGTGACAGCAAGAGGATGATATTTCTCATGAGATGAGGTGTCTCGTGCATATGTGATGTTCTATTGGGGTCAGGTTACGGATGGGGAAATGGTGAGGGCATGATGTTGCGCCGCGTACGGATTGGGGAAGGGTACTGTCCTATAAGTAGGTGTTGTTCAAAATTATTTTATACTATCAGCAGGTGCTATTTTTACATTGAAAGCACGTTCTCGGGCGCATCTATTTCCTTCGTTCTCAGTCACATAGCCCGCTATGTTCCTTCGCCCGAAGAAAATAGCTGCATCCCGATAACGCACTTTCAATGTAAAAATAATTTCGAACACCTACTTAATGCCGTATGGCGCAAAGGTACGAAAAACCTTTGTAAATGAGCAGCTTTCAGAGCTCATTATACCAGATGTACCGATTCCGTTATACCACTTATCCCAAATCTGATATACCAAATGTTCTCATTCTGTTATACCATTTGTTCCTTTTGGGGTGTGTTGCGGACGGCATTTGCCCTTTGTCGGGGGTGCTTGGCCAAAGGACTGAAGCGACACACAAAAAAAAGTGCACCAGGCTTTTGCCTGATGCACTTCTATTGGATGAGCTTGTCAGAGGATTACTTCACCAGCACCTTGCGGCCGTTGATGATGTTGATGCCCTTGACAGGCTGGCTGAGACGGCGACCGTCGATGCTGTAGATGACGCGGGGAGCGTTGGCATCGTTCGTGGCCTGACCGATACCGGTGACACCGTCGAGGCTGTAATTCGTCACGTTCTTCAAGCCGGCTTTGCCGCAGTAGGTAGCGATGTTGCCATAGAGCCAAACGGTGGTTCCCTGCTTGTCTGCGTTGTCCTTCAGGTTGATGGCATCGCGAACCTTACCCTTGGGAAGCTGAACGGGGATGTAGGCATCGGGTGTACCAACAGCGAGGTTGGTGGCTACAACGTTTTCGTCAGCGGGGCTGTAGGTGCCCTTCTGGGTGTCGGAGATGTAACCGATGATGGTGCCCTTCACCCAAACCTTCTCACTCACGCGGCCGTTGAAGTAGTCAAGGTCGGCTGCGGAATAAGGCTTTTCGAAGGTGCCTTCGCCCTCGATGTAGTAGAGGTCGAAGCTGGCCTTGGATGCGAGGTAGTTTGCCGTTTCGGGAGTTTCCACGGTGATCACGGTGTGGCCATAGCCCACGCGGGTGATATTGCCTTCAGCGTCGATGGTTGCCACCTTTTCGTTGGAAGAGCTGTACGTCTTCTTGCCATCGCTCAGTGTGCTGAGCTCGTTGGCCTCCAATTCATGGTTGGGGATGACAACGATGGTGTCGTGTGCCCAAGCGGTTTCGGCATTCTTCAGGTTGGTGAGGATTTCGATGTCGTCGGCTGAGCAAACGTAGAGCTGGGCGTTCCCTCTGAAGTAAGCCACGTAGGCGTTGATGTTGTAGTTCTTGGTGGTGTCGAACACGAAGTCACCGAGCACGTTGAAGTTATCGCGGAGCGTGATGGTGTTGTCTGAATCGTCGATGAGGCTGATGTTGGAGTTCGCCAGCGTGTCAGCTTCGAATGCAACGTTCTCCAAACGTACGTAACGGCTCTGGTATGTGGCCTTGGTGTCGTTGTTGATGGTGGCGATGGTGAGGGTTTCGGGCTTCACCTCGTTGCCTGAGCTGGCGACGGTGGCCTTTTCGAAGTCAACGGCATCGAGTTCGAGAGCTGAGTTGTAGATCACCACGTTACCCGTGAGCTTGCCAGCCAGCTTGTCACCCTTCTTGGCGATGGGCTTGTTGGGGCCGTAGAGGATGGCGTAGGTGGTGCCGTCGGTCACGTAGGTTGTGTGGTTTGTGCCGCGGAGGCCAACGCCAGTCACGAGGAGGTTGTCGGCTGAGAGGGTTGCGGCTACCTTCGTCGTGGTGGCAGCCTGCTGCATGTCGGCGAGGGAAGCGTAGTGGGGCAATTCAGGTTCGGGAACGACCATTTCGCCAGTACCTTCAATCACCAGGTTGCGCATTTCCCAAGTGGGAGCGGAAGCCTTGGTGGAAGCGTATGCGAAGGCAATCTGAATCTTCTTGCCGTTGTAGGCGCTGAGGTCCTGCGTGTTGGTCACGTATTTCCAGTCGGTGCAAGTGGGGTAGGTGGTGATGGGCAATTCAGTCCATTCTCCGCCTTCCACCTTGACGAGGAGGCGACACTGCTGGGTGGTGAGAGAAACATCGCCCTTGTTGATGGCGTGTTCGAAGGTCATGCTCAGATTGCTGGCCTTGGTGAAGTCAAATACGGGAGAGACGAGCCATGAATCCTTGGCGAAAGCCTTACCGTTGACGAAGGCGGAAGCCTTGGCGCCATAGGTGCTTGATGAATTCCATACGTTAAATACGCTGTCGCCGGGGGTGGGGTCAACCGTTGTGAACTGGCCCAGACCATTCAGGAAAGTCTCGCTGAAGAAGGTCTTCTTCTCGCCGGGCTGGGGCGTGTCGGGGGTTTCGGTCTCACCTTCCTTGCCGAAGGTTACGGTCATGGTGAGGCACTTGATCGGGTTGATGGGCGTCAAATCCACGCTTTCTGCTTCGCCGGTCCAAGTGTTGCCATTGAATGCACCTTCAGAAGCACTGACATTTTTTTCGCCAACGGCGTCTCCCGTCATATCAATCTTCTTCAGCAAATAGCCGAGAGGTGCTTTCACGTAGATGGCATTTTTCTTGTAGACACGCAATTCGTATGATGTGCCATCTTTCTTGGTGAAAAGAACGGGGGGATTCTTTGCTTCGCCCTTGTCGAAAGCGATTTCCACGTTGTTGTTGACTAAGCTGATGTCATTAAGGGGCTGACCCATTGAAGGTTTGTCTATGGGAGTGACAGTGGCGTCACTTCCTTTGATTTTCAATCCTGTCGGATTGGAGAAGTCGAACGTGGCTGTGCCCTGTGCCAATGCTGCGAGCACGATGCCGAAGAACGACAACGTAAGAAGTAAAAATTTCTTCATATGCTTAGGTTTTTAAATTGTTATTTCGTCGAATGATTTGTTGAATCACGCGGTAACTTGCGCCAACAGCGTGATTCTGTGGACAAAGTTAGGGAATATCGCTGATTCTTGCAAAGTCTTCATGATTAAGATTTGGTAAAACGGTAAAGAATACGATAAAATGGGTATTTTTGCACTCTCTTGGCTGTAAAGCGGGCATGACAAGTGATGTCCGAACCTGTCAAGAGCCGATGGGGATTGGGCGTGCCCCAATCGCCCCACAGGTTTTCCCCCATTGCATTTTCAAATTGCCAACAAAGAAACGAATGAGCAAGAAATCAGACTACAAACTCCGCAACCAGTCTTATCTGGAAGAACTTTCCCGTGAGGAAGGTATCGTGAAACTCCCCAAGGGCATTCTTTGCCGTGTGCTGCAGTCGGGTCCGGCCGATGGTCGTCAGCCCAATGTGCGCAGCGTTGTATGTGTCCACTATACAGGACGCCTTATCAATGGCCGCGTGTTCGATGATACACGTCGCGACGGTGTGCCTGCAGCCTTTCGTTTGATGGAAGTGATCACGGGTTGGCAGATTGCGCTCAGCCGTATGCACGTGGGCGACCGTTGGGAAATCATCATTCCTGCCGATATGGGCTATGGTTCGCGCGGCGATTCCGAAATTCCAGGTAATTCCACCTTGATTTTTGATGTGGAGTTGCTTAGCGTGGCTTGAGTTTGGGTATATCCCTAAAATACGAAAAGTGGTCCTGTTTTCCCTCTTGGGGGAGACAGGACCACTTTTCGTATCCGTTGTTTTGAAGAATCGTTGGGGGATTAGAGTCCCCAGTTTGAAGGGATGCACTGGTCTTCCACCTGTTCCTCGATGTTGTCAGGCAGATTGGGGAAGAAGTCGATGCCGGTGAGCTGTTCGAGGCGGTTGATGCTCACTGTGTGGTTCTTCATTTCGCGCAAAGGCGCCTTTTTGTTGTAGGTGTAACCATAGTCCTTGTGCTCCAACCAGAAGGCGATGGATGAATACACGCCATTTTTCACCTTAAGCAAGGCCATATAGTAGTACTTAGGTACGGCCACCTTCTTGCCGTTCGAACGGTTGACGTAGCTTTTCACTTCGTTGGCACGGATGGTTCCGCCCTTGACGACGTAGAGCGTGTCGGAGAACAAGGCATCGCGGCCTTTGTTCTGCACCAATCCTTCGAGCGTCACCCAGTAGCCCTGATTGAAGGAACTCATCTGCGGCGACATGTTTGTCATATAGAATGTCTGTTCGTTGGCTTCGAGCGAGAACAGACGGTCGGCTGAAGCGCAAAGGTGACCACGGTCATAACCCGGACCGAAACCACGATTGCCGATGTGGTATTGCTGTGCGAGAAGCGGATCGTCCATAAAGGGTTCCTCCGAGCGCGACACGTAGCGTGTGCGGGTGTCGCCATCGAAGCGGAAGGCCACCCAGCGTGAGTGGGACATCGAGGTGTTGTATTCCACGGAGTAGTTGAGCACCTTACGGCCCGTGGTCGTGGTGGTGTAGTGAGCGATGGTCTGGGTTGTTCCGTCGGTAAGCACACGAGGTGTTTCCATGCGCGAGGTAATCTGCATGGAGGGTGTCACAGTGCCAGTCTGGCCGCCGGAGCCCAGGCTATAGCCGTTGTCGTCTTCGCTACAAGAAGCAAGCACGGCTGCTGCCAGTACGAAGAATGCGGAGCGGAGCTTGCGGAACGGGATGGGGAAATGGAATTTGTTCATTTTTGCGGATGATGGAATGGCGGAAATAGCGATTACCTATATCCCGCCATAAAACGATAAAAGGGGTGCTCGGACACATTGGCATGTCCAAGCACCGCTTTCATCGTATCATTGTTGGATATCGGTCAGTTGACGGAATCAACTTATTTCTTCACCACAGAGAAGTCGTCGATGAGCTTGTCGGAATTCGGGTGATCAGCAACGTTTTTCGGGTTCATTACCACAAATTGCAGGGTGGTTGGGGCATCGATCGTAAACTCGTGTGTCACCTTGGTCCACTCAGAAGCGTTGGTGTCAACATAATCATTGCGATATACGTAGGAACCTGCAGAACCATTGATGAAAGGCACGTAACCGGGGCGAACCTGACCGGCACCCTTTACCCAGAAGGTCATGACATAATTGCCTGCAGCGAGGGTGTATTGCTTAGAACCGAGGCGGTTGTTGCCTGAGTTTGAAACGTTCACCAATACAGAGTAGGAACCCGTGTGTGCATCGGTGCTCTGCTTAAGAGTGGATTTGTTACCGGGCTTTTCGCCCCAGCCTTCGGGTGTGTTGCCCGTCCAAGTTTCGAAGCCACCGTTTACGACGAAGTTCTGACCTGCGGGCGTGTCGGGTGTTTCAGGTCGGTCGGGAGTTTCAGGCTGGCCGGGGGTCACCGTGCTGCCTGCCTTGCCTGCTGCGATGCTGAAGTTCTTCACTTCCCAGGTTGAACCGCTTTCGGCGTTCGTGTTGTAGCGGAAGGCGAGGCGGATCTTCTTACCCATGTATTCAGCGGGGATGTCAATGTCATCCTTTGAGAAGTCTGTCCAGTTGCTGCCAACCGTGTGCTTTCCGTTGAGCACGGTCCAGCCTTCGGCGGGAGCGGATTCGTTGAAGGAAGTGGTGATGAGCAACTGCTGGTTCTCGTCTGCCTTGTTATAGCAGAGGATGTACTCATATGCCACGTGGGCTGCGCTTTGTCCTTCGAGAGAAATCTCGGGGCTGACGAGATAGTAGGTACCGGCAGTGGTCACCTTGCTGGCGTTGTCATAACCCGTGGCCTTGGCGGTGCTATAGTCAATGGTCCATTCACCGGAACCGCTGGTGGTATAGTTCTTGAAACCACCCATCGTCGTGGCGAAAGCCTCCGTGTATGGCAGGGTGCGTACGCCCTGCGTGTCACCGGCAGCAGCGGCCTCACCAGCCTGAAGCTTGAGGTTCTTCAGTTCCCAAGTGGCAGCCTTGGCAGCGCACTTGTAGTAGAGAGCCACTACCACGTTGTCCTCACCGATGAATTCGGCAGGTACGTTTACGTCGGCCGTGGTCCAGGTCTTCCAGTCAGCCACCTGTACGGGGTTGAAAGGAACGTCTGTCCATGTGGCCGTGGTGGGGTCACCGTTGTAGTCCTTGCTGAAGCGAACGAGATAGTTCTTCTTCAGTTCAGAACCGTTGGCGTAGCGCAGGATATATTCGAAACTCAAGTGGGCCTTCTCCACGCTCTTGGTTGAGAACTTCGGAGAGATGAGCCAGCTTTGGGCGGGGTTGTTCACTTCGTTGACGTAGGAAGTCACCTTCACGTAGCCGTAGGAACCGTCGATGGCGAAGGGATAGTTGCCTTCGGTGCAAACTGCGGTGAATCCGTCGAGCGTTGATGAGAGGGGTGCATCGATGAGCACGCCTTCCGAAGGATTGTCGGGATTGTCAGGGGTGTCAGGCTGTTGGGTGTTGAAGCCATAGGGGGCGGGCACATCCTCACAGGCTGTGAAGCCGAGGCCGAGAAGGGCGGCAAGGCAGATGATGTATTTTTTCATTGCTGTAATGATTTGCTGTTGGGTTGTTGCTTATGAAGTTGTCTGAACTTTTCTGACGAAGATCCATTTTGGAGTTTGAGTTCTTCTGGAATCTCATAAAAGTTCAGACGACTTCTATGTATGTGGAAAGCGGAGTGGGATTAATTGGCCGACACGTCGGAGGTGTCGCGGAGCTGGAGTTGCCAGTTGGAGTAGTAAGTGAGGATACCCGTGTAGGAACGGGTGTCTTCGGGCAATTCGAGGAAGGACACGCGGTTCTTTGTGGAAGTGCGGATGTCCACCGTTGAACCGTTTCCGAGCTGGAGACTGCGGGTCACGCCGTAACCGTCGTCGTGGAGTTCGTAGGGGCCGAACGTCTTCTTGCCGTTGGGCGAGAGGGTTTCCTCCTTGTTGAGCACATCCGAGGCCGTACCTTTGTCGAGCACGTTGCGGTTCTCAGGAAGAGCCTCCTTGATAGTGCCGCTTACGGTGGCGAGGAGTGGCGTGTTGACATACGTCTTGTTGGCTGAAGCGCGGAGCCAAGCCTTGCCGGCTGCGTCAGTCAGGTCCATGGGTGTGAGTTCCGGCGCGTTGGGGTCGGGCTTGCCCACGAGCTGTACGTTCGTTTTCAGCAGGTTGAAGAGCATCGGGCCGAGGTTGATGTTGCCGGCCGATGACTTGGTGGGCATACCGATGCGGGGAACCTTGCTGTAGACACCGGCATAGAGCCCCTTGAGGTTGACCTTCACGCGCTGGCCGAGGCGGAAGTAGGCGTAAAGCGCAGTGTTCTTCACGGAAAGTACGAGACTCTGGTCGTGGGCGGGGTCGGAGGCAGGCTTGCTGTTGTCGATGTTGCGGAGCAGGATGGTCTGGTAGAGGTTGCCGCTGATGTCGTTGGCGCAAACCACACCTTCGATGATGATGTCCTCATTGACTTTGGTGTAGAAGTTCGATGCGTTACGTCCATAGTCGGCCTTGCTCTTGTCCTTGCAGAAGGTTTCCTTCACGGTGAGGATGTCGCTGTTCACTTCGCCGATGTCCGTCGGGCTGGTGACGAGCACCTTGTCCACGTCGGGCGCATCGTGGTCGTCCATGCACGAAGTAGAGAACAGACCGAGTGCGGCAACTGCTATGATGGATAAAAACTGAAATTTCATTGTTGTTTGTTTGATTTGTGAAGTATGTTTTTGCCGGGCGGGGAGGGGCTGCAATCCAAGGTTGACCCGGAAATGGCAGGCCCCCATCCGTCTTTAGAACTTGAATCCTATGTTGAGGAAGCCGTTCACAGCGTTGGCATAGTAGTACTTCGAGTTCTTCGAGAAGCGGTAGGTACGGTTGTTACCCGTGCTGTAGTTGTCGGAGCGGTTCTGCTCGTAACCACCGGTCTTCAGGTTTCGGTTGTTGGTGATGTTCTGCACCGAGAGGTTGATGCTCAGGCTCTTGCCGTGCTTGAGGCGGATGTACTTACCGATTGAAGCATCGAGCATAAAGCCACCCTTGGCCTTTTCCTGCTTGGAAGCCTCAGCGTCAACGATGGAGCCGTCGCGGCTGTCGTAGAGAATCACACCACCGTACTTGTCGATGGACTTCTGGAGGTCGGCCTTGGTCACGTCGAACTTGGGACGGCCCAGTTCATCCACACCCACGCTTGACTTCACGTCGAAATACTTTGTCAGACGACGGTATTCGGAGAAGTCGATGTAGACGCGGTCGTAGTAGTTGACATTGGCGCTGAAGAACCATCCGTTCGTGTTGTAGTTGAAGCCGAGGCTGACAGCAGCGAGGGGTGAACCGCTTTGGCGCATTCCCTTGGCATAGACGCGCATAGGCATCGTTTCGTTGGAGATGGGGTTCTTCCAGGTGTTCAGTTCCTGAAGCGTCACAGCGTTGGAACCTTCGTAGGCCACCTGAGCCAAGGGGTTGTTGACATACTTGGCCTCAGCGATGGTGCCGACCAGCTTCATGCTGAACTTCGACGTGAAGGCATAGTTGAAGGCAGCCTCAAGACCGTAGTGCTCGCGTTCCACGCCGCTCATGGTGAGATACGTGAAGCGTGATTCGTCGTCATTGTAGAATGCCGTCTGTTCCACGCCGCCAGAGAAGTGGCTGTAGTAACCGCTCACCTTACCCGTCAAGTCACCGAAGCGGAAGAGATAGGAGAGGTCGGCGTGGAAGATGCGCTCGTTGGTGAGGTTGTTGACAAAGTCGTTCTGCATACGCGGTGCAACGAATGAGTTGCGTGCGAGCGGAGCGTCGCTTTCCACACCGAAGTTGGCGCTCAGGATGTGTGAGCCGTTCGGACGGAAGGTGAGGCCGAAACGTCCGCCGCCACCGAGGAACTGCGCTTTGCCGCTCTTGCCGTAGGAATTGTCGGCGGCGCGGCCGTTGCGCATCAGACCCTCACGCTGCATCATCGTTCCTTCGGCAAAAGCCTGGAGGTTGTACTGCCAGGGGCCGTCGGTGTGCTGATAGAGACCGTAGGCGCGTGCCTTGTCAACGAAGATGTTGTAGTTATAGCCGAACTTGTCGTCCTCGCCAATCTTGCGGTTGGGATGGTTGAGGTCGTTCTGGGCCTCCACGCTGTTACGGCCATATTCGTTGGCTGCGAACTTGTCGATATCGGTGTAGACGGTACCGCCCAGCAGGTCGGCCATCGTCTTATAGTGCATACCCTTCGTGTGGTTGTACTGGAAACCGAGGGCATATTTGTTCTTTGAGTTTACCTCATGGTTGAAGATCGTGTTGAACGTTTCCACCATCTGGTCGTTGTGGCGACGCTCCTGATAGTAGAGCGTTTCGTCGCCCTGCTCTGCAGCGGCATGGTTCACGGCATACATGCGGTCCCAGTTCACCTGACGGTTGGCCTTGTCGCTCACCCAGTAGTCATAGAGGGCATTCCATTCCTGCATGGCCCAGGGGTTCTGTTCGAGCCAAGTGGGGTTGTTTTCCTCGGGGTCGTAGACGCCGAACACGGAAGAAGGCAGGTTCTTGTAGTAGTCAGGACGCGGGTCGTAGGCGTTGCCGTTCCATCCGAGGGCGGTGGAGCTGTACATGGAGTACTTGAAGCCGGCAGCCGTCGTGAGCTTCATGTTGTCGCGAATCTTCCAGTCCCAGGTGAGGATGGCGGTAGGTTCGAAGTCGTTGACCACGCGTGAATTGCGCTTTTCGCCGTTCTGGTAACCCCAGTTGGGATTGTAGTAGTGGGAGTTGGCCAACCAGTAGGCCTCCTCGGTGGAAGCACCCTGCTGTCCGCGTTCGGTCGGAGCACCGAAAGTGACGAGCGAAAGGGCGTGGTTCGTGCCGAAGCGCTTTTCTGCAGAAAGGAAGTAGGACAGCGAGTTGTAGAATGTGCCTTCAATCACACCCTCGTTTGCCCAACGATAGCCCACGAGACCGGCAAAAGCCCAGCCTGAAGGCAACAGAC
>ERZ1026892.1000-NODE-1000-length-12504-cov-14.361635_pt1 | contig 12504 bp, 12 predicted proteins | sample MGYA00380176_ERZ1026892 | MGnify/ENA primary metagenome ERZ1026892 (study PRJEB33269, sample SAMEA4719812) | human gut metagenome | biome: human-associated habitat; feature: organic feature; material: feces | place: Cameroon | collected 2013-10 ... | reverse complement strand
GCATTCTTTCGAGTGCCGCCATAAACTCGCGAATCAGTCGCTGTATGTAATCTCGCTGTAACATAATCTTATTTTATCTTTTGTTATTTCTATAAATATTTCTGTTATAATCTCTATAGTTATCTCTTGTAAAGACGGTGCAAAATTACGTAAAAGTTAGGAGATATGGCAAAACAATGCGTTAAAGTTGGTTATCATGCCCCCTCACCTCTCAACTTTTTTAAGCAGGATAAGCACGATTTTCGGACGTTTAAGCACACTGTAGCGACGAATAATACATAATTGGAAAAATTGGATTTGCAGAATCCAATTTTTTTTGTTACCTTTGTGCTGTGAATTGCGCCTAATCGCATTCTCTCATATTAAAATGTGTACATTGTCTAATGTGGCACCCCAAAGAGCGGAATCTTCCCCTCTCCACGTTGGCTTTACCGCCAATGTCTCCCCCGGAAATTCACCAGATGGGGTGTCGGTAAGGTATGCTCATGCCCCTGGTAAGCAATGGTATGTTATGCGTGCCACTTATCATCGTGAAAAGAAAGCATACGATTATCTGGTGAGTAAAAATATCGAGTGTTATCTGCCTTTGCGGCGGGTGGTAAAAATGGTGAACGGGCGGCGCAGGTTTGTGCTTGAGCCATTCCTTCCCAATTTCCTTTTTGTCTATACTACTCTTGAAGTAATCAAATCATTTTCTAAGGACTCCAATCTTTTCTTCCTCAATCATTATTACAATCATTTCAAGACAGATGAATTCGGAAAGAATCCTCCACTCACCGTGGATGATGCTTCCATGCAGAATTTCATCAGGGTGACGAGCATCGACAACGAGCACGTGAAACTGGTGAAGCCCGAAAACTGCCATTACAAGAGTGGCGACATGGTGAGAATCATCGAAGGCCAGTTTAAGGGCGTGATGGGCAGAGTGGCAAGAATCTCCGGTCAGCAGCGAGTGGTTGTAGAGGTAAAGGATGTCTGCCTGGTAAGCACCGCCTACATTCCTTCCGCCTTCCTGGAGGTAGTGACAGAATAAAAATATTATTTCCCGAAAATCCTTGTTTATTTCATAAAAAAGTTGTAGTTTTGCATACTGATAGAATCTGGTAGAAACAATTTAAAGTTGATAAGATTATGTTGGTAATACATCCAAAAGATAGAACTACAGAAGTGCTTGCGATGCTATACGATGGAAAAGGAGCGCAAGTAGTAACCGACAATCCTTCTAGAAACCTCTTGAAGGATCAGATGTATCATCTTTCTAAGCGTGAGTGGATTATGCTGTTGGGGCATGGCTGCGACAGGGGACTCTATTTTCGGGAGAACGATGAGGATAAGGATTTTGACAAGACAATTATCGATAAATCTTTCAATCATCAGCTTCGCCATCATGGCAGCCGGTTGATAGGAATATGGTGTCATGCCGTGGAATTCGCCCGTCAGGAAGGACTTCATGGCTTATTTTCCGGCATGCTGATTTCGGAAAAGGCTGAGGCTGAGGAGTATGGAATAGATGCCACGCAAGAGGAAATTCTGGCATCCAACCGGAATATGTTTGCCAAGCTTCGCAGTTTGCTGGATGATGAAGACGTGATGTGGCATGAGATTCCGGAGCGGATGAGGGAATGGGATGAAGAGCATACCGCCCTGTCGGAGTTTAATTACGGAAATTTTTATTATCTGTAGAAGTTGTTGAAATAAAATATAAGTATTAAGCATTTAAACATTTAGCATTATGGAAGTAAGAATCAAATACACAGAAATTCAAGAGTTTATTAAGAAGAACTTTCAGAAGGAGGTTGGGTTGACCTATGTTGATCCTTCCACGGTTTCAGTTTCGACAAAAATCAAGGTGTTTGCCTTTGCCAGGAACGTGGGTGTTGATGTGAAGGTAGAGAAGCTGGAAGGCTCCATCCTGCATCTTATTTATAGCGGCAAGTTGGGAATAGAGCTGCTCATCTCCCCAGCCATCAGCTTCCTGAAGAGATTGGTGCCAGAGAAGACCAATTTAATCTCGCAGGGCACGGGAAGCAGAGTATTTGTTAATCTTGCCGAGATAGACCAGTTGAAGGCAGTATTAGATAAGGTGGAGTTGAAGAGCATCAGCTTTGATGAAACCCATATTATCGTTAAGGCTAGCCTGAAATACTAACAGAGTAATCTGGAATACTAACGGAGCGCTCTGAGCTGCTAATAGAGCGATTCTACTTCACACTACACTAAAATGGCGTAATGTGTTGTAATATAGGTGTTTATACGAGTGTAGTGTCAGCGTTGACACTACACGCACACTACACGACACTACACTCAATTTATGTAGTAGATATCCTACGGATTTTTTTCTAGGGATGGCACAATATTGCCCTAGGTAGGGCAATAAAATGCCGTTCCTAAGCATAAAACGCTACGTAGTGAGCCGTTTAAAGCCCAGATGAATCTCAAGTAAGCCTTACGTAAACTTTAAAAGAGGTACACGTAAACATTATCTAAGCCTCAAACCAATTTGAAATGAAGCTTACTTCATTGGCAAATGAAGCCTATTTCAATGGCGAATGAAACTACTTTCAACGGCAAACGAGACTACTTTCAATAGCCAATGAAGCTAGCTTCAATCTCAAACGGAGCCAGTTTCAATCTCAAAAGAAGTCTTTTTGTTTTGCAGTATAAGCAAAATCGTGAGGGATACCCCCAAAATCGTGAGGGATGCGTGATGGATAAATCCCCTTTTTGAAGCATCAGTCACGCATGTTATTTCTTTAGAAATCAACATCTTATCCGCTTATTTTTGGAAAATCGTGATGGGTGATAGATGATTTGCAAAAAATAAACACGTATGCTCGTGCATTCCCAAAGAACTTGTTGCATCGTCATTATCTTCAACTTTGAGTTCCTTGTTGCATTCTTTGCCATCGGCAAGTTCTTAGTGTAAGGCAATCTCCTTTGTGAAAGAAAAGTTAAAAACGAAAAGTTTTTAGTCGAAAATTGCTTTAAATCAAAAATAATTGCTATATTTGCAGTTGATTTTATTGATAGATAAAAACCATGATCGCATTGTCTAATGTGACACCCAGCAGAGGTCATTTTGTACCTCTCAGTGCAGGCTTTACCTCCTGCATCCTCCCCGAAGAGACAGGAAAGGGGTGTCGGTAAGAAATGCGCCTATATTTAAAGATTATGAATATACATGATTTAACTTTAGTGATTGAACAAAATGAGAGACTACTCGAAAAGTTACGAGATTCTTATTTTGGCAAGATCGAAGATGTAACGATACGGAATCAATTCCGAAAAGTAATAAATCGTTCTCAAGAACATCGTAATGGAAGTTTTATTGTTCTCATAGTTGGACCAGTAAAGTCCGGTAAGTCAACATTGGTCAATTTGATAGCAAAAGCCTATGTTAGTCCAACTCATTTCTTGGAATGTACAGTTAGACCATCTATCATTTTAAGTAATCGAATCAGTTGTAAAAATACAAATTTTCTGGCAGATTAAAGAATATAAATGGGTAATAAACAATAAGTTAAAAAATGTGATAAAAAATGTAGTAAATATGAGGCAAAGGAAGAGTTTGGAACTCTATCCTTTAACCATGTGTTACTTCATAAAAAGGACACAAAAATGTACCAAGTTATTTTTTAATCATTACTAATACCTAAAAAATTATGGCTATGACAAAAATTATTGGAGAACCGGAGCCTTGGCCGCAGACCATCCCGGAAGAGATTGCACAACAATATTCTGATACTTGCGCAGTAAAGTCGCAACAGATTATTATGAAGACTTTTGGTGTTGATATACCAGAAGATCAGTTAGCAATGGAAAGCTATATTAAAGGGTACTATGCCCCAGGTGTTGGTTCCGACCCAGATTTAGTAGGAAAATTACTTAATGACCATGGAATAGGAACACACTCTGCAAATAATGCGAGTGTGTACGACTTGGTTACTGAGTTGGCACAGGGGCATAAAGTCATTGTAGGAGTGGATTCCGGTGAATTATGGCATCCAGTTTGGTATAATGATATCTTTGGAGAAGCAGCCGATCATGCATTGGTTGTTACGGGAATTGACACCTCTGCCCCAGAGAATGTAAAAGTAATCATCACAGACCCTGGAACAGGCGATGTTGCAAAAGAATATCCTTTAGACCAGTTTATGGATGCATGGCATGATTCAAACTGTTTCTATGTGGCAACAAACGAACCAGCACCTGCTGGTACAATTGGAATGAGTAACTTTGACTTCAATATGGGGCATATTCCTTTTATTTGCAACATCCCCTATGAAAGTTATGTTCCCATTGCAGAACAATATGGCATATTCCATGATGATATTATTAAGAATATGAATGAGTGCATAAACAATTTGAATGGAGAAAACCATACAAATGATTTTCATGAGGCATTTGCACATATTCAAGAAGTTGAAGGCTTAATGCAAGATGGTTGGGCGCATACTGATTGGGCTAATACATTACAGAATAATGCAATTGATATTAATGCCGACTTGCTAAATGGCCTTTGGGATTGGAACACGTTTGATTCTGATTTACCAACAGACTTAATAGAATTCATGTAAATTAAAAATAGAAAGTAATAATGGAAAACAAAATAAATGATTTGTCATCACAAATAAAGGAGCAACTCATTGATTTGTGTGCAAAAACTCTATCCTATGCACAGACGAAGGAGTTTCCTGACGCTACTAAAGATATAGAGTTTTCGTTGGGTAACCTGCGCAACGAAATATTTGATGTTGTGGTATGTGGAGAGGTAAAGAAGGGTAAGTCATCATTTATCAATGCAATTATTGGCGAAAGAATACTGCCTGTTGATACAAAAGTTGCCACTTCACAGGCATTCCGCATCGTGAATAGCAACAAGCAGGCTTTTTACTTGGTTTTCACCGATGGCACAAAACAAGAGGTGGAACGCGATGATTTAGAAAACTATGGTTCGCAAGCCAAAATTGACAAAAATGGTGAACCTATTACATTCGGTAAGATTGTGGACTATATGGAAGTTCATACACCTATATCATTTCTCCCTCAATCTGTGGTTTTGGTGGATACTCCGGGATTGGGGGCAATTTATGCCAACCACGCTACCGTTACCAAGCGACATTTAGCGAAGGCATCGGCAGTAATCTTTATATTAGACCCTACCAATCCAATCACAGAACCAGAAATCTCATTCCTTAATGAAGTAACCGATATAACACCAAATGTGTTGCTTGTTATGACCAAACAGGATAATTACGATGAAGAGTATATAAATACTCAGATAAATCGTGATGTAGAGATTCTTGTTGAAAAGGGATTTAAAGAAAAGATCAGTGCTAATGAAATAAAAATTCTGCCTATGTCGAGCACTTTGCTATATGATGTAAAGAATGCCGACCTTGAGGCAGACGAACAAAAGATTTTCTATGAAGCAAGTTACTTTGACAATGTAAAGACAGAACTGCTAAAGATGTTGCAAATGACCATTGGTTTATCTAAAAACAGTACTGCATATAACGCTTTAAACCAGTATAATAGTAGAGTAATGGCAGCTGTAGCAGAAAGTGAAGAAGTTTTAAAATCACCGAATTCCGCCCAACAACTGCTAACAAGAAAGCAACAAATAAAAGCGAATTTCCAAGCGATATGGGGGCCTAACGGAAACGAGCAAAAGGCTTTAATTACAAGCGTAAATAGTATTATTGCTGCATTCTCCACTAAAGCCACTGCTCTCTTCAATCCTGGTACAGACTTATACAATAAACTATTGAATGAGATTGATAGTTTGGAAGACTATCAGGTGACTAAAAACTATGCTGAGCAATTCCCAAATAAAATGATGACAGAATACATGCAAGCATGGCAAGGTCTCACTGAGGACTGTGCAGGGAAAATAAATCATACGATGTCTAAATTCCAGAAAGAAATGACAGAGGCTGTTTCTACCCAAATGCAACGTGGAATGTCAAATACCATAACATTGCCATCATATAATTTACCGAAATACGGGGCAATGGATTATTTCAATTTCACCAAAGCCGGTTGGTTTACATTGTTTTTTGCAGCTAACATATTCGGAGCAACTATTGGCATTGCCGCTTTGCCTATCGCTGCACTCATAGGTTGGTTTACTGGAAATAAGGCAAAAAGAGATAGAATGAAATCTGAACTTAGGAATTATTTGAATACCAACCTTTCAACATTGCGTAACCAGATATTGACCAATCCAATGGACACAAAGGATGCATTGTCCAAGAGTCTTTTTGAAACTACAAAGGGGAAGTATGTTCATGCTGCCCAAACTGTTCTAAAGCAGTTATATGATGAGCAATTGTCCATAACAGAGCAAGAAGTGGAGCGATTAAACGACCAAATAACGAACATCAACAAAGAACGAAATCAAATAGGGGCGCAATTAAAGATGATTAAAGAGAAGTGGAATCCTATCTATAATCAATTGAAAGCAATCCGTCAGCAGCTTTCATCTTTAGAAGCAATTATAATGGCAAATAGCACTTTTGTTCAATGAGTACATTAGGAATTGATTTTGGCACTACCAATAGTAGTGCATCGTATGTTGATTCTTTTGGGAAGACACAGGCTATAAGATTCATTGGCCACGATTTGAAGATTCCAACTGTAATCTCTTTTTATGGTGGTAATCCTATGTTCGGTTATGAGGCAAAATATATGCTTGATAATGTATATCAGTTACCTCCAGCTGAACAGAGAAAGCTGACTGCAAATACTGTAGTTAGTATCAAAAGAAAGTTAGATTGTAATGGTCATATCTGTGGGCGTTCTCATCGAGACTTGATTTCAATGTTCTTGAAACATGTACGTGAACAAGCGGAAAAAGCTTGTTCACCACAATGTTTTGACAAACTGGTTCTAACACATCCTGTACAATTCGAAGAATGGAAAAAGATGTTGCTTAAAGATGCTGCAACACAAGCAGGATTTAACAACGTGGAACTGTTGGAAGAACCCGTCTCAGCTGCATTAGGATATATCAAGAGCGAAGGCGTACAAAATGTTAAAGGCATGTTGGTCTATGACTTTGGTGGAGGAACTTTCGATGTGGCTTATGTCATCAAACAGGATGGGAAATTTGTGGTACCACTTCCCCCTAAGGGAGATTCTCACTGTGGAGGTGATGACATTGATCAGGCATTGTATAACTACGTCGTATCAAAAGCATCACCTGTCATAGGCAATGAATATGTTGAACAGCGTGACTTAGGTCTGTTTTTCCAATGTCGAAGATGGAAAGAAATGTTATCCTCTATGGATAATCTACCAATATCTGTAATATCCAAGCGAAATCCTTCTTTGAATTTTAGTTATGTGTTACAGCGCAGTGAATTGGAAAGAATTTGTTGTGCCGTGGTGGATAAAACAATCCACTTAACAAAGAGTGTATATGATGAGGTGAAGGAAAACAGATTGCCTCTTGATTACATCCTTTTAATTGGTGGAAGTTCTTGCATGCCTATGATAAAAGAACGGTTGCAACAGAACATACCTGGATTAGAAATACGTACGACAGGTACAGCAGACATAGCTGTAGCTCTCGGAGCGTCCTATCATGCTGTCACCCCTGTTGTTGTGGATCCCGAAAACGAATGGTGCTTTTGTATGTATGATGGAAAGAAAATCCTTAAGACATACAATTTCTGTATATATTGTGGTAAGCCAAACTTTTTTAAGACAGGAAAACTATGAACCCGATAGAAGATTGTGAGAAACTCATAGAAACAGCATGGAGTCTATTTGAGAATATTCCTGTTGGAAGGCGGTATCTTGAACAGCTATCTGTCTTGAAAGTTCGTCTGCATCAACCTTGTGAACTCGCAATAGCGGGTAAGGTTAAAGCAGGAAAAAGTTCTTTTTTGAATGTATTGATAGGTGAAGAGTTGGCAAAGGTAGGCGATACTGAAACTACAGCCACGATTAACCGATTTTGTTATGGCAAACCTGAATTTCCAGACAGACCTGTCAAAGTGGTGTGGGACGATGGAAATGTTACTTATGAGACACAGGATTTTATGAATAATCTACAAGGGCGAGACCGTGATGTCCTAAAAGTAGCATCTAAGATTGATTATTTAGAGTACCACATAGAGCATCCTATGTTGCGTGAACTAATTCTTGTTGATACACCGGGTACTGGAGCAGTTGTTGATGAGCACCAGGATGTTGCAGAAATGTATTTCAATCTAAGAGAGAAGCATAAACAGCAAACACGTGTATGCACCTCCCATGCCGATGCTGTAGTCTATTTAATGGGTGCAGTTCCCAATATCAGGGACAAATCGTTTCTGGACGACTTTAAAAGTAGTACTGCAGATGGAATGCCCTTAAATGCTATCGGGGTATTGTCTAAAGTTGATATAGACGCAACACTTCTTGCTGACAGAGTAGAACAAGCTAACTATCTTGCAGATTGTTTGAAACAGCAACTCACTACCGTCATACCAGTCTCAGCAGGCTTATGTAAAGCTATTCAAGAAAAAAAACATCAATTTTTCGAATGGAAGAATGACATCCAAACGATTCCTTCAAAGACCTTGGAAATGATGCTAAAATCGGATAAATTTTTCTTCATGCCCAATTTTTCAAATATCTCTGTAGAGAGAAGACGAGAGATGAAGAATGGAATACCTTGGAGTGTTTTCCGCACCATCATTTCCACGCTTTATTTTGCGAACAACGTGGAAGATGCTATTTCTGAATTATTGGATATAGCAAACATTGACGAGGTACGACATACAATAGATGATTATTTTTTCAAACGCAGCAAGTTGATACGTTGCTCAAGAGTATTAGCAGATTTATATGCATTATGTTTGAAAATACAAACATTTGGATTCTTTGAACTTAGAGAAGAAGCCACCAAGTTTGAAAAGTGGGAAAGATTTGCGGAACAGTACGGAGCCCATGATGCAAAGGGATTGGCTGAATTCCTTCGAACACAGTATCTTTCGAAACTAGAGATAGACAATCTCGAATATGAAGTGGCGCATAAGTTAAAATTTGAGATTGAAAAATTACAACAGAACATACAGCAGATTGACAAGGACTTTCAGACATTGAGCACAATACAAAATAATCGCAAATTGTTTACCGATGTAGAACTTGATGAATTTAATGCTTTGTTTGGCATGAGCAAAAAACGATTGTCAGTGAATGTTGTTATGGATAGATTGGAATATTGGCGTGGAGAAGTTTCTTTTATCAATTCTACCATCAAACGTCAAGTCATTAATGATGCAATAGAAAAGTATTCACATTTATAAAATAAAGGATTATGGAAGAAAGTAAAATTGAAGGACATAAAGATACTTTGAATAATCTATTGAAAGGATCTTGGCAGAAGATTATGCTCCTTTGTGGTAAACAGTTAATAAAGGCTGGAACTATACTTGCCAAGTTTGGGGAAGAGGAACCTCAAGTGATTGTATCGGGAGAGAGTACTCCACCTGCATATTCTGTAACATCACCTATAGAGAACAAAATGGAATTACATCCTGTTGGAGATTCAAATTATCCTGACAACGTGAATAAACTCAACGATTCTCCTATTGAAACATCCAATGAAGAAAATGCAGAGAAAGAAATAAATGATGATGCAGAATCAGATGGCATTTCATCTGTGGCTGAGGTTGGTGATTTTCCTGCAATAGATGTTGACTCTTCATTGTCAAGTATAAAATTGGTTCGTAATGCTGCAAACTTAATAAATGAATATGATAGGCAAGCAACTGAGGCAGAGGATAATGGTTTTCGAACTTTATATAACGATGCTGCAAACAGACTGATTGAGAACCTTATATTAGCTGGCTGTACAGGTATAAATCCTCAAGAAGATGATTTATTTGACTTCAATCGTCATGCAACACGTCCATTCTCTTTACCAAGCAACCAACTGATAAAGAAAACCATAAGATTAGGTGTGGCATTGAATGATGAGGTCCTTGTAAAGGCTATTGTTGAACTGAAATAATACAAAGATATGAAGTATTGTAGTAAACATCATGCAAATCCAGATGACGCGATATTTTGCAATGAGTGTGGAGAGAGACTTTTCGTCTCACATAAAGAAACAAAAAAATGTCCGACTTGTAATGCTGAGAACCCAATAGATGCAGAATATTGTCATCAATGTGGGAAACGTATATTTTCAGATGAATCCCCTAAGCCTTTACCTATAACCGATCACACAACACCTTCATCTAACAATAAAGAGGATATTATTTGGAATATAGTAGTTGTTGGAATAATTGTATTTGTTATTTTTGCCATTATTAAGGTGATTGGTACTTTTGTTGATTTGATAGGTTTGATTTTTTAACTAAGGAAATATGAAGTATTGTAGTAAACATCATGAAAATCCAGACGATGCGGTATTTTGCAATGAGTGCGGAGAAAGACTTATAAGAGTAACAAACACCAGCCACATTTGCCCAAAATGTGGTGCCTCCAATCCCACAGATGCAAAGTACTGCAACGAATGTGGTTACCAATTATCAAATAATATATTGGGGCATGATTTTGTGGACTTGGGACTAAGTGTAAAATGGGCAACCTGCAATATAGGGGCTAAGGATCCTACTGAATATGGAGATTATTTCGCATGGGGAGAAACAGTTGCTAAATCCCATTTTTGCAAAAATAATTGCGAAACATATATCGAAGAAAATGCTATTCTTAAATTATTTTGTAATAACTCCTTAAAGCATAAAGTAACTACAGATATTAAAGGAAATCCAGCATTTGATGTTGCTACATCACATTGGGGTAAACCTTGGAGAATGCCCTCGAAAGAAGAATTTGAGGAATTAATAAGTCGTTGTAAATGGGAATGGATATTCATTGGCAAAATTTACGGATACAAAATTACAGCGGTAAATAACAACCATATCTTTCTTCCAGCAGCAGGTGCGTTTGTTGATAATAGTCTCATTCTTTCAAATAGTCAATGTAATTATTGGAGCTCTACCCCTAAGAGAAATAGCCTATCAAATTCATTTTTTCTTTCAACTTTTTCATGCAAATACGAGATACTTAGTTGGTCACGATATATTGGGAGAAGTATACGTGCAGTTTACGATGATAAATTGTTCTAATTGATTTTTAGGATATATCAATAGTCCGTTAAATTTTTCGTAGGAGCACAAGGTTAGAAGCAAACCACAGAAAGTATCGTGAAAAAGATAGGACGTAACTAATAGAAAATAAACGATTTATGTAACAAGATATAATATCTAAAAATGGCTATCCTGTTGTTTTCAGCAACTTTATGAGTGAAAAGTAAACATAAAGTTATGCTGATAACCAACTTGATAAGTCGATATGTGGAGCTCTGCAAAGCAGCATTTTTATTCTGCGGTGTGGCAAAGTTAAACAAAAGTATCCAATCAAACATCATGGAGATGCTATTTCTTTTGATGGTAATACCCAAACAGTAAATTTTACCCAAATGGGACGCTATGGTAAACGTGGTGAACAATGTTATAGGCAGACCGCCGAACGTAGCGTTGACTGGCTTGAGATGAACATGTGGCTAAGCGCCTATGCTCTCAAAAAAGGAAAAGGACGCAATGCTATAGCCATTGACCCAAGCTACATCAAGAAGTCTGGCAAGTGTACTCAGTACATGGATTCGTTTTGGTCTGGGTGTGCAGGTGCTGTCAAGAGAGGTCTTGAAATTCTTGGAATAAGAGTTATCGATGTTGACCTACACGAATGCATGATGTTAAAAGCCGTACAAACAACATTAGATAAAGACAAAGAGAATGACTACATGAGTCTATACGATTGGTATGCCAAGGTTTTGTCAGACAACAAACAAATTCTACAACGTATTACAAGTGTTCTTGTCGCAGACTCTGCATTTTCAAAGAAACCATTTATAGATAATTAGGAGTGGCTTTGGATGATGAGGTACTCATCAAAGCTATTGTTGAACTTAAATAGAGAAAATATGAAATATTGTAGCAAACATCACGCAAATCCTGATGATGCACTATTCTGTAATGAGTGCGGAGAAAGGCTCGTAACTGTAAATGAAAACATCAAGAAATGTCCCGCATGTAATGCGGAGAATCCAAAGGAAGCACATTTCTGTCATAGTTGTGGAGGAAGTCTTACTGTTAATTCTAAACCACAACCTAAACCACAACCTAAATTACAACCTATATCCCACCCAGAACCAAGAATAGTATCAAGTAGTAGTGATAGCAACCTTTTTGAATCAGTTATAAAAGAGATCAATAGAAGTTTTGTATCAAATTATAGAGAAACGGAAAATTTTCTATTGGGTAAAATAGGAATGTGGACCTCTTCGCTTATGTCAGTGGTATCACTATATTTTTTTATAAACTGTTGTATAAACAATAGTGGATGGGCATTACTTCATTTGGTTATTCTTTTGTCTTATATAGGAATATGCTATCAGAAGAAGTTAGGGGCAATTGTTTGGGTGATATCTTTCTTCATACT
>ERZ1026892.997-NODE-997-length-12519-cov-4.415196_pt1 | contig 12519 bp, 11 predicted proteins | sample MGYA00380176_ERZ1026892 | MGnify/ENA primary metagenome ERZ1026892 (study PRJEB33269, sample SAMEA4719812) | human gut metagenome | biome: human-associated habitat; feature: organic feature; material: feces | place: Cameroon | collected 2013-10 ... | reverse complement strand
GGGGAGGGCGAAGTCAAAAGGAAGGCCGAATGATTGGGAGAATGGCTCCTTTCCTTTTATCCCCTTCCCGCCCCGTGCAGGCAAAGCGCAAACCATTTGTCCAATTCTTCCGACTTTTTGAATACCGGCCGCAAACCAAAAGTGCGTATCTTTGCAGCTGTGAAAACTTCTTTTCTTTTTGGAGTTTTCTTGCAATAAAGCATCATCTTTCCCCTTTTGATTCGCTTATGGAAAAGTATATATCCCGAATGTCGTACCATCTGCTTCGTCTGCTGACAGCTGCTGCGGCGGCTGTCCTCCTGACGGGCTGTGACTTGATTGACTATCATCCCTACGACACCCGTGTGCATGGCGCGCATGACATCAACCGCCGCAATGCCGCCCGCATCGAAGAGCAGTGTGCCGGACGCGACTCTGTGCGCTTCGCCGTGATCAGCGACACCCAGCGCTGGTATGACGAAACGAACGACTGCGTGCGTGCCATCAATGCGCGCGGCGATGTCGACTTCGTCATCCACTGTGGTGACCTCTCCGATTTCGGTGTGACCCGTGAGTTTGAACTTCAGCGCGATATTCTCGAAAAACTCCATATGCCCTATGTCGTGTTGCTCGGTAATCACGACTGCTTGGGAACGGGAGCCGATGTCTACCGCTACCTCTTCGGCTCGCCCAACTTCTCCTTCAATGCGGGCAGCCTCCATGTCCTGTGCCTCAACACGAACGCCTTCGAGTACGACTATTCCATCGCCGTGCCCGATTTCGCCTTTATCCGCGCCGACCGTGATTCCCTGCCTGCGGGCGTGACGCGCACCGTCGTGGCCATGCATGCCCAGCCGCTTTCCGACCAGTTCAACAACAACGTGGCGCAACTCTTCGAGGACGAAATCCGCCGCTATCCCTCGCTCGCCTTCTGCCTCTGCGGCCATGAGCACCGCATGGCGGCCAATGATTGGTTCAACGACGGCACCATCTACTATGAGTGTGCCTGTGCCAAGCTCCGTGGCTATCTTCTCTTCACCCTCCACGCTAACGGTACCTACAGCTATGAAGAAATCTATTATTGACCTCCTTCGTCCCCTTCTTCTTCTCTTTCTGGCTGTGAGAATGGCTCCCGTCTCGGCCAGCAGTGCGGGCGTTGCGCCGCAGCGCGACACGACCATTTCCCGGGAAGCAGCCCGCTGCCCCATGCGGACCGACACGATTTCCCCCTCAGCGTTGCCCGACAGCGTGGTGCGCCGTCTGGCCCGCGAGTTGGGTATGGTGGACACAGCCGAGGTGGCGCCCCAGCTCCGCCGGCTCCACTACATCGAGACGCGTCTGCTCCCCCTTGTTGACACGGCATCGCTCCGCCGCTCTTCGCCCCGCTATCTGCGTCGGCGCGAACGGACCTTCCGGCAGTGGATGCGCCTGATTCCCAACCAGACGACCCTGCAGTATGCAGGCAGTATCGGCCTGATGAGTGCGGGCATCGGTTGGCACTACGGGCGCCACGACCATTGGGAAACGGATTTCCTCATCGGGTTCCTCCCGCGCTATCATTCGGAACACGCGAAATCAACGTTCACCCTGAAGCAGCGCTACGTGCCTTGGCACGTGGTGTTGGGTTCGCGATGGACCCTCCAGCCGCTGACGACGGGCCTTTTCTTCAACACCATATCAGGGGACGATTTCTGGCGTAACGAGCCCGACAAATATCCGAAGCGCTACTATGGCTTCTCGACCAAGGTACGTTCCAACGTCTTCATCGGCCAACGCTGGCGCTACAGTGTGCCGACGCGCAAACGCCGCCTCCATTCAGCCATCTCGGCCTACTACGAGCTCTCTTCCTGCGACCTCTACATCGTTTCGAAGGCCGTGAACCATGATTATCCCTGGAGCCGGACCCTTTCCCTGGCCTTCGGCATTCGCTGGGAAATGTAGGGGCGTAAGCCTTTCATGAACGAAGAAATCACACGAGAATCAGATGTTCCCGTTTATCCATGTGGATAAGGGAAACGTATGATTCTCGTGTGGCTTTTTCGTTAATTAGGGGTACATCTATAGTGTTGTTTCAAATAAAAGTAGTATCTTTGCACCACCAGAACCCGCCAAGCCTCTCAACGATGCTCAAATGTGCGGGTCGTTTTGTTTTTATACTAATGTGTAATAGAATTCCATTCCAAAAGCCATATACCAAGGTTCATGATTTGGTTTGCCTACTACAGTCGCGCGGACTAAAGATAACGAATTGTGCCAAGGCTGAGCGTTACCTTGAATATATAGGATACTATCGATTGTCAGCCTATATGTATCCACTTCTTCAAATGCCCAAGAAAAGACATCGCTACAAGCCAGACACGACTTTCGATCAAGTGATGATGCTCTATCGTTTCGATAAGAAATTGCGCTTGCTCATTTTCAATGAAATCGAGAAAATCGAAGTGGCTATACGTAGCGTTATCGTTAATACTGGCAACGACATGATGGACAATCCTTTTTGGATGACTGATGGCAGCAATTTTATAGATGCCGCAAAGTTTCGTCGCACTATGGATTTGATAGATGCTGAGCTACGTCGTTCGCGTGAAGATTTCATCGTCCACTTCAAACAGACTTATTCAGATGCCTATCCCCCTGCTTGGATATTGGCTGAGGTGCTTCCTTTCGGTGTTATCACCAACATCTTCAGCAATATCAAGACAGCTCGCATCAAAAAGAGCATTGCCCGTAAGTTTGGCCTCCAAATAGCTCCTTTTGAGTCATGGCTTACCATTGTTACACTAACACGTAACTATTGTTGTCATCATGCGCGCGTATGGAATAAGCAGAATACGATTCGGCCGATGCTTCCCAACCGGATATCGGGTTGCTGGATAACTTTGCCAACAGATACGCTTCGCATCTACTTCGATCTTTGCATCATCAAGTATTTTTTGAATACCATTTCGCCTAGCAATGATATGAAGGCTAAAATAGATGCACTACTTGCCGATTTTCCAGCCATTGATATAGCCGCTATGGGGTTCCCAAGTGGTTGGGAGAACGAACCATTATGGCAATATTCAATTCTCTAATAAGGGCGTAAGCCTTTCATGAACGAAGAAATCACACGAGAATCAGATGTTCCCGTTTATCCATGTGGATAAGGGAAACGTATGATTCTCGTGTGGTTTTTTTCGTTCATCAAGGTCGCGCCGATTGATTTGGAAGGTATAGTCCTGCACTTTTTCGTTGAAAAACGTGCATTGCCAACGCAAAATCATTAACTTTGCCGAAAATCCAAAGTATCCCCACATTAAAACAACGACAATCCCTATGTTCGACGTAAAGAAATGCCTCGCCGACTGCGAGGAAAAAATGGAAATGAGCGTGATGCACCTTGAGGAAACCCTCGCACAAATCCGTGCAGGAAAGGCCAATGTGCATATTCTCGATGACCTCCGCGTGATGTCGTACGGCTCTATGGTGCCCGTCAACAACGTGGCCGCCATCACGACTCCCGACGCTCGTACCATCGCCATCAAGCCTTGGGACAAGAACATGTTCCGCGTGATTGAAAAGGCCATCATCGACTCCACCATCGGCATTATGCCTGAGAACAACGGTGAAGTGATCCGCTTGGGCATTCCTCCCCTCACCGAGGACCGCCGTCGTCAGCTCACGAAGCAGTGTGCGAAGGAAGCCGAGGAAGCCAAAGTGGCTATCCGCAACGCTCGTCGCGACGGTATCGACAAACTGAAGAAGGCCATCAAGGACGGACTTTCAGAGGACGTGGAGAAGGATGCCGAAGGCGATCTCCAGAAGCTCCACGACAAGAAGGTGAAGGCCATCGAAACGCTCCTTACTGCCAAGAATAAGGAAATCATGACGGTGTAAGCGCCATAACCTTGACATGTGATGACCGTCAATTTGGCTGCAAATGATTCGTCGATTTTGCGTTTTGCGCAAAGGAACGGGTCAATGCCATATGAAGATGGTGGGTTGCCCATTCCCTCAGAATGCCTGACAAAGGGCGTTGTGGGGGAATGGGTAGTCTAAAAAGAAAAAACTATGGGCAATTTTACCCTTCGAAACGAATGGGAAAAGGTTCGTCGCGAAAAATTAGCAGGTTATTTGTATGATGTGTCGAAACTGATTGTCGGTGGTATGGTTATAGGTACTATTGTCACAGGCAATGATATTTCCATTTGGTTGAAACTATTGATTGCCGTAATTGGAATTTTCGCTGCATACATTTTCGCGCAGATAGCAAATAGAATCCTAAAATAACTTTTGATTATGGACATGCTAGTTCTTTATTCCACATTTGGGGTGGTAGCACTCATCTTCTATATTTGGACGCAAACGCCCAAAGGAAAACGATGGGTGAAAAATGGTGGAAGAATGGATTCTGACAATGAACAAGACTGACCACCTCCATCCCCCAACCACTCCAACATGCACGGATTAGTAATTAAGAACACCGGTAGCTTCTATCTTGTGCGCACCGATGACGGGCGCGCCGTGGAATGCAAGGTGAAAGGCAATTTCCGCCTGCGAGGCATTCGTTCCACCAACCCCGTGGCGGTGGGCGACGGCGTGACCATCCGTCAGGCCGAGGGCGAACAGGTGGCTTTCATCACCGAAATCGACGACCGCCGGAACTATATCGTACGCAAGGCTTCCAACCTTTCGAAACAAAGCCATATCCTGGCTGCCAACATCGACCTGGCGCTGCTCGTGGTGACCATCGCGCGCCCCGACACGTCGACCACTTTCATCGACCGTTTCCTGGCGTCGGCGGAAGCCTACCGCGTGCCGGTATGCATCGCCTTCAACAAGACGGACGACCTCAACGAAGAGGAACAAGCCACACTCGACTATTGGGAACAGATCTATTCCTCCATCGGCTATCCCTGCCATCGCATTTCTGCCCTTCGCGGCGAAGGCACCGACGCGCTGGCTGCGCAGCTGAAAGGCCGCACGACACTTCTGGCCGGCCATTCGGGTGTGGGAAAATCCACTCTGCTCAATCTGCTCATTCCGGATGCCCACGCCCGCACGGCCCACATCAGCGACGCCCACGGCACGGGTATGCACACCACAACGTTCAGCGAACTTTTCGAACTTCCCGAAGGCGGAGCGCTGATCGACATTCCGGGTATCAAGGGCTTCGGCACTTTCAACATGGAACCGGAGGAGGTTGCGCACTATTTCCGCGACATCTTCGCCATTTCTGCCGACTGCCGTTTCAACAACTGCACGCATACCCACGAACCGGGTTGCGCTGTCCTCGCAGCGCTCGAAAACCACGAACTGGCTCCTTCGCGCTATGCTTCCTATCTCAGCATGATGGAGGACAAGGAGGAGGGAAAGTATCGGGAGAAATATTGAAGTCGTCTGAACTTTTCTGACGAAGATTTGAATTGGGGTTTAATCTCTTCTCCGTTCCCTCTTCCCCTTTCTTCTGGGTCGTTTCAAGAACCACTTTAGGGCTTGAGACCGGCACCGCGGCCTCGGGTGAATCTATCAATCACTTTCAAACGAACACTGACACATGACTCTCATCATCGTTCTTGCCGTATTGGCCCTCGTGTTGGGCATATTGGGAATATTTGTGTTTCCGGGCTTCGGCATTGCCGGCATAGGCAGTATCGCCTGTGCGGTGGTCGACGCTGTGCTGATCTATGATGCCTACGGCTTCACCACGGCGCTTATCTGCACGGCGGTGGGCATCGCCCTTCTCCTCCTGGCTCTTTGGTGGGTGGCCCATTCCCGTACGCTCGACAAGATGTCGCTCCACACGACCATTTCCTCCACCAACGCCACGAAGGCCCAGCTTTCCATCAAAGTGGGCGACGAAGGACGTGCCCTGACCCGTCTGGCCTTGGTGGGCAATGCCGAAATCGCCGGCAAGCAGGTGGAGGTGAAGTCATCTGGCGCTTTCATCAATCCCGGCACGCCCATCCGCGTCATCGCCGTGAGCGAAGCCAACATCACCGTTGAGGCTTGCTGAAGCGCGGATCAACAAACGGAACCTTATGAAAGGGGGCGTGTTTGGCACGCTGCCTTTCCCATTTTCATGTCCACGAAAAAAAACTGAGCGTTATGATCATACATGTAGCCAACCCGATATACGACTCCGTGTTCAAATATCTCATGGAGGATGAGCGCATTGCCAAGACGATGCTGTCGGCATTGTTGAAGAAAGAAGTGATTCATGTGACGGTTCGTCCGCATGAATACAGCAACACGACACGCGACACGCTGTCGATGTTCCGCATTGATTTCGCCGCAACTGTTCGTGAACGCGAAGGCGATGCGGTGAGGGACCGTGTGGTTTTGATTGAACTGCAAAAGACATGGCTCAACACGGAGATGCTGCGTTTCCGCCAGTATCTTGGCGCACAGTACAGCAGCAGGAACAATATGCAAGAGCCTGACGGGAAAGGTTTTGCTTATCCCATGGTGGCCGTCTATCTGCTTGGTCACAAGGTGGGCAACATCAAGGAGCCTATAGTGTATATCAATCATGACGTGTACGACTATAACGGAGATGCCATAGCCAAGGGCAATGAAGAGCCCTTTGTGGAGAGTCTCACCCACAACAGCATTATTGTGCAGATACCTCGTCTGCGTGGCAATGTGAACAACAGACTCGAACGGGTGCTTAGCGTGTTCGACCAGACCCAGATAACAGAGGGTGATTCTCAGCAGGTGCTCACCATAGACGAAGACAAGTATGCTGACGACAATGAGATGCTGTATGTGTTGCATAGACTCACAGCAGCCGCCGCCAACTCAGAGTTGCGTCAGGACATGAATGTGGAGGACGAGTACTATCAGGCCATTGAAGACCGCGATACTGAGATTATGCAGCGTGACAAAATGTTGAAGGAACGTGAGGAGATGCTATCGCAGCAAAAGCAACAGCTATCGCAGCAGAAGCAACAGCTATCGCAGCAGAAGCAACAGCTATCGCAGATGGACGAGCAGCTGTCGCAGAAGGACGAGCAGCTACGAAATATGGCAAAAGCGCTGTTTGCTGAAGGTCTGACGGAAGAACAGATATCTGCCATGACGGATATGGATGTTGAAAGCGTAGCAAGACTTCTGCAATAGAGGGTATTGTAAATAGCTTCCAGTGTGAAAGCCTATCCCACATCATGTTTGAGTACGCCGCATGGGCGGGCATTGACGTCGAAAAGAAAACGTGCGTAGCACGCCATTAACGACCATTTCCACAGCTACGCTGTGGAAAAACCATTGACGAACATGGCGCGCTATAGCCCACAAGGAAACCATTGATGACCATTAACGGCTCATTGGCGGACATTAACGTTGAAAACCGTGCGAAGCGCAAATATCCACGTGAGAAGTCCCCAGAACCTACAGAAGTGCGCAAGTCGTTTTTTTACCGTGCTTACTTAAACGAAACGGAAACGAGGAATTGCCGTGTAATTCTGCCGTATCATTCAGGTTGCGTCACCTTTCCTGAGGTGAAACCAAAATGAAACGGAGGAATTACACGGCAATTTCTGTTGGCTTTAATATGTAAACGGAAAAAGAACGCGAAAAAATTCGTAATTTTGCAGCGTAGGCCCCTTGGGCGCCAGCCCATGCCGGCAAACCCATCAAAAGAAACCACTAAACCCACCTTTTGCACAATGTCATTCGACTATCTTTTTTCGCGCCTTAATGCGCAGCAGATTGCGAGCGCTTTCATCGTACTTTTCGCCGTGATCGATGTGCTCGGTTCCACTCCGCTCTTCATCGCCCTCAAACAGCAGGGACGTCCGGTCAATGCCCTCAAGGCAACGCTGATCTCCACCACGTTGCTCCTCCTTTTCTTCTTCGCTGGAGATGCGATGCTCCATTTCTTCAGCGTAGACATTGAGTCATTTGCCGTGGCAGGTTCGCTCGTCATCTTCCTTTTGGCACTCGAAATGCTGCTCGACGTGGAAATCTTCAAGAATCAAGGTCCTATCAAGTCGGCCACGCTTGTGCCTGTGGTGTTTCCCTTGATTGCGGGAGCCGGTTCGTTCACCACACTGCTTTCGCTGCGCGCGGAATATGCCCAGGTGAACATCGTCATCGGTTTGCTGCTCAACATGATCTTCGTCTATTGCGTGCTTCGTGCCACAGAACGCGTGGAACGTGTCATCTCGAAAGCCACCATCTATCTGCTTCGCAAATTCTTCGGCATCATCCTGCTGGCCATCGCCGTCCGTCTCTTCACATCGAACCTCAGCGCTTTGATTGCCAGCTTCAATTGATGCTCCATCCCCGGGCTGTCCTCCTTTTGCCTTGCCGCATTGACGGTTCGCCCCTCATCTTCTATCATCCCTCATAACATACCCATCCAAACGATATGCCCCGCAATTCATCAGCCCTCCGCTTCACTTCCTTCCATGTCAAGGAAGCCACCCCTCTTCTTGAATTTATCAGCCGTGCCCTCGACGGTATCAGCCGTAGCCGTGCCAAGGCCATCCTTAGCGGTGGCGGTGTGAGGGTTGACCGCAAGATTGTCCATCAGTTTGACCTCATGCTTCAGCCCGGACAGCTGGTGGAGGTGTCGAAGCGCAAGCCGAAGGGCGAACTGAAGTCGAAGTTCGTGAAGATTGTCTATGAAGACCCTCAGGTCATCGTCATCGAGAAGGCCGTAGGTATCCTTTCCATGGCTTCGTCGCACCATGCTTTCTGCGTGAAGCAGGTCCTCGATGAGTATTTCCACCGCACCCACCAGAAGTGCACCGCCCACGTTGTCCACCGCCTTGACCGCGACACCTCGGGCCTCCTCGTCTATGCCAAGACGCTCGAAGCCGAGCAGATTCTGGAGCACAACTGGCGCAACATCGTGACTGACCGCCGCTACATGGCTCTCGTTTCGGGTGTGCTCGACAAACCGCAAGGCAAGGTGGAGAGCTACCTGAAGGACAACAAGGCCTACTTCACCTATTCCATGCCCCATGATGACGGCACGGGAAAATATGCTCTGACGAACTATCGCGTGATTCGCACCGACGGTGTCCATTCTCTCGTTGAGTTGAAACTCGAAACGGGACGTAAGAATCAGATTCGCGTGCACATGCAGGACCTTGGCCACCCCGTTTGCGGCGACATCAAGTATGGCAACGGCGATGACCCCATCGGTCGTCTTGCCCTGCATGCCTTCCGCCTCAATTTCTACCATCCCATCACGGGTGAACCGCTCCACTTCGAAACCGGAGTGCCCAAATCCTTCGCCGCAGCCTTGAAGAAGGAACGTGGGTAAGTCCCCCTCGGCGCTTCAGCCGTATAATCCCCTAACCCCTTCACACGCCAAACTATGAAATACCTCGACCCGAAAGCCGACCTCACCTTCAAGAAGATCTTCGGCGAACACAAGGACCTGCTCATCAGTTTGCTCAATGCCCTGCTGCCGCTCAGTGCCGACGGTCAGGTGGAAAGCGTGGAATATCTCACGCCTGAGCTTGTGAAGAACTTTTATCTGGGTCGGAGCTATACGATTAGCGTGCGTTGCTGCGATGGTAGAGGCAGACAGTTCTTCGTGGAAGTACGAATGCTCTGGACTGAAGCGTTCAAGCGGCGAGTGCTGTTTGATGAGTCGAAAGCCTTCATTCGGAAAATTGGGGGGAAACAAGCCTGTCCTCTCCTCAAACCCGTTTATTCGCTCAATCTGGTCAACGAAACGTTTATGAAGGGCTATCCCGATGAATTCATCCACAATTTCAACATTGTTCATGATTTGCACAACGAGCAAATCATCGAGGGGCTTCATCTCACGTTCATCGAACTCCCCAAGTTCAAGCCTTCCTCCATCATGGAGAAGAAAATGGCAGTGCTTTGGTTGCAGTTCCTCACGCAAATCGACGAGAATACGAAAGAAGTGCCGCAGGATTTGCTCGAGAATCCCGAAACCAGCAAGGCCCTCCAAACCGTGGAGGAGTCGTCCATGTCGAAGGAGGAACTCTTTGCCTATGAAGATTTTTGGGACAAGATGAATGCAGAACGTCTTCTTTTCTCTGATTCCAACAAGCGAAGTAGAAATGAAGGCATAGCAGAAGGTATAGCCCAAGGTATAGCCCAAGTGGCTCGCAACCTGTTAACCATGGGCATGTCAGAAGCTGATATTGCGGAACTCACTGGCCTAACGCTTGCCGATATTGAAGGCCTTAAAGGCTGAACCTGCGACCCGACAACGATGCAAGAGAATCGGACCGTGTAAATCTATCCGTAAATGATGGCTACGCCCTCAAATGCGTCAGTAAAGAAAACGACACGATAAGGACATGTTCCTTTTATCCACTTAATCCATCCCATCCCTATGCCCTACGCCACTGTACTTCTTCCCCTCGCACTGCCTCGTGCGCTCACCTATGTGCTGCCTGAACAGCTGGCGGCAACTGTGAAGGTGGGTGCACGCGTTGTCGTGCCGCTTGGGGCACGGCGGTTCTATACGGGCATAGTCGTTCGTCTGCAGGAAGAGAATCCCGAACCGGAATTGCGCCTCAAGGAAGTGGCCGACGTGCTCGAGGGCGGCGAGGCCATTGTCGATGTGCGGCAGTTGCAGCTCTGGCGCTGGATGGCCGACTATTATCTCTGCACCCCCGGCGAGGTGATGAAAGCCGCCTTGCCTTCGGGCCTCAAACTCGAAAGCGAGACGCTCCTTGTGCGCAACGCTGATTTCTGTGAGGACCCTGACCAGCCCCTCAGCCAGCGCGAGCGTGACCTGATTGATGCCCTTTCGCCCCAGCGCGGACGGGCAGTGGAAGCCATCGAACGCGAAACCCACCAGCGCGGATTGCTCGCCGTGGCCCGACGATTGATGGAGAAAGGGGCGGTGATGGTCCACGAGAACATGGCGCAAGCCTTCAAGCCCCGCACGGAAACCCATGTCCGTCTGGCCTCTGACCTGCTCACCAACGAAGCCCTCCATCAAGCCCTTGACACTCTCCATCGGGCACCGGCCCAGGAGGAAATGCTGCTGACGCTCATCCGCCTTTCCCATGCCGATGCCGCCATCACCTTGGGTAATCCCACCGTGATGAGCGAAGTGGCGAAGCGCACCCTCCTTGACCAGTGCAAGGGAGGCGAAAGCGCCTTTTCCGCCCTGCGTCGTCGCGGCATGGTCGAAGCCTATGCCGTGCAGGTCGACCGTCTCCGTACGCAGCAACAGGTGGAAGGCATTGCCCATCGTCCGCTCAACGACGAACAGCAGAAGGCAGCCGATGCCATTCGTCAATCCTTCGCCCATCAGCGTGTCTGCCTGCTCCACGGCGTGACCTCGAGCGGAAAGACGGAGGTCTATATGCACCTCATCGAGGAAGTCCTCTCGCGCGGGGAACAGGTCCTCTATCTGGTGCCCGAAATCGCCTTGACCACGCAGCTCACCTCCCGCTTGGGACGTGTGTTCGGCGAGCGCATGGGCGTGTACCATTCCAAATTCCCCGATGCCGAACGCGTGGAACTCTGGCAACGCCAGCTCTCGCCGCGTGCCTTCCCGCTGATTCTCGGTGTGCGTTCGTCCATCTTCCTGCCCTTCCGGAAACTGGGACTCATCATCGTCGACGAGGAACACGAAGCGAGCTACAAGCAGCAGGACCCCGCTCCGCGCTACAATGCCCGCGACGCCGCCGTCGTTTTGGGCTATCTGACAGGGGCCCGCGTGCTGCTCGGCACGGCCACCCCCTCGCTCGAAACCTACCATAACGCCACGACAGGCAAGTACGGCCTCGTGCGTATGCTCCACCGATTCGGCAACGTGCAGATGCCCCATATCGAAGTGGAAAACGTGAAGGAACTGCGCCGCACGAAGCAGATGCGCACACCCTTCTCCCCCCGCCTGACCAACGAAGTGAGGCAGGCGCTGGCCGACGGCGAACAGGCCATCCTCTTCCAGAACCGTCGCGGCTATTCCCCCGTGCTCGAATGCCGCACCTGCGGCTGGACCCCGCGTTGCACCCATTGCGACGTCAGCCTCACCTTCCATCAGCGCATCAACAAACTGGTGTGTCACTACTGCGGAACGGCCTACGATGTGCCGCACCAATGTCCGGCCTGCGGCGACACCGACCTGCGCGACCTTGGCTATGGTACAGAGAAAATCGAGTCCGCTGCCCAGGCCGTATTCCCCGAAGCCCACACGGCCCGAATGGACCTTGACACCACCCGCACCCGCACGGCCTACGAAAAACTCATCACGGATTTCCAGCAGAACAAGACCAACCTCCTTGTCGGCACCCAGATGGTGACGAAAGGCCTGGATTTTGACCACGTGCGCGTCGTGGGTATCCTCAATGCCGACCAGATGCTCAATCTCCCCGACTTCCGGGCACACGAACGGGCGTTTCAGATGATGTCGCAGGTGGCAGGCCGTGCCGGCCGTCGCGACCGTCAGGGACTGGTGGTGCTTCAGACGCGCCAACCCGACCTCCCCGTGGTGGGGCAGGTGGTGAGAGGCGACTACGAGGCCATGTATCGCGACCAGATGGAGGAACGCGAAGCCTTCCATTTTCCTCCCGTCTATCGTTTGGTCAATGTCACGTTCAAACACCGCGA
>ERZ1026892.996-NODE-996-length-12521-cov-3.927723_pt1 | contig 12521 bp, 5 predicted proteins | sample MGYA00380176_ERZ1026892 | MGnify/ENA primary metagenome ERZ1026892 (study PRJEB33269, sample SAMEA4719812) | human gut metagenome | biome: human-associated habitat; feature: organic feature; material: feces | place: Cameroon | collected 2013-10 ... | reverse complement strand
TAGTAGGCGGGGATGCGATGACCCCACCAAAGCTGGCGGGAGATACACCAGTCCTTGATGTTTTCCAGCCAATGGCGATAGGTGTTCTTGTATTTGGCGGGATAGAACTTGATGTCGTCCTCCATGACGGGAGGAAGGGCCAAGTCGGCAAAGTGCTGCATCTTGAGGAACCACTGCATGGAGAGTTTGGGCTCGATGGGCACACCGGTGCGTTCTGAGCAGCCGATCTTGTTGTCGTAGTCCTCAATCTTCTCCATGAGCCCGGCTTCCTGCAGGTCGATGGCAATCTGCTTACGAACGGCGAAACGGTCCTGACCTACGTACATGCCAGCTGCTTCCGAGAGGGTCGCATCATCGTTGAAGATGTCAATGGCTTCAAGTCCGTACTTCTCGCCGAGCATATAGTCGTTGACATCGTGGGCGGGGGTCACCTTGAGGCAACCCGTACCGAACTCAATGTCGACATATTCGTCTTCGATGACGGGAATCACACGGCCAACGATAGGCACAACCACCTTCTTGCCCTTGAGCCAATGGTTCTTGGGGTCGTTGGGGTTGATGCACATGGCCACATCGCCCATAATCGTTTCGGGACGGGTTGTGGCAACAACGGCGTAGCGGCCCTTCTCATCCTGATGGATGACTTCGCCTTCTTCACCGGTTGCACCTGTTCCATCGTCCTCGTGAACATAGTATTTCATGTAGTAGAGCTTCGTGTGCTCTTCCTTATACACCACTTCTTCGTCAGAGAGGGCTGTCTTGGCCTTTGGGTCCCAGTTGACCATGCGTACACCGCGATAGATGAGTCCCTTGCGGTAGAGGTCGACAAAAACGCGGATCACGCTCTTTGAACGTACTTCGTCCATCGTGAAGGCTGTGCGGCTCCAATCGCAGGAAGCACCCACGCGGCGCAACTGCTGAAGGATGATGCCTCCGTGCTCTTCCGTCCATGCCCAGGCATGTTTGAGGAATTCCTCACGGGTGAGGTCTGACTTTTTGATGCCCTGCTCGGCGAGTCGGTTAACCACTTTGGCCTCAGTGGCGATGGAGGCATGGTCCGTGCCAGGTACCCAGCAGGCATTCTTTCCCTCCATGCGTGCTCTACGCACGAGGATGTCCTGAATGGTTTCATTGAGCATGTGGCCCATGTGGAGCACACCCGTTACGTTGGGGGGCGGAATCACCACGGTGTAGGGTTGCCGGTTGTCGGGCTTCGAGGCGAAGAGGTTGTGGTCGGTCCAATATTGGTACCACTTTCCTTCCACGTCCTCGGGGTTGTAAGTCTTTGCTAATTCCATAGTTATGTTAGGGGATATTTTTGTTTGTCTTGAGACGAGAGGATGCCACATATAGCCATGGTATCCTCATGTGTGCGCAGGGGAATGCGCGTAATTCCTTGCAAAGTTACGGCAAAGCACGCGGATTGCAAAATTTCGGCTTTGGTTTTTCGTGTTTTGGTGGTTAAAAGGAACGTGTGATCTCCGCACGATTCATTCGCTTGTTCTTGCTTGGCCTGGGATTATGGGTGATACAGCTGAAAAAGATGAATGAATCGTACGGAGATCACACGTTTTGTTTATCCGTTGAAAGTGGGTTGTCAACGCTGGTTGATAGGAGTGTAGTTTCGGATGTCGGCTACGCAACGGTAGGCGGGGCGGATGATGCGGCGTCCGGAGAAGCAGAGTTCTTCGTTGCGGTGGGCACACCAGCCCACGATACGGGCCATGGCAAAGAGGGGAGTGTAGATTTCAACGGGTAGACCAATGAGATCGTAGACGAAACCCGAATAGAAGTCTACGTTTGCGCAGAAGTTCTTCTGTTTGCCTTTGACATCGTGGATGGCTGCTACGGCAAGACGTTCGATGCGTTCCATGAATTCGAATTCCTTCGTGCGTCCTTTCTCTTGAGCCAGTTGGCGGGCCATGCCCTTGAGAAGTACGGCACGGGGGTCTGAGAGGGTGTAGACGGCATGTCCGATGCCGTAGATGAGTCCTGATCCATCGTAGGCTGTTCCTTTCACGATTCGCTCGAGATAGTTCTGAATTTCAGTATCATTCGTCCAGTCGTTGATGTTTTGCTTCAAGTGGTTGAGCATGTCGTGTACCTTGATGTTCGCACCGCCATGCTTGGGGCCTTTGAGCGAACCAATACCAGCTGCGATGGAAGAGTAGGTGTCGGTGCAGGTCGACGAAGTGACGCGGACGGTGAAAGTGGAGTTGTTACCACCGCCATGCTCGGCCTGGAGGATCAGCAGGAGGTCAAGCGTGCGTGCGTCCAGCTGCGTATAGTGGTTGCCGAGCAACATGTAGAGGAAATTTTCAGCCAAAGAGTATCCTTCCTGCGGATGGCGGATATGGAGCGAACGGCCGAGTGCCTTGTGCCGCAGCATATTATAGGCATAGGCAATGATGGTGGGGAATTTCGAAATGAGTTGCACGCTTTGACGCATGAGATTGTCGCGCGAGATGTCGTCGGGGTTTTCGTCGTAGGTGTAGAGTTCGAGCACACTGCGTGCGAGGATGTTCATGATGTTGCTTCCTTCGAGCTCTATGATGTTGAGCGTTGTTTTGGGCTTCAGGGGCATGTCGCTCACCAGCAACTGACGGAATTCCTCAAGTTCTTCACCATCGGGCAGACGACCAGAAAGAAGAAGATAGGAGGCTTCCTCAAAGCCGAAACGTCCTTCTTCGAGTATCGGACGCACAAGGTCGGCAATTTCGTAGCCACGATAGTATAGTCGTCCTTCGATAGGGACGAGTCCTTCGGCAGCGCGTTCGTAGCCTACAACGTTGCCGATATTGGTGAGTCCGACGAGCACGCCTGTGCCGTCTTCATTGCGCAGACCACGTTTTACATCGAGACGACGGAAAAGGTCTGCATCGATGCGGATACAGCCTTTCATGTCGTCAGAGAGCTTATAGATGAGATATTGTTTCTTGTCGGGCATGTGATGATTCTTGATGGGATGGTTCGGTGTCTTTGGCTTGTTTCCGTGTTGAAGAAACAGTGATTGCCTTCTTTTAGATATACTCCAGGAGCTTGTCTGCAAATGCCTGTGTTCCAAGTGGGTGACCGTTCTCCATGTTGTGGGCAAGGTCGGCTGTGGCGAAACCTTCGGCAAAGGCGCATTCCAATGCGTGCTCGATGGTTCGGGCTGCTTCGTGCCATCCGATATGATCGAACATCATGGCTGCAGACAGCAGAATGGAGGAGGGGTTGACCAAGTCGTGTCCTGCTATGTCAGGAGCTGTTCCGTGGGTCGCTTCAAACACGGCCAGGCCCCGTTCGTAGTTGATGTTGGCTCCTGGAGCGATGCCGATGCCTCCCACTTGGGCCGCAAGCATATCGGAGATATAGTCGCCGTTGAGATTGAGTGTGGCTACCACATCATAGGCTTGGGGTTTGAGTAATGCATTTTGGAGGAAGGCGTCGGCAATACAGTCATCCATGCGGAGGTGAGGAAATTCTGCGGTGGCTACGTCGTAGCCCCATTGGCGGAAACCGCCTTCGGTGAATTTCATGATGTTGCCTTTATGGACGAGCGTCACATGCGGTTCTCTTCCTGTGGCTTTTGCTTGAAGGTTGGCGTAGCGGCAGGCTGCTCGAATGAGGCGTTTGGATCCCGTTTCTGACACGGGTTTCACTCCGAAAGCGCTGGTCTCGGGGAAACGCACGGAATGTTCCACTCCCATCTCGTCGCGGAGAAATTCGTAGAAACGATGGGCTTCAGGTGACAGGGCTGCCCATTCGATTCCGGCGTAGATGTCCTCTGTGTTTTCCCTGAAGATGGTCATATTGACCCTTTCCGGGTGTTTCACGGGAGAGGCTACACCGCGAAACCATCTGACGGGACGTTGGCATACGTAGAGGTCCAAACCTTGACGGATAGCCACGTTGAGCGAACGGAATCCACCGCCTACAGGGGTGGTGAGTGGGCCTTTGATGCTGACATGATGATTGGCCAGTTCTTCGAGGGTGGACTCGGGGAGGGGCGTGCCGTAGTTTTCGTAAGCGCTCTGTCCAGCGGGCAGGCTGATCCAACGGATGGAGCGGTGGCCGGAGTAGGCACGTTTGACGGCAGCGTCAGCCACTCGTTGCATGGCAGGGGTGATTTCCTTGCCTACGCCGTCGCCTTCCAAGAAGGGAATGTCAACTGTGTCGGGTACGCAAAGCGTGCCGTCGGCTTGTATGGTGATTTTTGCCATTTTGTTTTTGTAATGAAGTTGAAGTCGTCTAAACTTTTCAAAAATTTTTTAGTAACGATAAAAAATAAGTTGGCGCTTTAGAAGGTTCTGAGGAATATCTCACGTGGATATTTGCGCTTCGCGCGTTTTTCAACGTTAATGTCCGCCAATTGGCCGTTAATGAGCGTCAATGTTTTCTTTGTGGGCTATGGTGCGCCATGTCCGTTAATGGTTTGGCCACAGCGTAGCTGTGGGAATTGTCGTTAATGGCGTGCTTCGCACGCTGTGGGTAATGTCGTGCAGGGTATGTCCATGGACGTGCGTTTCAAGACTGTCCCCTAAAAGAATGCTTGCATTCCGCGCGTGCTTGGCACGCAGTATGGTCGACCATTTCCTCTCGCGTGCTTCAGCACGCGGCATTGACTGGCATTAACGGCCAATTGGCGGACATTAACGTTGAAAGTCCAGCGTGCGGAGCACGCTCAAAAACGACTATAGTGCGTAAGCCCCAATGGAGCAAGTCGTTTTGTAATCGTTACACTTAATGGGGCGGCTATTTTGTTCCTTATTCCTTCTGATTCGTTTCGCTGGTCAAGGCTTGGAGAGCACTACCTGCTTTGAACCATTTGATTTGGGTGTGATTGTAGGTGTGGCATACCGGGAAACAACTTGTTGTCCCGTCTTTGTGCTTTACTTCTACAGAAAGTTGTTTTCCCTCTGAAAATGAGGAACAATGAATGGTGATGAAATCGCAGGGTTGGATGAGATTGTAGTCCGAAGGAGAAGCGAATGTGAGGGCCAGGATTCCTTGTTTCTTGAGGTTCGTCTCGTGGATGCGTGCAAAGCTTCTGGCGATGACGGCACGTACGCCAAGAAGACGAGGCTCCATGGCTGCATGTTCGCGGCTTGAGCCTTCTCCGTAGTTTTCGTCAGCCACAATGATGCTGCCTCCGTAGTGCTCACGATAGTGTTCTGCCACTTCCCAAACTTGGGCATCGTTACTCGTGGTGAGGTCGGAAACGATGCCAGTCTGGTCAGTGAAGGCATTGGTTGCGCCGAGCAACAGGTTACGGGAGATGTTGGAAAGATGTCCGCGGAAACGGAGCCAAGGACCTGCCATGGATATATGGTCAGTGGTGCATTTCCCTTTTGTCTTGATGAGAAGAGGAAGATGCAGGAAGTCGTTTCCGTCCCACGTTGGGAAAGGCGTAAGCAGTTGTAGGCGCTGGCTTTCGGGGGATATGACTAAAGGACGTGATGCATCAGGCGTGGAATTGTGGCTTGGAGCAACAGCAGCGGCTGCTTTGAGTTCGAATCCTTGAGGAGGCAATGAAAGGCCATTTGGCTTGAACGTTCCTGCAGAAGAAAGAAAAGCGGGATGCTCATCGAGGCGTCCTGTGAAGGCATAGCCGATAGCTACTTCCGGAGAAGTGATGAAGGCAAAGGTGTTGGGGTTACCGTCTGCCCGACGGGCAAAGTTGCGATTGAAGGTGGTGATGATGCTGTTGCGATGGGTTGGGTCGGCATCGTTTCCATTGCCGTCCAGTCTCCGCCATTGGCCAATGCAAGGACCGCAAGCCGCTGTGGTCACCATGGCTCCTGCTTGGCGAAATATGTCCATCATACCGTCTCTTTCGGCTGTCAACCTGACCAGTTCTGAACCAGGGCATACAATCAGTTCGCATTTCAATTGGAGTCCGGCATCGAGACCTTGACGCAGTATGGAGGCCGCGCGGGCCATGTCATGATAGGAAGAATTGGTGCAGGAGCCTATCAGGCATACTTCGACATTCAAGGGCCATCCTTCTTTCTGGGCTTTGGCAGGCATATTGTGGAGTGGGGTGGCCGCATCGGGGGTGAACGGACCGTTGACGGAGGGCTGAAGGGATGACAGGTCGATGTCGATGATCTCGTCGTAGAAACGTTCGGGGTGCTCTTCCACTTCTTTGTCAGCTCGCAAGTCGTCGCTCATTTGTTCGGCCCATTCTGCCACTTGCTCGCGCCCTGTCTTTTGGAGATAGGCTGCGGATTGGTCATCGAAGGGAAAGACGGATGTGGTGGCTCCTACTTCTGCTCCCATATTGCAGATGGTGGCTTTTCCTGTGGCTTCAAGGGTGGCTGTCCCAGGTCCGAAATACTCGATAATGGCGTTGGTGGCGCCTTTGGTGGTGAGGCGGTGGGTGAGATGGAGGATGACGTCCTTGGCAGAAGTCCATCCGTTGAGTTTGCCCGTGAGTCGGACGCCAATGATTCGGGGAAGTTTGAGTTCCCATGGTTCGCCTACCATCACGTCAACGGCATCGGCTCCTCCTACTCCCACAGCCACCATGGAAAGTCCACCGGCGTTTGGGGTGTGGGAGTCAGTGCCGACCATCATGCCCCCAGGGAATGCGTAGTTCTCAAGCACCACTTGATGGATGATGCCTGCTCCAGGTTTCCAAAATCCGAAGCCGAAACGCTCGGATGCTGATTGGAGAAAATCATAGACTTCGCTGTTGTCTGAGCAGGCGGTCTGAAGATCAGGAGTCGCACCATGGCACGCACGGATGAGGTGGTCGCAATGCACTGTTGCAGGTACGGCCGAAGCGCTACGGTGCGAGTTGATGAATTGCAAAATGGCCATTTGGGCTGTTGCATCTTGCATGGCCACCCGATCGGGACGAAACAGAGCATAGTCTTTGCCTCGGGTCAGTCCGTTGAGTGACTCAGGGTGGTCGGCGTGGGCGAAAAGGATCTTTTCGGCCAATGTGAGCGGACGATTGAGTACTTGGCGAGCTGAATCAATGCGGGAAGTGTGGCGAGTGTAGAATTCACGCAGCATGGCGATGTCGTATATCTTCATAGGCCTCAATGATGTTGTTCTGTAAGTTTAGTAAGTCCGTTTGTTGACAAATGTCACATGACGGCTGCAAAGATAATGCAAAATTCTTTTTTGTCGGTCATTGTGCTTGCTAAAAAAGATTGATTGTGATTCGATTCTTTCCAAAAGATGGTATTCTTTTATGAATTCGATTTCTTTCATAGGTGAAATGAACGTTAATAGTCGTATATCTTTTTTATCGAACTTGGGGGGCTTCTCTCAGTTTTAGGGAATGGTTCGTCATGTTCCTTTTATTTATATTTGTTGGCGTAATTCATTCGTTTGTCATTCTGAATCAGCATCACATCTGCTTTGCCAGGGGAAAAATGTTACATTTGTAAAAACTTTCATGCTTTCATTTTGTCATTCGGACGTCTTGCATTATCTTTGCGCTGAAATTTAGAGCTTTTTATGAATACTGAACTCTTTGCTCCCGACTATATATTTGAAACAAGTTGGGAGGTTTGCAACAAAGTGGGTGGCATCTATACGGTGCTCTCATCGCGTGCAAAAACGCTAAAAACTAAGTGGCAGGACAAACTCGTGTTTATTGGTCCTGACCTGAAGCAGCCGACGGCTAACGTTGATTTCAAGGAAGATACGCGGTTGCTCCCCAAATGGAAAAAGGCGGCAGCTGAGTTGGGTTTGAATTGCAGAATCGGTCGTTGGCAAGTGCCAGGCGAACCGGTTGCTGTACTTGTTGATTTTACTCCCTTTTTCAATATTAAGAATCAGATCTATGCTGAAGCATGGGATTTGTTTCGAGTGGATTCCATCAAGGCCTATGGCGACTATGATGAGGCATCTATGTTCTCGTATGCGGCAGGACGTTTTGTGGAAGCAGTGGTAGGCGAATGCCTTAATCCCACCGACCGTGTGGTCTATCAGGCCCATGAATGGATGTCTGGTCTGGGTATGCTCTTCCTTAAGCATCATATGCCTCGCGTGGCTACGATTTTCACTACGCATGCTACGAGCATCGGGCGTTCCATCTGTGGCAATAATAAGGAACTGTACGCCTATTTCGAAGGCTACAACGGCGATCAGATGGCTTGTGAACTCCACATGGAGGCTAAACACAGCATCGAGAAGCAGAGTGCATGGCACGCTGATTGTTTCACAACGGTCAGCCGATTCACGGATCGCGAGTGCAATCAGTTGCTTGACAAAGCAGCTGACGTTGTTCTCCCCAATGGTTTTGAGAATGATTTCGTGCCTCAGGGTGCGTCATTCACCAGTGTCCGCCGTCAGGCTCGCAAGCGTATCCTTGAAGTGGCCAATGCCCTGACAGGAAGCCAGATGACTGATGACACGCTCATTGTTTCGACCAGCGGACGAAATGACTATCGCTGCAAGGGCTTCGATGTGTTCCTCGAGACGATGGCCCGCCTTCGTGCTGAACTTAACGAGTCGGGCGACGAACAGAAGCAGGTGCTGGCCCTTATCGAAGTGCCGTGCTGGCTCAAAGGCCCTCGTGCTGATTTGCAGAAGCGTCTGACAGAGAAATATGCTGAGGGTTCGGCCCTGCCCAATCCGATTATCACGCACGATCTCTATAATCTGACCGATGACCGTATCGTCAATCAGATTTGGCATCTCGGACTTCAGAACTTGCCTGCTGATAAGGTGAAGGTCATTCTCGTACCTTGCTATTTGGAGGGAAATGACGGTATCTTCAATATGCCATACTATCACCTCCTTGCTGCCAATGATCTTGCCCTCTATCCTTCTTACTATGAGCCTTGGGGCTATACACCGCTTGAAAGCTGTGCATTCCACACACCTTGTGTGACGACCGACTTGAGCGGTTTCGGACAGTGGACGGACGAGGTGCTTGGTCACGAGGGTACGTTGAAGGACGGTGTTCGCGTGATCCACCGTGATGATTCCAATTTCTTCGGTGTGGCTGCTGATATGTGCAGCACCATCCGCGAGATGCTTGAATTGGCTCCGCGTCAGCGTACGGCTGTGCGTAATGCCGCCACTCGTCTGGCCGACAAGGCTCAATGGGAGCACTTCATTCGCTACTACTACGAGGCTTACGACTTTGCTATACGCCGTGTCGAAGGCGTTGAAAAGATGGTGGCTCAAGAGGCAGAGGAGAAAGTTTCCGCCAAGAAGGAAACGGCCAAACCTGCTCGTAAGTGCGCTGCCAAGAAAGCAACGACTACTGCTGCCAAGCCTAAAGCGACAAGAACCACGACCCGCAAACGCAAGTAAATGCAACAAAGGGGGTGTGTCTGGGGAGGATACGGTGGTATTCCCCTTGGCACGCGCCTGACAATGATACATAACATTGTACAACACACATCCTTACAATCATATGAACGTTAAAATTAGCAACTCAAACCAGCCTACTTGGAAAGTGGTGAACGTGAAGAGCCACCTTCCCGAGGCCCTGAAAAAGTTGGACGAAATCGCTCACAACCTTTGGTGGGCATGGAATCCTGAAGCCCAGGAACTTTTCGCAAGCATGGACAAGGACATGTGGCGCAAGGTTAAGGCTAACCCTATCGAACTCCTTCGCGGTATTGACTACGATCATCTCCTCGAACTCTGCAAGGATGAGGAATTCATCGCTCGCATGAACAAGGTGTATGCTGAGTTCCGTGCCTACATGGACGTCAAGCCCAACGCCAAGCGTGCTTCTGTGGCTTACTTCTGCATGGAGTATGGTTTGAGCCATGTGCTTAAGATCTATTCTGGTGGTCTCGGTATCCTCGCTGGTGACTACTTGAAGGAAGCTTCTGACAGCAACGTTGACATGGTGGCTGTTGGTTTCCTCTATCGTTTCGGCTACTTCAGCCAGACGCTCTCTATGGACGGACAGCAGATTGCCAACTACGAGCCTCAGGATTTCGATAGCCTCCCCATCGAGCGCGTACTTGACAAGGATGGCAACCAGGTGATCGTTGACGTGCCTTATCCCAACTTCATGGTACACGCTGCTCTCTGGCGTGCTAACGTGGGTCGTATCTCTCTCTACCTCCTCGATACGGACAACGAAATGAACTCAGAGTTCGATCGTCGTATCACTCACTCTCTCTATGGTGGTGACTGGGAAAACCGTATCAAGCAGGAGTATCTCCTTGGTATCGGTGGTATGCTCGCTCTCCAGAAGCTCGGCATCAAGAAGGATATCTATCACTGCAACGAAGGTCATGCCGCTCTCTGCAACGTGCAGCGTTTGGTTGACTACGTTGAAAGCGGTTTGAATTTCGACGAGGCTCTCGAACTCGTTCGTGCATCTTCTCTCTATACTGTTCACACTCCTGTGCCTGCTGGTCACGACTACTTCGATGAAGGTCTCTTCAGCAAGTACATGAACCAGTTCCCTGGTCGTCTGGGTATCTCTTGGGATGACTTTATGGGCCTTGGTCGTACGAACCCCGCTGACAAGGGCGAGAAGTTCTGCATGTCAACCTTCCTTTGCAAGACATGTCAGGAAGTGAACGGCGTGAGCTGGCTCCACGGCCGCGTAAGCCAGCAGATGTTCAAGGACATCTGGCCCGGCTATCTCCCAGCAGCTTCACGTCCCGACCACGCAGAGCGTACGCACGACGAGTGGATGAAGATCTATAACCCCCATCCCGAGGAAAGCCACGTGGGTTATGTGACAAACGGTGTGCACTTCCCCACTTGGTGTGCTAAGGAATGGAAGGCCGTTTACAAGAAGTACCTTGGCGAAGAGTACTACCACGACCAGAGCAACGAGGAAATCTGGGCTAACATCTATAATGTGCCTGATGAAGTCATCTGGAACACTCGCGTGAAGCTGAAGAATAAGCTCATCGACTATATCCGTGCTCGCTTCCGTGAGAACTGGCTCCGCAATCAGGGTGACCCCACTATGGTGGTCAGCTTGCTCGACAAGATCAACCCTAATGCTCTTCTCATCGGTTTTGCACGTCGTTTCGCTACTTACAAGCGTGCTCACCTCCTCTTCTCAGACCTCGACCGCTTGGCCAAGATCGTGAACAACCCCGACTATCCCGTGCAGTTCCTCTTTGCAGGTAAGGCACACCCCGCTGATGGTGCAGGTCAGGGCTTGATCAAGAAGATCTATGAGATTTCCCAGCGTCCTGAGTTCATCGGTAAGATTCTCTTCCTCGACAACTACGATATGCAGCTCGCTCGTCGTCTCGTTTCAGGTGTGGATATTTGGATGAACACTCCGACTCGTCCTCTCGAGGCTTCTGGTACGTCAGGTGAAAAGGCCTTGATGAACGGTGTGGTTAACCTCAGCGTGCTCGACGGCTGGTGGTATGAAGGTTATCGTGAAGGTGCAGGTTGGGCTCTCACTGACCGTCGTACTTACCAGAACCAGGAACATCAGGATAAGCTCGATGCTTCAACCATCTACTCTATGCTTGAGCAGGAGATCATTCCTCTCTACTACTCACGCAACCGTAAGGGCTATTCAGAGAACTGGGTACGCACGGTGAAGAACTCTATCGCACGTATCGCTCCTAACTACACGATGAAGCGTCAGCTCGATGACTACTACGATCGCTTCTATAACCCCGAGGCTGCTCGCTTCAAGCTGCTTGCTGCCAAGGACAACCAGCTTGCAAAGAATATTGCAGCATGGAAGGAAAGCGTCGCTGAGCGTTGGGACAACATCCGTGTCGTAAGCTCAGAGCGTAGCGAGAACTTGCAGAGTGCCGCTCTCATAAGTGGAAAGCAGTTCACTGTGAAGCACGTGGTTGACGAGCAGGGCTTGGACGATGCTATCGGTATCGACCTCGTTATCATGGCAGGTACGGAAGGCCAGGAAGAAATCTACAACGTGTTCCCCATGAACGTGGTGGCTCATGAAGGTAATCTCTATACCTTCGAGGTGAACGCTAGTGTAGACCTCGCAGGTTCTTACAAGGTCGCTTACCGTATGTACCCGAAGAACGTGAACCTGCCCAATCGTCAGGACTTCTGCTACGTACGTTGGTTTAACTAATACCCTTAAACAGGATATTTAATCATACAGCAAAGGTTCGCTGCATCCCGGAACAATCCGGGTTTGCAGCGAACCTTTTTGCTTTTTAAGCTGTTTGTATGTGTGAATACTGAAGCGGGTCTGGAAAATCGACGGCTCAATTGGCCTAGTATGATCGATATATCTATAGTCAAACAGAAGTGGTTTGAGAAAATTTCAAGTCACCATATCATCCGGTTTTACTTGGGCGTGCTGCGCACGCTGGGTTTCTACATTAATTTCCGTCAATTAGCCATTAATGGCCATCAATGCTGCGTGCTTGCGCACGCTTCTCCCCTCAGCGTGCTGAAGCACGCCTTGGGGAGGAAATGTTCATTAATGGCTACGCCCTCAAAACGAGATAGTGAAGTCGTCTAAACTTTTCTGACGAATATTTGATTGAGAGTTTTTATATCGAAGTCGTCTAAACTTTTCTGCCGAAGGTTTGATTTTTATCTCTTCTAAATTCAATCTTCACCTTTCTTTTTGGCCGTTTTTTGACCTT
>ERZ1026892.992-NODE-992-length-12549-cov-4.897231_pt1 | contig 12549 bp, 4 predicted proteins | sample MGYA00380176_ERZ1026892 | MGnify/ENA primary metagenome ERZ1026892 (study PRJEB33269, sample SAMEA4719812) | human gut metagenome | biome: human-associated habitat; feature: organic feature; material: feces | place: Cameroon | collected 2013-10 ... | reverse complement strand
GTTGCTCAGGTACTTAAAAGATTTTATTTGTAATCGTCTTGCGGAATTAAGGGAAAAGAAAACAACAACGAAAAACCAAGCATATGAAGCGAATCCTCACTTTCCTCCTCTGCCTGTTGGCTGTGGTCACAGCCAGTGCGCAGACTTTCGATGCCTTATGGAAAAAAGCGGAAGCCGCCATAGCTTCCGACCATCCGCAGTCTGCCCTCAAGCAAGTCGGGCAGATTCATCAGAAAGCTATTGGTGAACGCAATGATGCCCAACTGCTGCGCGCCATTCTGGTGCGTCTTCAGCTCAAAGGGGAAATCTCCCCCGACAGTGCGGCCGTCCACACGGCCCTCATGGAGCAGGCTTTGCGGGCGGAAACCGACCCTGTGGTGAAAGCCTTGTGGCATTCCGCCCTCGCGCAAGTCTATACTCAGCGTGCTTCCCGCTCCTGGCCGCGTGACACGGCAGCCGTCTCCGCTTCCCTTCGTCATGCTGAGGCTGCGCTTCTTCCCCTTCAAGTTCTGGCGGATGCAAAGGCCAAGGACTATCTGCCCCTTTTCGCCCTAGGCAAACAAAGCGGCATTTATGCCGATGACCTCCTCCATGTGTTGCTCTTGACGCATATCGACCAGGAGAATGCCCCTGCCGATTGGTCCATGCAGCAGTTGCGCCGCGTGATTCCCATCTACGCTTCTCGCCATTTGTTCGATGCCGTTTTCACTCTGCGTCTGGATTCCATCAGCCGTCATTTTCGTCATCATCAATTGGCAGGGCCTTTGGCTGACGACGCCCAGTTCCGTGCCCTTCGGACATTGGCCGACGAATATGCCGCTTCGCCGTGGAGTGTTCTGGCCTACGATGCCATGGTTGACCTCACGCGTGACGAGACCGACAGCCTGACAGCACTTTGTAACGACAGTTCCCTCCTCGCCATTGCCCATGAAGGCATTGGCCGCTACAGTCGTCATGGTCATGCCAACCATTTGCGCAACTATGTCGACCGCATGCAGCGCCCCAGTGCCACCATGCAGGATTTCCCCGCGATGGCGTATCCCGCCTCGAAGGTCAAGTTGACCCTTCGCTCGCGTAACCTTCGTGGTGTGGCCCTTCGAATCACCCGAATCTATGACAGCCAGCTCGAAGCCCGGACGGAAAATGCCAATCATGCCAAACGGGCTGCTCAGCTCCGTCGTCAAAGCTGCATGCATACCTATCGTCTGGCAGAACGCCCTGCCTATCAGTGGCAGGAAACCAAGGTTGACTTCGAGATGCCCCAGCAACCAGGCGTCTATTTCCTTGAACTTCTGGCCGATGGGCGTAAAGTCCTTGACACGCAGACGTTCAATGTCAGTGCCCTTCAGGCCATGGTGTTCACCTATCCGACCCATTGCAAACGTGTGACGGCCATCGACAGTCGAACAGGACATCCCGTCAAGGGGGCGCGCATTGTCCAGACCCGCTACGATGCGAAGCTCGGGCGCGAAAGACAGGTGAAGGTGTGGCAGGCCGACAGCCTTGGCACGGTGATGCTTACTGACGAGGCCCGTGGTTGTGACTTCTATGTCATGACTTCGACGGATCAGGCAGCCCTTCCATTTACCTTACGCAATCAGGGATACTATGCGAAAAACGCGGACCGCGTGACCACCACGGTTGACCTCTTCACCGATCGCGCCATTTATCGTCCCGGCCAGCAAGTCCAGGTCAATGCCGTGGCTTTCACGCAGCAGGGAGACCATGTCGAAGTGGCGCGTCAACTTCGGGGTACGCTCGTGTTGCGTAACCTCAATCGTCGCGTGGTGGATTCCCTGCTGGTCGTCACGGATGAATGGGGATCATGCAGTGCGAAGTTCACGTTGCCTTCCACCACGCTCACGGGACGTTTCCTTCTGGAATTCACGAGCGGTGCCATTCGTGCCACGCGGGCGTTGACGGTGGAGGAATACCGTCGTCCCACGTTTACCACCGAGGTCGAACCGCTCCGCCAAATCTATGCCTTGGGCGATACGGCCCGTGTTGCTGCTGTAGCCCGCACTTATATCGATGTGCCGGTTGCCCAGGCCCGCGTGCAATGGTCCGTCAGCCGTCAGGCTTGGGGATGGCGTTGGGGATACCGTCCGTCCAGCCAAATGCAGCGTGGCGAAACGTTGACCGATGCTGACGGCCGTTTCCAGATTCCCGTGGTGCTTGTGGCCGATACGGATGAACCGCAGCGTGCCAATGGTCCCATGTGCCATTATTTCACGGTGGACTATACCGTGACGGCTCCCAATGGTGAAACCGTTACGGGAAGCACCGTTGTCCGCACCGCCAATCGTCGGGCATGGCTTGAGATCAGTAGTCCCGCGCAGTTCTGCCGCACAGCAGCATCCCCAGTGCCCCTCATCCGGGTGCGTGAAGTCAATGCTGCTGGCACAACGATGGAAGCCGAAGGACAATTTGAGGCGTTGGATGCCGATGGGCATCGCGTCGGAGAAGGAAATTACGTTTCAGGCAACCCTGTCAAAGTGGAGGGCATGCAACAGTGGGCCGACGGCATATACACCTTTGTATTCCGTTCCGCCCACTCTGATGTCCAGCCTGATACAACGCGCATCCAGCTCTTCTCTGATACCCTCAAGCGTCCCATTGACCGTCAGACCGTGCTTTTCGCCCATGACCTCCGTTCCGCCCAGGGTGATTCCGTCCACGTGATGATTGGTTCACCCCAGACTCATGTGTTGCTCTTCCGTGACGTTCTCTCCGGCGGACGTTTGCTCGAAAGCACCCGTATGGAAATTTCCGATACGGTCCTTCATGACCGTCTGACTTATTGTGATGAATATGGCGACGGGGCAGATGTCTACTATGCCTTTGTGCGCGATGGGGAAATCTTCACCCATCATGCCTCAGTCATGAAGCCCGTGCCCGACAAACGCTTGAAGATGGAGTGGACCTCGTTTCGCTCGCGCCTCACTCCAGGTGCCAAGGAAGAATGGCGTTTGCGTGTGACGCGTCCTGATGGGGCACCTGTTGCGGCCCAGGTGATGGCCTGCCTCTACGATGCTTCGCTCGATGCTTTGGCCACCAACAGCTGGCGCTTCACGGGGCCGTCATTCGGCCGTTACCACACTTATGCCCATTGGACCAATCATGCGACGAACCATACATTAGTCTTAGATGGTTCGCTTGACGGTCACCGCTTGTCTTTCGAATCCCCGTTCGGCGATTTCACGCATTGGCGCAGCGAACTCTTCAGTCGTTATGGTGGACGCTATGTGTATGCTGAAGAATTGAGCTGTCTGACCAGGCGCGGAAGCCGGAATACGGCTATGGGCAAAATGAAATCGGCTCCGATGCTTCGGGAAAGTGCTGTGGAGATGTCAGACCGCGTAGCCTCCGCTGAAGAAATGGAAGATGCAGCCGAAAGGACGGGATATGGTCTGGAGAATGGTGATGCCGGCAACGGAAATGCTGCGGATGCAGTCGTGCCCCGTACGAACTTTGCCGAAACGGCATTCTTCCGTCCCTCCGTGCTGACGGATGAGGGTGGGGTGGCCACGATGGGTTTCACCCTTCCGGAATCCACCACCCAATGGCGTTTCATGGCATTGGCCCATACCGCCGCGATGGACCACGGTCGACTCGATACGATGGCTGTGGCCCGTAAGGAATTCATGGTGCAGACGGCGCTCCCGCGTTTTGTGCGCGAAGGCGACCGTACGCAACTGCCTGTGCAGCTCACGAACCTTTCGTCCCGTACAGTGAAGGCCGTGTTGACGCTCCGTTTGACGGACGCCTTGAGCGGACAGGTGGTGATGACGAAACGCCAGCAGGTGGAGCTGGCCAGCGGAGAAGTGCGTACCTACGGTTTTGATTTTGCGCCTTCTGCCGGCCAGGCCTTGCTTGTTTGCCGCGCAACGGCCAGTGGCAACGGTTTCTCTGACGGCGAGGAACATTATCTGCCTGTCCTTTCCTCTGAGATGGAAATCACGCGGACATTGCCGTTCTCGCTCCACGGGAAGGAAACGGGCGAATGGCGTATCGATACGCTGATGACGTCTCATGCCACGCACCGTTCGCTGACGGTTGAACTGACTTCCAACCCCACGTGGACCGTGGTCAATGCCCTGCCTGCCCTGACAACGGATGCTCGCACACTGAGCGCAACGGATTGGGCTTCACGCTATTTCGCACTTGCTGTGGGGCGCCATATCGGAGCGCTCCATCCGGAAATCGATTCCCTCCTTTCGCGCCCGGATGAGGCCGACGCCTTGGCTTCGCTTCATCTGGATGGACTCTCAGACCTCACGCCCTGGCTACGTCAGGCCATACAGGAAAAGCAACGGGCCGCTGAACTTCATGCGCTTTTCAACGCTGAAGCGGCTGCAGTCCGTATCTTCACGGCAGTCGACAAGTTGAAGGCTTTGCAGACTGTTGAGGGCGGATGGAGCTGGTGTCCGGGTATGCCGGCCAACGATTTCATCACGACAGAGACGGCCATCATTCTTTCACGTGCGAAACGGCTTACCGGACAAACAGAGGCCGATGAGCTGACAGCGCGGGCGTTGGCTTATCTCCGCAAACGGATGGCCGACGAGGTGAAGGCCATGAAAAAGGTGGAACGTGAGGCGAAACGTCAACTTCGTCCGACGGAGGTGCAATTGCGTTATCTCTATCTGTTGACCGCCATGGACCGCAAGGCTGATGACAACGATGCGCGTTTCCTGCTGGAGCGTGCGAAGAAACTTCGTCACGAACTGAGCATGTATGGTCAAGCCATGCTGGCTGTGGTGATGGAGGCCAACGGTGAACACGATGAGGCCAAAAGGGCCGTAGAGGCTTTGGTGCAACACACTGTGACGCATCCCGAAATGGGACGTTATTTCGACACGGAACGAGCACGACTTTCCGCTTCGTCTTTCCGCATCCCCACGCAGTGTGCCACCATCGAAGCGCTGGAACGCATGGGGCGCAGCCCGGAGGCTGCCGATATGCGCCAATGGTTGCTTCAGTCGAAGCGTACGCAGATGTGGCAGACGGTGCAGGCCACGGCTGAGGCCGTCTTTTCCCTGCTGTCGACTCCTTCCGTAGCGGTCGCCCCGTTGCAGTCGACTGAACCTTTGGCCATGACGCTCCTTCGTGGCAAAAAAATCGTGGCATTGAATGCCCCCAGTCAGACTTCCACGCCCACCACGGCGGGGTATTTCCGTCAGACTTTCACCGCTCCTCCCGCTGTCGATGCCACCACGCTGAAGGTGCGTTCCGTTCACGACGGTACGGCATGGGGTGCCGTATATGCTTCGGGCAGTGTGCCTGCTTCGGAAGTGAAGACAGAAGGTCATGGTCTGCATCTGGAACGCCGCATGGAAGTGCTTCGTCAGGGCAAATGGGTGGCCGTTTCAGAAGTGGATGCGCTCTCCAAGGGCGACCGTCTGCGTCAGGTCTATACCCTCCGTGCCGACCGCGATTTCGATTTCGTGGTGCTTCAGTCGCAGCGTGCAGCTTGTTTCCAGCCAGTCGATGCCCTTTCGGGTTATGAATGGTCGGACGGGCTGAGCATCTATCGTTCGGTACGTGATGCTTCCACGGATTTCTTCATCAACCAGTTGCCGAAGGGTACCCGCGTGTTTACTGAAGAATTCCATCTGGACCGCTCCGGTCGTTACGTTTCAGGCATCGCAACGCTCAGCAGTGCCTACTCACCCGAATTCTCCGCCACTTGTGCCGAAACTGCGCTACAGGTGGAATGAGATGTGGATTATGCTGAAGTGCGATCATCATAGAGAGTGGTCGTTGGGATTCAGATCAGGCGTTTTGTTCCTTATCGCGTGTGAATCGAAAGACGCATGCGAGAGGGGCAAAGCGCCTGATTTGCGTTTGGGGGCATTTGGCGCGTTCCGGGGAACTTCGCACTTGAATATTTGCGCTTTGTGGGGGGGACGTTAATGGTTTCAAATGATCCGTTCATGCGGTTTGCTCAAATGGGAAAAGGGAAAAAGTTATTCAAAGTTCCTTGATAAGTTAGCGAACGGCAAATGCCATTCGGTCTACCGGCAATTGCCATTCGGTCTACTTACAATTGCCATTCGGTCTACCGGCAAATGCCGTTCGGTCTACCGGCAAATGCCGTTCGGTCTACCGGCAATTGCCGTTCGGTCTACCGGCAATTGCCGTTCGGTGATTTTGAACGGCGCTCGTGACGATTTTATCCAAGGGACGTATGGAAACAGACCGTTTGAAATGTTTCAAAAACAGCGAGATATTCAGTCTATAGGTGGTGCTGATGGGGAATGAATATTGTCTGATTCTTAGGTGGTTACGAAATGACAAGAAATGAAGCTCCAAATTAATTCTTCGTCAGAAATCGTTTTGAGGGCGTAGCCATTAATGAACATTTCCTCCCCAAGGCGTGCTTCAGCACGCTGAGGGGAGAAGCGTGCGCAAGCACGCAGCATTGATGGCCATTAATGGCTAATTGACGGAAATTAATGTAGAAACCCGGCGTGCGCAGCACGCCCAAGCAAATCCGGATGATATGAAGACTTGAAATTTCTCAAACCACTTCTGTTTGACTATAGTAGTCTGTAAAGTCGAAATTTTTTGTCTGATTCTTGGGGAAAATGGTGCACGCTCTGCAAGTTATTTGTAAATTTGCCATGGAACTTTTCTTTTTGGACCTTTAACAACCATTTGTTAAGATTTTGCAAACTAGTGTGTTACGCTATGCTTGTTCTGACAATAGCGACTTATCTAAGTCGTTTGTGCTGATAAAGCCTCCGAAGAGGATGTTTGTGGAAAACGTGATTCAATCGATAGAATATCAATGCTCCGTTTCTCTTGAATGGATAGGACGTTGGAACTCTAGATGCTTACAATATGGAACAAGTATACAAATATTTCGCTTTCATTTCCTATAATTCCCATGACACGGCATGGGGAAAAAGAATCCAGCGCAAGTTGGAAGGCTACCGTATGCCTGCAACGCTCTGCAGTGAGCGTGGGTGGAAACGCAATCCAATCAAACCCGTGTTTTTTGCTCCGACAGATATCCAGCCGGGAGGCCTGAGCGCAGAACTGCAGGAGAAACTAAGGGCTTCGCAGAACCTGATTGTGGTCTGTTCGCCTCATTCCGCAAAATCCGAATGGGTGGCAAAGGAAATTGCCTACTTCCATAGTCTGGGACGAACGAACCGAATTTATTTCTTCATTGTTGAAGGCACTCCGCATAGCGGCAATCCTGCCACGGAATGTTTCAACCCCATTGTCGATACCTTGGGTATTCCCGAAATTCTGGGGGCCAATGTCCACGAGCGTATCTATAAGTCTCCGTGGCTCAATCGCGAGCGTGCCTACGTACAACTGGTCACGAAACTGCTCGGTGTGGAGTTCGACAGCATCTGGCAGCGCCACCGTCGAATGCTCCGCCAAAAAATCATGGCATGGTGCGTCGGACTCCTTGTCGTGGTGGCAGCCATGATCGGAGTATGGATGGCCAATCGCCCTGTCGACGTGGAGGTCGCGCTGAATGAAACGACGGTTCATAATGATAACCTTCCGCCGCTGCAGAATGCCGTCCTCACCATCCAACTTGACAATGAAACCAAAACCGACACCGTGCGTTCGCTGGATGCCAAAGGACTTTTTGCCAATATTCCCCATCGTGCCATCGGCAAGGAGGTGCGTCTTCGTTTTTCCTCTCCTGACTGGCTGCCTGTCGACACAACACTCGTGCTGACAGAACAGGTCACCATCCACATTGCGCGCAATCCGAATCCCTACGGCCATTTCCAGTTCCGTTTGTGGAGCATAAGCAAGGGCCAAGGTCTCGGAAATGTCAGGGTCAACATTGCTGGACACTCTGCTGTCTCAGATGCCCAGGGTTTTGTACGTATGACTCTTCCGTTGAAGGACCAGCGCAAGGCATACCATGTCGAATGCCCTCTGAATCTGGAAACGGACACGCTGTTTGTGCCGACTTCTGAAAGTACGGCTTTGGTTGTAAACGACTGACCGCAGACCCTTCAGCGGAAGAAAAACTGTCCTCGTCTTCATCGATAACAAACAACATCAAAACGAATATGAAAAGAATAGCAACCCTTCTGATACTTATCGTCTGTTCTTTGACGATGGTGGCACAGAATGTCACCCAGCGGGGGGTGACCTATCGATATAACGGTAAGCATCCCCGTACCCCTATGGGTGGTGTGTACATCAAGCCCGTCACGGCCGCCAATGGTGTGGTGAGTGACGAGACGAACGGTACCTTCACGCTTACTTTGCAGAAGTTGAAAATGGGTTCCCGCATCGGTATGGTGAGGGTTACGAAGCAGGGTATGATGGTGTTCAACCAGCAGGCCGTTGACGAATGGAATGTTCGTCAGGAGCCGCTGTGCCTGATTCTTTGTGATGCCAATGAATTCCAGAGGCAAAAGAAGAATCTGATTGCTATCGGTGAACGACAGGCCAAGAAGAAGTACGACAAGCAGTTGGCCGAACTGAAGAAAAAGAATCAGGACCAGCAACTCCAGCTTGATGACTACTACAACAAACTCGACTCTCTCGAAAAGAACTATCAGAACGCTCTCCAACATATGGACGAATATGCCGATGTGTTCGCCCGTATCGACGAGAGTGAAGTGGACACTGTGGCCCAACGTGCCATCGAGCTTTTCCATAAGGGCGACATCCAGACTGCCATACAGATGCTGGAAAGCCAGGATTATTTGGGCCGCCTGACAAAGGACATTACCACCATCGCGCAGGCCGAAGCCCTCATCTCCACTGTCGAACGCGCCAAAGCCCTAGCTGAGCAGGACAAGGAAAAAGACTTGCAGGCCATCAAAACGCTTATCTCGGGCTACAAGTTGAGCAATGATTGGGAAAAGGCTGGAAAACTTCTGAAAGGTCTTGCGGATAATTTGAAGACTTATGAGGTTACGTGGGAATATGCCGAATTCTGTTACAATCAGAATGATTTGGCGGAAGCGGAAACGTATTACCATAAATGTATGGATATGTTGGGACAATTGCAAGGTGTGGACAAAGAGGTGCAACTTGAAAAATTGCAAAACAATCTTGCGCTTATTTACAGCCAGACGCAGCGATTTGCAGAAAGCGAAGCCATGTATAAGGCATCATTGTCTATTTGTGAACGTTTGGCAAAGGATAATCCGAAAATTTATGAGGCCGATTTAGCTACGACGTATGATAATATTGCAAATTTGTACAGAGAAACTCAGCGTTATAGTGAAAGCGAGACCATGCATAAAATGGCATTGTCCATATTAGAGCGTCTAGCTACGGAAAAACCTCAAACTTATGAACCGATTTTGGCGATGTCATACAATAACATTGCTGTTCTTTATAATGATATCAGACGATTTGAAGAAAGTGAAGCCATGCATAAAGCAGCTTTAGCCATTCGTGAAAGATTGGTCAAGGAGAATCCTCACGTCATCGAACCTCTTTTGGCTACAACCTACGCAAATCTGGGAGCTCTGTATCTAAAAATCAATCGATGGGGTGAAAGCGAAGCTAACTTCAAAGCTGCGTTAGCTATTCTGGAACGTTTGGCTAAGGATAATCCGCAGGCTTATCATCCTGCTTTGGCGTTGACGTATGGAAATCTTGCACTTCTTTACAATAGCACCCGGCGATTTGCTGAAAGCGAAACCATGAATAAAAAAGCTTTGGCCATATATGAACAATTGGCCAAGGAAAATCCAAAAATCTACGAATTTGATTTGGCATCGGCGTATAACAATCTTGCCATACATTATATGGATACTCAGCAATTTACTGAAAGCGAAGTCATGAATAAGGCTGCGCTGGCTATTTTTGAGCGTTTGTCCAAGCAAAATCCGCAAGCCTATGAACCTCATTTGGCAAAGTCATACGAGAATTTGGGGCTTTTGTATATAGCTGTTCGACGATACAACGAAGCCGAAGTTATGTATAAGAATGCATTGGACATTAGAAAACGTTTGGCGCAGCAGAATCCTCAAGCCTATGAGCCGGATTTGGCAGCGACGTACCACAATCTTGCTGGCCTATACCGTGATACGCAGCGATTTGATGAAAGTGAAGCCATGTTAAAGTTTGCTTTGAGCATTCGAGCACGATTGGCTAAGGAGAATCCGCAAGCTTACGAACCTGTTTTGGCAACGACGTACAATAATTTGGCAAATTTATACAGCGATACGCAGCGATTTGCCGAAAGCGAAGCCCATTATAAGGCTGCGCTAGCCATATATGAACGATTGGTAAAGGAGAATCCTAAAACGTATGAAGCCGATATGGCTGTTGCGTATAATAATCTGGCGAATTTATATGGACGGACCCAGCGACTGAGCGAATGCGAAGCCATGTATAAGAATGTGGTAGCCATTCGAGAACGTTTGGCCAAAGATAATCCGCAGTTGTACGAACCTCTATTGGCATCAACATACAATAAATTGGCACAATTTTACCAAAATGCTCAACGATTCAGTGAAAGCGAAGCTATGTATAAAGCGGCATTGGATGTATATGAACGAATGGCAAAAGAAAATCCACAAGCGTACAACCCTCAGTTGGCGAATTTGTGTGTCAGTATAGCCATTCTCTATCAAAATACACAACGATTCAGTGAGAGCGAAACCATGTACAAGGAGGCCTTGAACCTCTATAAGCAATTGGCCGCGAACAATCCGCAAGGATTTGAAGCGCTCTTGGGATGGGTGTATAATAGCTTGGCTGTGATGTATGGTAATACCAATCGTCTTGATGAAAGCGAAACCATGTACAAGTCATCGATAGATATCTTTAAGCGACATGCTAAGGAAAATCCGAAGGCAATTGAGCCGACTTTGGCGGGGGCATACTTTTCTTTAGCCTTTCTGTATAATAAAACCGGACGATTCAGCGAAAGTATAGCAGAGTATAAGGCAGCGTTAGGAATCATAGAGAAGCTAGTAAAAGAAAATCCGCAAGTGTATGAATCTGCTTTTTCTGATGTGTATTCTAATCTTTCCTTCAATTCAAATCTCTTAGGAAAATTCAAAGAGGGAGAGCTTTACGCTTTGGAAGCTTTAAAGGTAGATTCAACAAAACATCTTGCCTACACCAACTTGGCAGCGTCCTTGCTTTTTCAAGGAAAGACCGCAGAGGCTGAGAAACTGTATCGCCAATTCAAGTCTGAATTCAAGGATGGTTTTCTTGATGACTTCGCAGAATACGAACGTTTGGGAGTGATTCCCGAAGAACGGAAGATGGATGTGGAACGGATCAAAGCGATGCTGAAAGCGGAATAAAAATGGTGAGAAAACCTGACGCGCTGGTGCAAGATTCCAAAGTTGTGATTGTTTTATCATTGAAGTGCAAGGCAATTCCTCCATGATGGGAAGGCCTTCTTCGCCACTCACTCAAGAAAACAATAATAACTACCCGACAATGAAACATCTGTTTGTCCTGTTTATCGCACTGCTGCTGAATGTTGCAGCTTTTGCGCAAGTCCCCCAACGTGACGTCGTATATCTCAAGAATGGCAGTATCATACGCGGATTGGTCGTGGAACTCGTGCCCGATCATCAAGTGAAAATTGCCACTGCCGATGGTAGTATTTTTGTTTATCCCGTTTCCGACGTGCTGCGTATGGAAAAGGAAGATGATTACGATTTCGGTCCTTTCCGCCACCGCTATTATCGCTATAACAACCATAATCCGCTGCAACGTCGCCACGGATACGTGGGAATGGTTGAAGGTGGTTTGAACCTCTCGCTCAATGACGGCTATATGGGCGGTGCGCTTTATACGACCCATGGAGCGCAGATCACTGACAAATGGTTCGTCGGTGTGGGATGGGGTTGCGACGGAAGCGACGAGCATACCTATTCTTCCTTCTATGCTGATGCCCGCTATTTCTTCAACAAAAACAAAAGCAAGGTGGACCCCTATTTGGAGTTCAAACTGGGCTATGTGGAAGACCTCGACGATGGCCTTAACTATTACGATGTGAACAATTCTGTCTACTATTATACAGAAGGTGACTTCAGCGGTTGCTACTTCAGCCCGTCTTTCGGACTCAGTTTCCCATTTGGTCGCCGCAAGGCATCTTTTCTGATGAACCTTTCATACGTGGCCATGTTCAATGCTGACCAATTCAACAACCATGTGGCCTTCCGCGTAGGCTTCGCGTTCTAAAGCGAGGCATATGCGACAAACGCGTAATTGCCGTCCATTCTTTCGACGAAAGAATGGACGGCAATTATTCGTTTTGTTTTATCGCAAATTATTGCTGTCCGGTAAATCCGATGAACCATAACTCTGTGCTACAGTTCCATATTTGCGCTTCGCGCGTTTTTTTCAACATTAATGTCCACCAAAGCCATTAATGGCCATGAATTCTTTTTGTGCATGATATGCCCCAATGGGCATTAATGGTTTTGTCACAGCGTAGCTGTGGAAATTGTCGTTAATGGCGTGCTTCGCACGCTGTGGGTAAGTTCAAGGATGCAAAACCAATTGCGCGAAGCGCAAGCATTAATGACCATTCCACAGCGTGCTACGCACGCGCCGTGCAAAACATTGATGGGCATTAAT
>ERZ1026892.989-NODE-989-length-12570-cov-10.228206_pt1 | contig 12570 bp, 20 predicted proteins | sample MGYA00380176_ERZ1026892 | MGnify/ENA primary metagenome ERZ1026892 (study PRJEB33269, sample SAMEA4719812) | human gut metagenome | biome: human-associated habitat; feature: organic feature; material: feces | place: Cameroon | collected 2013-10 ... | reverse complement strand
CTATACTGATAACCAATTAGTTACAGACACCTTGGGGACACCCGAGGGGACACCTAAGGGGACACCCAAGAACGAGGGGACACCTAAGGGGACACCTAACTATACTGATAACCAATTAGTTACAGACACCTTGGGGACACCCGAGGGGACACCTCGGAAACAGAACAAAGAAACAGAAAAAGAAACAAAGAAAGAAAACCTTTCCCCCGTACCCCCTATAAAAGAAATAAATAAAGAAAAAGAAAAAGAAATGGGGTTACGCACGCGCGAGGGCGAGTCTTTGGTTCTTACTTGTGAATCACCGACAGAAAAGAAGAAACCAACAAAGAAGAAGTCGGAAGAAGAATATACTTTGACATATAGAGCGAGACTAGCATTTGATGATTTCTATAAAGGCAAATTTGGCGAGGCGTATTATTTCTCAAAGCAAGACATGAAGATGCTGACAGAATTGCTTAAGAAAATCAAATACTCCCGAACAGAAAGAACAAAACCTTTGAGTGTTGACGATGATAGTCTAGTATCGGCATTCAAGGAATTGCTAAGTATGATACAGACGAAGTGGATTCTAGAGAATTTCTCTATCAGTAACATCACATCAAAATATAACGAAATAGTTCAAGATATAAAAAATAACAGAAATGGAAAATCAAATTGCACGACAGAACAAGAAAGAAACAGACTTGATAGTGAGCGTCAGAGAGCAGCTATCATGGCTAACGTCAAGAAACTTGACGAACAACGAGAACAATGGATCAAAGCAGGTAAGCCAGAAGGCTCAAAGTCTGAGAGACAATTATCAGGCTACGACCCTTTTGACTTCCTTTAATACGGATTTGCAGGATGTCATCTGTGGTGCTTGCCGTTCCGTTGACCAATGCGAGCAGATTAAGTCCCCTTCACTTTGCATTTTGAATGAGGCTTATCCGTCGGCATATGCTGCTGACGGAACAATCAACGAAGGGGCAGCAATCTCGTTTATGAACGCACACTTGCTTGTGGTATCAGACTTTGTGGGAGCCAAGAACAAAATCACCCCTAACCAGCTTAGAGCTGTAGGCGAACAGATACTTACCATGTTTCCTACCCTTACGATGGTTGAGTTTATCCTCTTCTGTGCTCGCCTTAGAGCAGGACAATATGGTATCTTCTATGGTTCTGTAGACCCTCAGAAGATTTTAGTAGCCTTCAAGGATTTCTTGAAAGATAGAGACCATGACTATTGCGTCAAGGAGGAAGGAGACCGAAAGGCGCGCGAAGAACAGGAGAATTACGAAATGAGGGAAAAGGCAATGAGCAGAGAAGACCTTCAAAAGGCTTTTGATGAAGGTAGATTATCAAACATCAAAAAGCTCTTTGAAACGAAGAAATGTGGTCTCGTAGGAAAAATATCAAATGTGATTAAAAATATTGCCAAATAATTTGCGTATTTGATAACTTTTTCTTATCTTTGCAGTGCAAATAATAATAAATCACTTTAATTCAGTAAGTTATGAATGAAACAACAAACATTCCGGCTATCCTTAGAGGAAAGCCACAAGGAACAAAATTGCATGATTTGGTCAGAGGTACAGATGTCTTTCTTAACAATGTTGTTGATGGTTGTGATAAAGTATGCTGTACTTTTGTGAAAAACGAATCGCAGAAGCTTCATTATTCACCCAAGGGAACTCTTGTTGGTTTTGAAGATGGAATGGTTATTTTGGTGCCTTCTGAAACGATGCAAGACTGGGCTAAGTTCGCCTGGAAGAAGGGAGACGTGTTGGTTAATAAAGATGGGGATGTACATATTATATTTGAAAGATTTGTCGATGATACATATTGCTCTTTCGTAGGGAAATATTATCTTTGGAAAGAGAATAATGATACAGAACATTTCTATAAAAATGAACGATTGCTAACTTCTGATTTCCAAAAAGCAGGTAAAGATGCTGCTCAGACCTACATTAATGCCATAGAAAAGCGTTTGGGTGGCAAGCTCAATCGTGAGACTTTGGAGATTGAGAAGGCTCAGCCAGAGTTCAAGGATGGAGATATTGTAGTAACGAATGCTGTTCCTTCTTTGTGTTATTCTAAATGTATTTTCATACTAAAGGGGGATTTAAATACAGGTGAAAGTCGTGCAAACTCTTATGTTTTTTTCAATATAAACAATAATCATATCAGTTACGATGTACTTGATACGATAGAAAGAGACCGCAATATTCATCTTGCCACAGAAGAAGAGAAAAAACAACTCTTTGACGCTATTGAAAAGGATGGAAAGGCTTGGGATGCTGAGAAGAAGCAAGTTGTAAGACTACAAGTGTCAGGTAAACTATACTATTTCGAGATGGAGAACGAACTTGCATACATTGCCAAATTGAAGAAAGCAAAAGGAGGTAAGTATACTTTTGAGAGTAACGTATCATGGTGTCCTCGTAATAGTACAAATGGCTACGACTACGAAGAAGGCTCGTTTATCGTTTCAGATAAAGATTGCTATGGATTTCGTGAGGCTAATGCTGACGAATGCAAGATTTTTGAAAAGTTTATAGTCGAACATGCAATGAAATCATTCAAGTTCAAAGCTTTGGACTATGTCCTTGCAAAGAACATAACTTGCTACGAAAGTAATGCTTGGAATATCTTCCAGTATGCTTATCAGAATAAGGACGGAGCTCATATAATGGTTGGTGGTGCTGCATTTCTTCAGTGCATCCCTTATGTTGGAAATGAAGACCTTTTAGGTACAACCAAATTATACAGCACAAAAAAATAAAAAGACTAATTTAAAAGTTTGTTTTATGACAAAGGTAGAAAGAGATTATTTGTTAAAAACAATAATAGGTATCAAGGGGGCGATGGTGTCTGAAACCATACCTCCTTCATTGAAGGATACTCTAAAGGAAACTTTAGATGAACTTTATGAGAAAAAGAGTTGTTGCTTGGTAGATGTAACTTTTCATCTTATCAATGGCGACGAAGTTTGCCTAGACAACGGAGTTTCGGAAAGCGTTACACGTTGCGAGTACCATGGTGATAAAATCGGCATACCGCAGGATTTCAAAACAGAAGAGCTTGTCCCAGTAGTAGAGATTTATCGTAGATTTACCCGTAAGCATATTACGATACCACTTTCAAGTATTGTTCGCGTCGATATGAAGAAATCCAACGAAACAAACTGGAAGCAGGTTTGGGAAAATCTAAATTGTACCGAAAAGAAAGAGCGTGAAGAAAATTATCAGAAATATGGCAGAGCAATCCTTCTGCACAATCGACAGCCCTGAAAAGGGTACCATCATCAAGAAGAGAAAGGAAAAATAATATGGGAATAAAGCGTAAACAAACATCGCTCCTTACCAAGGAAATCGTAACAGAACAGCTTCTTCAGCAGCATTTGCGCGGCTGGAAGTCGAATCCGAAGTTCATCGTAGAAAACCTTTACGTGTTCGGTTGGGAAAGCGATATGCTCATTATGACTCGAAGCGGATATTGGTATGAGTTGGAATGCAAAATCTCATTTACTGATTTCAAGAACGATTTCACCCACAAATGGCAGAAGCATGAATTGCTGAAGAATGGGGATGAGAAGCACCGCCGACCGAACTATTTTTACTATTGTGTACCATGGTACCTTAGTGGAAAAGTACTTCCCCTTCTTCCCGATTATGCTGGGCTGATCGTTCTCACAGAGAATGGTAGACTGAATGAGGTGAAACGAGCGCCATGCCTGCATAAGCAAAAGTACACCAACGAGGAGTTAAAGTTGTGCGATAAGTTCTATTATGCCTACCGCAACTGGAAGGAAGCTCTTGAGAAGCTGCAGCCTACCGAAGCAATTAAACGTCTGAAAGATGAGATTGCTTTCCTCAAGGCAGAATACAAGGCAGTAGCCGGGTGTGATATTAAAGACGCATTTTGATAAAAGTAAAAAGGTAAAAGTAAGTAATATGGCAAAGAATGAAGAAAAATGCTGCGGCAACTGCTTCTGGTTTGATAACGAGGATGTAGAAGGCGTAGGCTGGTGTATTGATGCTCAACATGAAACATCATGCGATTTAGTTTGCGATAATCATAATTACAGATAAGCGTATGCGTATGAGAGTAGAATATGAAGACCCACGAAGTTATGGGCATGTAATGGTACAGGGTGAGGTGTTAGATAAGCATGTCTCCGATTCGTTCTACAATTACATAGTCTTGCGTGATGACGGCTTTATTGATGAAGTGGGAGCCGTAGAATGCAAGGTTATAGAACAGGTTATGAGCGAGGAGGTGAAGCAATTGACGCAGGTTGACATACCTTCTATCAATAAGATAGGTTGTAATCTGCACCTCTCTGTCAAGCAGAGTAGCCTATATGCCTCTTTGCCTAACAAATTCAGCCGTTCTGAAGTTCTTTCCATTGGCAGCAAGTTGCATATAGCGAAACGGACGGCAGAAAAATATATCCATGATTTTGTTGATAAGTTAGGAATTGTTCAGCGTGTCGATAACGGTCAATACATGAAGAGTTCCAAAACGTTTAGTAAGACCGAGGTATTCATTAAAAATAAATAGCCGTATGTCCGATGAAGTATATAAGTTCTGTGGCAACTGCTATTGGTACGATGTTGATAATGACAATCGGGCTAGTGGTTGGTGTATGAAACGAAAATGCAAGACTTCATGTTTCGAAGTTTGTAAAAATCATAAATTTTAGAGCGTATGGAAACTGGATTGAAGAAATTAACAGAGGCAGTAAAACGTGACTGCCGGAAGGGGCAAGGGTGTTTTAACCCAAATGGTTGCGACCATGAGTTTATTCGGCATGTGCCAGAAACTAACCCAATCAGTTTAAGTATGGGCATTAAGACTAAATGCATAAAAATGTCGAAATGCACACATAAGTACTGCGATAAGTACAAGTGGATTCTTGATAGAGCCGAAGAGTATGCAGAGGTTTTGGGCATATCTCGTGATGAAGTATTGAATGGTTGGGAGAAACATAGAGACTATTGGTATATGAATTACTATCAGGACTCCAAGCAGCCATCCTTGAAAGGCGAACAGAATATAATGAAAGTAGATGATTGGATGGAAGAGTTGAAATCTCGCTTTGGCGATGATTTTGATAATTTCAAGTTTGTCTGTCCGTCCTGCGGCCATATTCAATCAGTTGCCGATTTCATTGCTATTGGAGTAGATGGCAACAAAGCATATTGTGAGTGCATTAGCCGATACAAGGATATGGACGGAAAGAACAACAAGAAGGCATGCAAATACACTATCGCGGGCTTCTTTATCTTAGACCATGATACTGTTATCGATCGTGATTACATGCCTATTAATGTATTTAAAATGGCAGAAAAATAACATACTCAAATAAAAAGACTAAGATGACAAAGAAAATTATTAGCTATTTATGGCAAGTTATTTACGTAAAGCCTAAAGGTTGGCTTTGTAGTATTCAATCTGACAAGCTACTACATTTCGTGGTAAGCTTCATACTTATGGAAATTATGTGTGGTGTATGGGGAAGTTGGTGTTGGGCTGCATTGGCTACTTTTATCATAGGACTCTTCAAGGAGATTGTCGTAGACAAGTTGGTGATGAAAGAGAATGTTGACACTGATGACCTTTGGGCATACATTTTCGGCATTGTCGGAGCTCTTATCACTATGTGGTTAATGTTTGTTATGTTGCAGTTGATATGGAAATAAAAGAAAAAGTTCTGAGCATCTTTACAGATGTTATCGGTGAGCAAGTAACCAAGGATAGTACTTGTGAAGATATGTGTTTCGACTCTATTGACAAGGCTCTTGTAGCTTTGGAGATTGAAACTACATTCGGAATTGAGATTACTGATGAAGACTTTGAAAAATCAAAGAATATCGGAGACATCATCAGTATAATAGTTAAAAAATACGGAAATGGTAATATTCAAGAATAATAGCGGCCAGCATCATTATGTTGAGCAAACGGTGGTTATGAATCTCAAAAAGCTACTTGACCCGAAGATAAAAGAATTCGCGCGAAAGAACTGCCAAGACTTATTCTTTACGATCGTGATGGTATGTAGATACATTGCAGAACAAGAGTTTATGAAAGTCTACGATTGGTATGATGAGAAGAACCAAATCAAATTTCTCAATAAGAAGTATTTGGAAGCTATCAAAAAGGATTTTCAGAAGTACAACAACTATCTTATGGAGAATATGGAGAGAAGAGCAAGGTGTCTAGTGTACGACTCATGCAACAAGGCTTATGGAGGTATGGAAAAAGAACTCCTCGACTTAACTCTTACGTTTAAGTTTTACTTTGAGCGAAAAGGCATGAAAAATTGTGAAATCTTAGCACAGATAGAAACAGCTAGGGCAATGATTAACTTCTATAATGAAGTTTTCAATGCGCATATTCAGCTTTACAAAGATGAATATCACATAGATTTCAGCAAGGAATACAAGGACGCGACCCTTGATGTTGCTGCATGCAACATGTATGCTTTTTCAGACAGCAAGATTCATTATAAGAAAAATGACCTCCACCCTACTCATAACTACGCTTCAGAGCAAGCGTATATTGCAATAAATGAGAAGCTATCCGATGAAAAATTCAGAGACTATTATTGTCTGGAAGCATTAAAGCTCGGGCATTTCGATGAAGAAGTGAAAGAGTGTGAGTTAGAGAAAATGGGTGTAGACCGATTGGAAAGTAAGTTCAACGTGAATAAAAAATAATGCTTTTTTGCTAAAAATAATTGCCAAAAAGTTTGCATATTTGATAATTATTTTGTATCTTTGTAGTGTAAATAATAAATATAACAACACTTTAAAATTCAAGGATTATGGCAAAAGATTTTGATTATAAGACAGAATTAGTTAAAATTATCGGAAAGGATCAGGAATTTGTTCTCGGTTCTGTAAAGGTTAACAATGATACTATTACAAGAGTTTCAACATGGAACAACAAGTTGTCTATCTATAATGGTTCATTTATGCTAGGAGAAGATAAGCAGACAAGTGAAGTATTATCATCTATCTTCGTTGTTGTAAAAGCTCTTCGTGAAGATGCAACACAGAAGATACTTGATATAAACAAGGAATTACAGCGATTGGCTGGGTATGATGTGAAATACTATAAGCCGGAAAATTGGCGCAAGTCATTTGATACTTATTCCATCAACCGACTTATGGAAACTTTAGGAGATTATCAGAATCAGTTAAACAGAAAGAAAAAATGGCTAATAAAATACACAGAAACAGAAAGAGATACCAAAAGAAAAGAACGATAAAGTTCATACCACTCTCAAAGGAGTATTTTGCTCCAACGAAGTCTGATGAATACGCAATCGGTTATGATGTGTATGCACCAGAAGACATCAAGGTATCTGCTCATTCTAGGACGATGGTACCATTAGGATTTGGCATACAACTTCCATTTGGTATCGAATGCAAGATAGAATCGCGTAGTGGGTTCTCTGCCAAAGGCTTTGAAGGCTACGGAGCATGGAAAGAAAAAAGAAAACTTTTCGATATAATTCCATATTGGAAGAAACTCTACGGAAAGCACCGTTTTAATGCTGATGTTATCTCGGGAAAGATTGACCCGGCATACCAGGATAAACTTAACGTGGTAATAAAGAATGATGATGGTGAGTTTACTATCAAGAAAGGTACCCGTATTGCCCAACTTACATTCTATAACACATACACATGTGATATGGAAGAGGCAGAGAAGTTTGATGATGACTACCCTAACAGAGGTGGCGGCATTGGGCATAGCGGAACTAGGTAAGACTACTTTGTCATGTTAATAGGGGACTAACACTACAATTCAATTTGTAGTAAGTTAGTCCCCATTTCTATTTATCTTGTCAAAGATTAAAGTAACTTTGTAGCAAAAAAGAAAATATGTCAATTTCGAACATCGTAGAAATCTTCACCATCATAAATACAGGAGTCATTCCCGTATTGAGTGGCGCACTGTTTTTCAGTATCCGCAAACGTAAAGCTGCAGCCGAGGCATCACAGGAAGAAGGCAAAGCTATTGCTACTTCTGCCGATGGCTGGCGGAAACTTTGCGAGAAGCGTGATGAAGATGTACGGAATAAAGAAGAAGAAATCAAAGCTAAGGATGCCAAGATCGATTCTCTTTATGACAAACTTAACGTTTTACGAGATTCCATCAGCGACCTCGAAAGCAAGAACCATGACTTACAGATGCTTAATGCAGAGTTGGAATGGAATAAATGCGAAGTAAATGGATGCTCCAAAAGAAAGCCTCCAAGAAAGCGAGAAGAGCTTATCAGAAGGGTTGAAAGGGAAAATAACCAATACGTAGACCGAACCGATGGAGAAAATGAAGAGATATGAAAAAGATAGCGGATTATTTCACTAAACTCATAAAGGTAAACAGCGGACATTCAAGTAAAGCATTCTTCTTGGTATCAGTTACGCTTATTGGTTGCCTGATGTTGTTGTCCGTAGTGTTTATCCTTATTTGGGAAGTTATCACTTATGGGACAATCAAGACAGACCTCATGGGTATCAGCGCATACGTTGGTAGTATCTCTACCCTATTCGTTTCTGCTGGTCTGACAAAGACCATTGGAGAGCGAAGTGAACATAAACAAGAATTTAAAACAGAAGAATAATGGCAGATTCAAGACAATTATCAAAGTTCGTTCTTAGCTTTGAGTCTAGCAAGTACACCAACCATAGGTCTGATAGAGGTGGACCGACTAAATACGGCATTACGCTTGCAACATGGAAAAAGGTTGGTTACGACAAGAATGGCGATAGAGCTATTACTGCAGAGGACATCAAGCTATTGACAGAAGAGGACTACAACAGAGTCTTCAAACTCAATTATTGGGATGCTTGTTGGGGTGACCACATAAAGAACCAGAGTGTAGCAAATCTATTAGTAGACTTTGCTTATAACAGCGGAGTAAGCCGAGCCGTGAGATACATTCAAGGTTGCGTAGGCACAAAGCAAGATGGAATCATGGGACCTGCTACGGTTTCAGCTATCAACAATTACAGGAAAGGTCAGTGGGTACTTTTCGATGCGTTAAAAGTAAAGCGTATAGCTTACTTTCATCAAATCGTGAAAAACGACCCATCGCAAGAGGTTAATCTCAACGGCTGGCTCAGACGTGTTAAGAACATTCAATATGGCAAACTAATTGCCAATAACGGAAAAGAAATCGCTTAAAACATAGAATCATGATAGAAGAAAAGAAACTTTTTACATCCGAATCAGTATCAGAAGGACATCCTGATAAGGTTGCAGACCAAATTTCCGATGCAATCCTTGATGCTTATCTTGCAAAGGATGCTGATGCTCATGTGGCTTGCGAAACTTTGGTTACGACAAATCAAGTAGTTATCGCAGGAGAGGTAAAATCTTCTGCGCACGTTGATGTTTCCAAGGTTGTTCGAGAGACAATAAAGAATATTGGTTATACGGAGTATGGCAATAACTTTGATTGTGAGAGCTGCAGCATTATCAATCTGTTGCATGAGCAGAGTGAAGACATAAGCCGTGGTGTTACCCGTCAGTCAAAGGAAGAGCAAGGTGCCGGAGACCAAGGCATGATGTTCGGTTATGCAACCAACGAGACAGACACCTTCATGCCACTCTCCCACTACATCGCCACAAAGATTGTCAAGGAACTCGCTTTCATCAGAAAGAATGGTCGTGGTATGAAGTATTTACGTCCTGACTCCAAGAGCCAGGTAACAATCGAATACCGAGACGATAAGCCATTTGCCATTGATACTATTGTGGTTTCCACACAACATGAGGACTTCACCAAGCCATCGGAAAAGATGACACAAGAGGAAGCTGATGCGGATATGCAGAGACAGATTGCATACGATGTGGAAAACTATGTACTGCAAGAGGTCAAGGAACAGATTAAAGACGACACTATCGTCAATATGTTTGATAAGGGTTTCAAGTTGTTTGTAAATCCGACAGGAAAGTTTGTTATTGGTGGTCCTAATGGTGATACAGGCCTCACCGGACGTAAGATTATCGTAGACACATACGGAGGAGCTGGAGCTCATGGTGGTGGCGCCTTCTCAGGTAAGGATAGTAGTAAGGTAGACCGATCAGCTGCTTATATGGCTCGTTATATCGCGAAGAATATGGTCGCTGCAGGTGTTTCCGATAAGATGCTTATTCAGATTTCCTATGCTATCGGCATGGCTGAGCCGGTTAGCATCTGCGTTGACACTTATGGTACTTCACATGTAGAAATGACAGACGAAGGTATTGCTGAATGGATTTCGAAACTTTTTGATATGCGTCCTAGAGCCATCGTTGAGAAGTTGAAACTCAATCATCCTATCTATGAAGAGACTGCTGCTTATGGGCACATGGGCAGAACTCCTTGCAAGAAGAACAAGGAAATCGAAGGCAAGAATATCGAAGTTGAACTTTTCACATGGGAAAAGCTTGATTCTGTAGATTACATTAAAAAAGCATTTGGCTTATGAAGATTGGAATATTAGTAGCTATGTCTAAGGAAATGGAGTTACTGAAAGGCTTCATTTCCGAAGGACAAACCGAACATGGCAGAGTTTTCGACTATTTGGTCGGTAAGGTCGGCAAGAATGAAGTAGTCATACAGCAGTGCGGAATCGGCAAGGTAAACTCAGCATTGGGAGCGGCAGAAATGATTACCCTTTATGAGCCTGACTTTATATTGTCTACCGGAGTTGCTGGTTCACTAGATGACGATTTGCATTCAGGCGATACCATTATGGGAGTATGGTATCATTATCATGATGTGTTCTGTGGAAAAGAACTTGTCAAAGGGCAAGTACAAGGAATGCCTAGTACATTCACCCCCTTAGAGGTAGGCATCAACACCGAGGGTGATTTATGTGTCCGTATCGGGAAAATCCTAGGACACAACGTAAGAATAGCCGGTGTCCTCAGTGGTGACCAATTCATTGTTGACCCGAAAGTAAAGGCAAAGCTTAAAGCAACATATCCATTGGCTTCTGTTGTAGACATGGAGAGTTGCAGCATCGCGCAGACTTGCTATCGCTACAAGGTTCCGTTTGTGGCTATCCGAATCATAAGTGACAATTGCGAAGAAGGGCAGTATGAGGATTTTTGGAAATGTGTAGCTAAATGGTCGTTTAACAGCACAAAGAAGATATTGGAGGAATTGGTATGAGTAAAATTGCAAGTTTTAAAGTGGACCACACGAAGTTAGACCGAGGAATCTATGTTTCTCGTAAAGATGTTACTTCCAAAGGTGAAATCATCACAACTATTGATATTCGTATCAAGAAGCCGAACTACGACATGATGACTCCTGAATGTTCGCACACCATTGAACATATTGGAGCGACAATACTACGCAACGACAGCAAATGGAAAGAAAAGGTAGTTTATTTCGGCCCCATGGGATGCCTCACCGGTTTTTACCTCATTCTCAATGGCGACTACGATAGCCTGCAAGTGATAGACCTTGTAAGGGATATGTTCATAGTCATTGCTGACTATGAAGGTATGATACCAGGAAGTTCGCCAAAGGAGTGTGGTAATTTTTCCTTCCACAATCTCAAAGAGGCAAAGTCTACGGCCAACGAGTTTGTTGATTTTCTTTCAGACATCAAAGCAGAGAATTTAAGCTACCCATATTAAAATATATCATCATGGAAAAAGTCATAAACAAGTTATTCAATGCCCTACGCAAAGAGCGAAGTAGCCAGGAGACCGGAGCGTCACGTTTCGGTACGCATAACCTTATGAACTTTCTTGGAAGTTACCATGGTGTGTTATCCGTGTTTGTGATTTCGTGTCTGGCATGGTTTGCTATCATCATGTTTGTATCTTGCGGCAGCAGCAAGAATATATCGTCAGAAAAGGTCAAGGAGAAAGAAATGGTTAACGAGAAGCAGAATACTTCCGAACAGACTAGTTCTACATCAGCAGCCGAAAGAACAAAGTCTGTATCTGATTCCGTAAGAACGGCCACAGAGTGCAAGGAGGTGTCTTCTGAGAATAGTGAGACGATCACTATTACAGAGACTACCTTCTATGATACTAACGACAATACAGACGATGCCAAGCCAAAGGTAAAAAAGAAAATCAGACAGACAAAAATTGAGAGACGTGGCACCTCAAAGGAAGTAGCACAAAAAGGAATAACGAATAAAACATCAGTCGAGGTCTCCAAAGAGAAAGAGAATGAGGAAACACAATCCCAAAACTCTTCTTCTGCAACCTTAGACAAGAGAAAGGAAACAGAATGTTCAACCGACAAGAAGCAATCCGTGTCTGAATCCAAGCAGACACTTTACATCGCTCTCACCTCTTTTGGGATTGTTCTTGTCATACTGGCGAGTGTTTTAGCTCGTTGGGTATTCAGTAAGTATCGACGGCAAAGCCAGAGATAAAATGTTCCATAGTTTTAAGGTTTTATTATATACCCTCGCCTAACGATAGGGCGAGGGCTTTTTGTTTACAAAAAAAAACTTTCATTTCTGATAAAAATAATTGCTCAAAAACTTGCGTATTTGATAAAATTGTTGTATCTTTGTAGTGTAAATAATAAATATAGTATTCACTTTAAAAATAAAG
>ERZ1026892.984-NODE-984-length-12616-cov-4.067829_pt1 | contig 12616 bp, 10 predicted proteins | sample MGYA00380176_ERZ1026892 | MGnify/ENA primary metagenome ERZ1026892 (study PRJEB33269, sample SAMEA4719812) | human gut metagenome | biome: human-associated habitat; feature: organic feature; material: feces | place: Cameroon | collected 2013-10 ... | reverse complement strand
GGTGCCGCCCGGCCCAACGATCAGCGGCTCAATGGGCTCGCTGCCGCCCTCGGAGAGAGCGGTGTGGTCGGGGCCAAGGTCTACGTCAAAGGCGGCACGGTGGTGTGGCACATTGACCCGCACCGGGGTAATGGGCGGCGCGGCGGGTGCGGGCTGAGCGGGGGCGACGGGTGCGGCCTCGGTGTCGGCAGCATCGGCCTCCATCTCCTGCGTTACCTTGTGCCCCCAGCGCAGCACACCGGACATCCAGTCCGGCACACCCAGATGCAGCCCGGCGGGCTCGTCCTCCTCGTCCAGCGGCTCGTCCTCGGCTTCGTCGTATTCCTCGGCGATCTCCCGCTCTGCCTGCCGGATGGCGGCGCGCTCGGCGCGGCGGGCGGCGTTCTTCTCTGCAAAGGCAGAGCCGCGGGCGCGGATGCCGCCGGTGATGGCACACAGCCAGATCCAGACCTCGGCGGGGGTACGGTCAAAAATGTACAGGCTGCCGCACAGCAAAAGCACGATCATGATCAGGTTTGCAGCCGGGCGTCCGCACAGCAAAAGCAGCGTGCCGCCCAGTACAAAGCCCATTGCGCCGCCGGAAAGCCATGCGTTGACGCCGTTGGCGTAGCAGGCAGAAAGCATCTGCAACGCCGACAGCCCCTGCGGCTGGATGTTGGAAAACACGATGACCGTGCCGCAGACAAAGACAAGCCCCAGCACCAGCTTGAGGATGCGGGACAGCAGCTCCTCGCCCCGGGTGTACAAAACGGCCAGACAGCACACGGCTGCGCCCAGCACAAAGCTGCCGCAGCCGAACAGCCCGAACAGCACATCGTGGAGCACTCGCCATATAGAATCGCCCTGCACGAAGGCCAGCACCATCAGCAGCAGGCCGCCAAACAGGGTGCCAAGCCCGGCCGGAAGCCGCTGTTCTGCCTTTTTACGGCGGGCAGCAGCACGCCGTGTCGTTGATTTTCGCTTTTTTGTTGCCATTCTACTCTGTTCCCCAACTTCCCATAGACACAATAATTGATTCTACTATTGTACCACGCAAGGGCAAAAATGGCAAACCATAATGTTGTTTTTGTTGGAGGAATAAAACTCCCCCAGTCTGCTCCCGCTGGTCGCAGCCAGCCTCTCTCGTGAAAAGGCAGTTCCGAAACGCCCGCAGGCGTTTCGGAACTGCAAACAAAAAATAATTCCACTGCTTCTGCGCAGAGCAACGCGGAGCGCAGTTCAAATCGTCCGGCGGGGGAGTTGCAATGCTTCACCCCCGCTCGATCTCCTTATACAGCCACGCCAGCGCGTCCGAAAGGCCGCCCAGCTCGTCGATCAGCTTTTCTTTTACGGCGCGGCGTCCGTCCAGCACCGTGCCCATGTCCATGACCAGCTCTCCGGTGTGGAGCATCAGCTGGGTGTAGCGCTTTTCCGGCATGCCGCTGTGGGCGGCCACAAAGCCGGTGATGCGCTGCTGCATCTGCTCAAAGCAGTGCATGGTCTGCGGTACGCCCAAGATCAGCCCGGAGTGCCGCACCGGGTGCACCGTCATGGTGGCAGTGGGCACGATGAAGCTGTGCCGCGCGCTGACCGCCAGTGGGATGCCGATGGAGTGCCCGCCGCCCAGCACCAGCGTGGCGCTGGGCTTGGAGATGCTGGCGATCAGCTCTGCCAGCGCAAGGCCGGTCTCCACATCGCCGCCCACCGTGTTCAGCAGCACCAGCAGCCCCTCGATGCGGGGGTCCTCCTGCACAGCCACCAGCTGCGGGATAACGTGCTCGTACTTGGTGGTCTTTTGCCCCTGCGGCGCTTCCATGTGCCCTTCGATCTGGCCAATGACGGTCAGGCAATGGATGACATGACCGCCCCGGGTCAGGGTGACCGTGCCCAGATCCTCCACGTCTTCTTTTTCCATGCGGTGCTGCTCTGCGGGGGTGTCTTTTGCCGTTTCCATGCGTGTTCTCCTTCCGTAGCGGGGGTTTGTGGGGGTAGTATCCCCCGGCAGCGGGAATACTATACAGAGGATGCAGCCCGAAAAACTTTGTGAATTTTTTGTTTTTTTATAAATAGGTATTTGACATTCGCCTTTCATGCTGTATACTTTACATAATAAACAGGATAAAACGGAACATCTCTCTGCGCGCAAAGAAAGCCCCTTGCATGGCGGCAAAAGCTGCAGCGCGTTGGGCAGAAAGGAGAATTTTCCTATGAACACCCCCCAGAAAGCATCCCTTCCCGTGATCAAGCGTCTTCCGAAATATTACCGGTATCTGCGCTCTTTGCAGGACGACGGCATTACCAGCATCTCCTCCCGGGAGCTGGCCTCCCAGATGGGCACCACCGCCTCGCAGGTGCGGCAGGACTTCAACTGCATCGGCGATGTGAACGGCCGGCAGGGCATCGGCTATTCGGTGGAGAACCTGCTCTCCATTCTGGAAAGCCTGCTGTTCGGCAACGGCGACCGTCTGCCCACCATCCTGATCGGCTGCGGCCGTCTGGGCAAGGCGGTGAGCCGCTTTATCACCACCGATACCAACGGCTACAAGCTGATCGCCGCCTTTGATGTGGCCGAAAACGAGGTGGGCAAGGAGATCAGCGGCATCCGCATCCGGCACATTGACGAGCTGGAGGCCTTTTGCGAAGAAAACAAGCCCAAGGTGGCTGTGCTGTGTGTGCCCCGCGACGGTGCACAGCAGGTGAGCGGACGGCTGGTGGATCTGGGCATCGAGGGCTTCTGGAACTTCTCCCACTACGACCTGTCGGTGCCATACCCCGACGTGGTGGTGGAGAACGTCCATCTGGGCGACAGCCTGATGAGCTTGGGCTATCGGCTGCGCAATCAGGAGTGACGGCATGGCAAAACTGTATTTCCGCTACGGTGCTATGAACAGCGGCAAGAGCACGGCTCTGATGCAGGTAGCACACAACTATGAAGAGCAGGGCATGAAGGTGCTCATTTTAAAGCCGCAGGTGGACACCAAGGGCGGCGGGGAGCTGGTGAGCCGTCTGGGCGTGCGCCGCAAGGCAGACCTGCTGATCCCGCCGGAGCTGGACGTGTTTGAAGCCGTGAAGGCGGCAAACGCTGCCTCTGGCCCGCTGGCCTGCGTACTGTGCGATGAGAGCCAGTTCTTTACCCCGGAGCAGGCCGAGCAGCTGTTCATGATCACGGTGGATCTGAACATCCCGGTGATCTGCTATGGTCTGCGGGCAGATTTTTCCCTCAAGGGCTTCCCGGGTTCTACCCGTCTGCTGGAGCTGGCCCACACGATCGAGGAGATGAAAACTATCTGCACCTGCGGGCGCAAGGCCATCTGCAACTGCCGCAAGGTGAACGGGCAGTTCGTTTTTGAGGGCGAGCAGGTGGCTATCGACCTTGAAAACGATGTGCAGTACGTCAGCATGTGTCCCCAGTGCTACTTCAAGGCACGGCGGGCATTCTACGCTGCAAAGAAAAACTGAGATAGCTTTATATTGTATATAAGCCGCTGCACCGCGCTGGGTGCAGCGGCTTTTTGCGTGCAAAAATAAACCCTCTCAGTCACGGCTTACGCCGTGCCAGCTCCCCCGAAGGGGGAGCTTTTTGCCATCTGACGGTAAGCAGAGCAAAACCTCCCCCTTTCGGGGGAGGTGGCATCGCGCAGCGATGACGGAGAGGGTTCGTCCCGGAGCCGCCCTCTCAGGCTCTCCCGCAGCAGAGCTTGCGAAAACGTTTCGTAAGCTTCGAAAACGGTTTCAATAAGGCGGACGAAATTGATATATCAATTTGTTGTGTGATGAGATGGTTACTGATATATCACCTTGCCGAAATACGCACGTTTTTTGCGCTATTGATATATCAGTTCCAAAGGGGGCGTTTGTTTGCGGGCGGAGCGAACGGGCGGAAAAAGAGGGGAGTAAAGGGCGTGCCGAAGCGTAGAATTTTATAGGCGCAGCGGCAAATATGGCAGGAAATATTGAGATTTTTGACGTTATGACCCTGTTGCATCCCAGATTTTTATGCAAGTCATTGAAGTATACAAGTTGCACAGTTTTTCAGCGCAAGTTTATTCATTTCGGCAAGGGTGTAGAATCGCGTACGAAAACAAGAGCAATATTTGTACGTTTTTGTCCCGTATGTCTGTAAATTGCATCTTTCTTTTTCTTGTGGCTTTTGTTATCATAATTGTATACAAGGGGGCATGTGCAGACCCCCTGCATGAAGATGTTTTCTATTAGGAGGAGAACAAAAATGAGCAAGGCAATTTCTCGTCGTAACTTCCTGATGGCTACCGGCGCTGTCGGTGCTGCAGGTCTGCTGGCTGCCTGCGGCAGCAAGCCCGCTGCTTCTTCCACCGCTTCTTCCGCTGCTTCTCAGGCTCCCGCTGCTTCCGCAGACGAGAGTCTGGCTCTGTCTGACGGCCCTGTCAACCTGAGCATCAGCTGGTGGGGCGGCGACAGCCGTCACGCTGCTTACCAGAGCGCTCTGGAGGCTTTCAAGGCTGAGCACTCCAACATCACTGTGGAGCCCACCTTCGCCGCATGGTCCGGCTGGGAAGAGAAGATGGCTGCTGCCTTCATCGCCGGCAACGCTCAGGATGTGTGCCAGGTGAACTGGAACTGGCTGTACAACTACTCTGCCGACGGCAGCAAGTTCGTCGACCTGAACACTGCTTCCAAGTTCATCGACCTGACCCAGTGGGATGCCGCTGCTATGGATGCCTGCTATGTGGCTAACAGCCAGCAGTGCGTGCCCGTTTCCATGACCGGCCGTATCTTCTTCTGGAACATGACCACCTTTAATAAGGCCGGCATCACCGAGGTTCCCAAGTCTCTGGATGATCTGATGGCTGCCGGTAAGACCTTCCAGGAGAAGCTGGGCGACGATTACTACCCCATGCATCTGGGCGCATACGACCGTATGATCCTGATGGTGTTCTACCTCGAGTCCAAGTACGGCAAGGACTGGGCAGACCCCGTTACCTCCACCCTGAACTACACCGAGGAAGAGATCGCTGAGGGTCTGGCCTTCATCAAGAGTCTGGTGGATGGCCACGTCATGATGAACCTGAAGAACTACTACGCTGCAAACTCCGATACCGCTACCCACCAGACCAACGAGTGGATCACCGGTAAGATCGCAGGCATCTTCGAGTGGGATTCCGCTGCAAGCAAGTACTCTGCCGCTCTGGACGACGAGAACAAGGCCGGCTTCACCGTTGGCGAGGAGATCAAGTTCGGCGATAACAACGGCGGCTTCTCCAAGGTCTCCATGGGTCTGGCTATCGCCAAGACCTGCAAGAACGTTGCCGAGGCTGCTACCCTGATCAACTTCCTGCTGAACGAGGAAAAGGGCGCTTCCATCATGGGCTCTGAGTGCGGCATTCCCGCTTCCAAGGCTGGCCTGAAGTTTGCTCAGGACGCCGGCGCTGTCAAGGAGCTGGTTGCCGAGGCTAACGCAAAGGTCATGGCTTTCACCACCAACAAGCTGGATCCCCTGTTCGAGAACAACGACCTGAAGGCTTCCGGCACCGGCATCTATCAGGAAGTGTTTGACAACATCGACTACGGCGATCAGACCCCCGAGGAGGCTGTTGAGACTCTGCTGGACGGCATGGAGTCTGTTGGCTACACCATCGGCTAAGCTTACCCCTCTCTGACAGCGGTCAGAAAACGGTACGGATGATCTGAAACAAAATAAGGGTATCTGTCGCCCGTACGACAGATACCCTTGTTTTTTCAGGTAAAGGTTATCAAATTTTGAAAGAATCGTTGCCGGTCTGTGACCTGCTGCACTGTCTGCTTCAAAATCCTGTAAAAGGAGGACTTTGGATGAAAAAAAGTAATGCGCCCGTCGGCGCACGCACTCCGTTCCAGAAATGGGTCGATAAGTATCAGGGTCTGTTTTATCTGATCCCTTGGATCATCGGCTTTCTCGTCTTTAAAGCGTTCCCATTCGGTCAGTCGCTGTATTACAGCTTTACCGATATGAACTTCTTTAAAGATGGCACCAGCTTTGTTGGTCTTGCCAACTACATCACCGCCTTCCATACCCGCAAGATCACCAAGGCGCTGATCATCACCTTCAAGTACGCCTTTATCACCGTGCCTCTGAAGCTGATCTTCGCACTGTTCATTGCCTACATCCTGAACTTCAAGATCGCCTGCGTCAATCTGTTCCGCACCGTGTACTACATCCCCTCCATTCTGGGCGGCTCTGTGGCTATCGCCGTGCTGTGGAAGGCTGTGTTCAGCGTGGACGGTCTGCTGAATACCGTGCTGCGCGCTGTTACCTTTGGTGCAGTGCAGGGCCCCGAGTGGCTGAGTGACCCCAACTGTGCACTGTGGATCATCTGCTTCCTGCGTATATGGCAGTTCGGCTCCGCCATGGTGCTGTTCCTTGCTGCTTTGAAGGGCGTGCCAGCAGATCTGTACGAGGCTGCCACCATCGACGGTGCCGGCAAGTGGCGTCAGTTCTTCTCCATCACTGTGCCCATGATCACCCCCATCATCTTCTATAATCTGGTCACCCAGATCTGTCAGGCATTCCAGGAGTTCAACGGCCCCTACATCATCACCAACGGTGGTCCCCGTGGCTCCACTACCCTGATCTCCCTGCTGGTTTACAACTACGCATTCAAGTCCTACGACATGGGCATGGCTTCTGCTCTGGCATGGATCATGTTCATCATCGTCTGCATCCTGACGATCATTGCGTTCACCAGCCAGAAGAAGTGGGTCTACTACTCGGATGAAAGGTAAGGTGACCAATATGGGAATGAAAGCATCGAATAAGATCGCAACCTTCTTTAAGTACCTCGTGCTGATCCTGGTTGGTGTCATCATGATCTACCCCCTGCTGTGGATGATCAGTGCTACCTTCAAGGACAACAGCGAGATCTTTGCAGGCATCAGCCTGTGGATCAAAAAGCCTACGCTGGATGGCTACCGCAACGCCCTGAACAACTTCGGCGGCTCCATCAACATCCTGCAGGCCATGCTCAACACTTACAGCTATGTCATCCCCAAGGTGATCTGCACTGTGGTGTCTGCCTGCATCGCCGCTTACGGCTTTGGCCGTTTCGACTTCCCCGGCCGCAAGCTGCTGTTCAACATCATGCTGGCCACCCTGTTCCTGCCGCAGGTCGTGCTGAACGTGCCGCAGTACCTGCTGTACAACAAGTTCGGCTGGGTGGACAGCCCCTTCTATCTGGCCATCTGGGTGCACTGCGCATTTGCTACCGAGACCTACTTCGTGTATCAGCTGGTGCAGTTCATGCGCAACGTCCCGCGTGATCTGGACGAGGCTGCCGCCATCGACGGCTGCTCCTCCTTCCAGACCCTGTACAAGGTCATCGTGCCCATGCTGGGACCCGCTCTGGTGTCCTGCGCACTGTTCCAGTTCATGTGGAGCTGCAACGACTTCATGGGCCCGCTGCTTTACGTCAGCACCCCCGGCAAGTACCCCATGTCCCTGTTTGTCAAGCTGTCTATGGACGGTGACACCGGCTTTGCATGGAACAAGATCCTTGCACTGTCCCTCATCTCCATTCTGCCGCAGCTGATCGTATTCTTCTGTGCACAGGATCAGTTCGTTGAAGGTATCTCCGCAGGTGCCGTCAAGGGCTAATGCGCCATAAGAACATCTGACCAAGACCAACACCCCCTGTGCTGCTCCCAACGGATGGCACAGGGGGTGTTTTGGTAGGCGGGAGAAATGATGTATTCGCCTGCGGCGAATATGATGTGCTGCGCAATGATGTGTTCCCTGCGGGAACATGATGTGCCGCTTTGCGGCAATGTGCCGTAAGGCACACATCATCTGCCGCAGGCAGACATCATTGCCCGCAGGGCTCATCATGTTCCGCGCAGCGGAATTATCATGCCCTATTTTTCTTGCGGTACTGCAGGGGGCTGATGTCCATTACCTCGCGGAACACGCGGCGGAAGTGGGCGGCGCTGGCAAAACCGGTCTGCTCGGCAATAGCGCTGATGGACAGCTCGGTGGTCTCCAGCAGCTTCTGCGCAGCCTCGATGCGGCGGTTGTTCAGGTAGTCCACGATGGATTGCCCGGTCACCCGCCGGAACAGGCGGCTGAGGTAGTAAGGGGAGAGGTAGAACTTTGCCGCCACCTCGGTAAGAGAGAACTTTTGCGGATAGTTGGCAGCAAGGTGGGCACACACCTGCTCAATGGTCTCGTTGCGGGGGCGCGCTGCGGCGCTGCTCTCGGCAAGGCACTCCTGCTCTACATAGTGCAGGATGAGCAGCAGGTACAGCCCGCCGGGGTAGTCCTGCTCCGGCATGGCGGCTTGCATCATCTCCAGCAGGGTGCGCAGGCGGCGGGTCCACAGCACCGGGCCGTACAGCACCGTTGCCTCCCCGGGCAAAAACAACCGGGCAAAATCCTGCTGGGTGGCGCTGCGCAGCTCGTGCAGGGCGCTTAACGGAAAGCGGCAGCCCACCAGCTCCGGCACTGCTGCGCCGGCGGCGGTAAGTACGGCATCCCCCGCGCCCAGCAGCAGGGCACTGCCTGGGTTCACCAGCAGGCTGGTCTCGCCCAGCTGCACCGTGCAGCTGCCCTCGCTTACCAGCACAAAGGTGCACATCTCCTCGTCTGCAGTCAGCTCCAGCCTGCCGCCGGTCAGCCGCAGGGTATCCGCCTTTACCTTCGCGTTGATCTTTTCCCGTTCCGCTTTCATTTTGCGCATCCTTTCCGGAAACAGCCCTCCCGATCACCGGGAGAGCGCTTTTCCTCATGATACCACGTCTGCCCCGCAGGGGCAAGACAAACTCACAGGAGGTTATTTCGCATGAATCTGACCCTGATCCGTTCCATGACCCGCAGCGCCGTTTTCGAGCTGGAAAACGAGCTGTGCTACCGTCCCGCCCGCCCCTTTACCGTTGCCCTGAACGGCAAGACGGTGTACGAGGCCTGCAATACCAACGTGTTCTCCCTGTTCTCCCTGCTGCCCGGCACCACCTATACGGTGGAGGTGCAGGCCGAGGGCGAGAGCCTGAAGCTGGATTTCACCACCGAGGCTGAGACCTTTTTTGTGGATGCTGCCCGCTACGGTCTGGTGGCTGACGGCGAGACCGACAACACCGTGCGGCTGCAGGCGGCGCTGTCCACCTGCCCCAAGGGCGGCACGGTGTATGTGCCCGCCGGCCGTTACCGCACCGCCAGCCTGTTCATGAAGAGCAACACCACCCTGTATCTGGAAAAGGGCGCTGTGCTGCTGGGCGATAACGACCGCACCCATTACCCCGTTCTTCCCGGCGTGCTGCCCAGCGAGAACGAGGTGGACGAGTACTACCTGACCGGCTGGGAGGGCAACCCGCTGGACAGCTTTGCGGGTCTTTTGAACATCACGCAGGTGCACGATGTGGTGGTGACCGGCGAGGGCACACTGGACTGCGATGCCCAGAACGGCGACTGGTGGGTGAACCCCAAGATCAAGCGCATTGCATGGCGTCCCCGCGCAGTGGCTGCGGTGGACAGCGAGAACGTCTGCCTGCACGGCATCACGGTGCAGAACAGCTATTCGTGGACTATCCACCCCATCTTTGTCAAGCATCTGGACCTGCTCAACTTCAACATCAACAACCCCTACAACGCCCCCAACACGGACGGCATCGACCCCGAGAGCTGCGAGCATATCCGCATCATCGGCATGAACATCCATGTGGGTGACGACTGCATCGCCATGAAGGCCAGCAAGGTCTTTCTGGGCATGAAGCTGAAAAAGAGCTGCGAGCACACCGTTATCCGCAACTGCCTGCTGGATAAGGGCCACGGCGGCATCGTCATCGGCAGTGAGATGAGCGGCGGCGTCAAGGACATGGTGGTGACCCAGTGCCTGATGGACCACACCGACCGCGGCCTGCGCGTCAAGACCCGCCGCGGCCGCGGCAACACCGCCGTCATCGACGGGCTGGTGTTCCGAAACGTGGAGATGCGGGGCGTCAAAGCGCCCTTTGTCATCAATATGTTCTACTTCTGCGACCCGGACGGCCACGGCCCCTATGTGCAGTGCCGCGAGCCGCTGCCGGTGGACGAGTACACCCCCAAGCTGGGCAGCCTGACCATGGAGAACATCGTGGCCACCGATGCCCAGTTCGCGGGCTGCTACTTCGACGGCCTGCCGGAGCAGCCCATTGAGCGGGTGACCATGCGGGATGTGAGCATCACCTTTGACCCCAACGCCAAGGAGGGACAGGCGGCCATGGCCGACAACCGTCCGCTGGTGAAAAAGCTGGCCATCTATGCCGAGAACGTCAAGGAGATCGACCTGCACAACGTGAAGATCGAGGGCTACGAGGGCGAGCGGCTGCACTTTGCCAACGTAGGACATTTTGAGGAGGACTGACCCATGACCCATGAAGAGATCCTGTCCATGCTGGGCGACTATGTGGACTACCTGATCGCCAATTCCAGCGCCGAAGCCCCGATGTGGAACATCGAGAAGGTGCGCAGCGGCAAGCCCAACAAGTGGAACTATATCGACGGCTGCATGATCACCGCCTGCCTGAGCCTGTACAAGACCACCGGCGACGAGAAGTATCTGGAGTTTTCCAAGGAGTTCATCGATTACTTTGTGCAGCCGGACGGCTCCATTAAGACCTACGACCCCAAGGAGTACAATCTGGACAACGTGAATCAGGGCAAGAACCTGTTCATCCTGTACGACATCTACGGGGACGAGAAGTACCGCAAGGCCATCGACACCATCCGCAGCCAGCTGCTCACCCAGCCCCGCACCAAGGAGGGCAACTTCTGGCACAAGGATATCTACCCGTGGCAGGTTTGGCTGGACGGTACCTATATGGCGCAGCCCTTCTACATGGAGTACGAGACCCGCTTCAACAAGATGCAGGGCTGCATCGACAGCTACAAGCAGTTCATGAACATCAAAAAGCACATGCGGGACGAAAAGACCGGCCTGTACTACCACGGCTACGACGAGAGCCGCCAGATGTACTGGGCAGACCCCGAGACCGGCTGCAGCCCCAACTTCTGGCTGCGCGCCATGGGTTGGTTCCTTGTGGCGATGGTGGACGTGCTGGAGCGCATGGACGAGCAGCTGTACAACGAGTACCGCGGCATCATGGCCATGCTCAAGCAGGCTGTGGAGGATATGCATAAGTTCCAGGACGAGCAGACCGGGATGTTCTGGCAGGTCATCGACCACCCGGAGGCCGAGGGCAACTATCTGGAGACCAGCGGCACTGCACTGTTTGCCTACGCCGTGCTCAAGGGCGTGCGTCTGGGCTATCTGCCGGGGCGCATGGCTGCATGGGCAGAAAAGGCTTTCTACGGCACCTGCGACCGGTACCTGTCCAAGAACCGGGATGGCAGCCTGCAGCTGGACGGCATCTGCCTTGTGGCCGGTCTGGGCGGCAAGGACCATCGCGACGGCTCTCTGGCCTACTACTTCAGCGAGCCGGTGGTCTGCAACGACGCCAAGGGTGTAGGCCCGCTGGTGCTGGCTTATACCGAGATGATCGCGCGGAAGTGACCGGCGCATAACCCAAAGCTTTTATAGAAAAAATGAGATAGACGACCCCTTTACCGGGGAAGTCTATCTCATTTTTTTGTTTTATGCTGTGCTCAGAGCAGCTTTACGGCCAGCGCCTCGGTGGTGCGCTCCTGCGCCTCGGTGCTGCCGGGCTTGTCGTCCAGAATGTACCGCAGCACAAGCACCTCCGCCACATACAGCACCGCCACTTTGATGGGGATGCTGCCGGAATCCAGCGGGTTTTCCTGCGCGCCGCACAACAGCACGATGTCCGCCAGCTTTGCGCCGGGGGAGTCCTCGTAGTGGGTGATGAGGATGACCTTTGCACCCCGTGCCTTGGCGGTGCGCAGGGTCTCCATCAGGTCCCGGGTGGCACCGGAGTAGGAAACGAACAGCACCACGTCCTGCTCGGTCATCAGGCTGGCGGCCATGACCTGCATGTGGCTGTCGGCGGTGGCACGGAACTTGTTGGTGATGCAGGCAAACCGGGCGCAGATCTCATTTGCGGCGGCCATACTGCCGCCCTGTCCCATGCAGAACACCTGCCGGGCGTTATGCAGCAGAGCCACAGCCTGCTCCACGGCCTGCGGCGAAAGAGCGTTCTGGGTGCCGTTGATGGCGGTCATGAACAGTGCCGAGGCGTGCTCGCACAAGGTGGCGGTGTCGGCGTCCGGGGCGGGCTCCTGCTGGTTCACCAGCACGCCGGTGGCGTTGGCCTGTGCCAGCGCAATACGCATTTCGTGGTAGCCCTCAAAGCCCAGTGCCCGGCAGAACCGGAACACCGTGGCCTCGGCTACCTGACACTCTCTGGCCAGAGATGATATGGACAGATACTGTGCCTCTGCAGCGTGCTGCACCAGATAATCGGCCACCATGCGGCCGGATTTTGTCAGGTCGCCCTGATGCTGCTGCAGCAGCTCCCAAAAATTTGCAGACATTCTTCCCTCTCCTGACTTAGGCCGCCGGCGGGTGCCGGTGCCGTGTTCGTGCTTACCTTCTTATATAAAAGTATAAGAGAAACCGCGCCGCTGTGCAAGAGGCGTAATGACCACATTTTACCCGCCGATTCTGTGCAGAGGGCACAGTTTTGAAGGAAAAAATGCCCAAAATGGTGAAAATGCTTTTCATTTTTACAATTTTATAAC
>ERZ1026892.983-NODE-983-length-12618-cov-8.541113_pt1 | contig 12618 bp, 6 predicted proteins | sample MGYA00380176_ERZ1026892 | MGnify/ENA primary metagenome ERZ1026892 (study PRJEB33269, sample SAMEA4719812) | human gut metagenome | biome: human-associated habitat; feature: organic feature; material: feces | place: Cameroon | collected 2013-10 ... | reverse complement strand
TTGGAAGAAGATAAATTCTACTTTGTTATGTCTGATAGAAATGTTCGGAAACTGGCACAAATTATGAATGCCTCTCCCAACGCCAGAATGTGATGGTAGGCCATTGCAGTGGTATAAAATATAGAAAAATAGTATGTGATAAGAAATCATACACCAAGAAACTCAAGTATTGTTTATTTATTTTTAAACTCGTCCATTTTTAGTGGACACTAGTGAATTCTCTTATACTTTTCACACAGCACCAGCAACTTTTCAAAGAGTACTTTACGTTCCTCTTTCATCGTTCCCACATTATACAGTTTTCTATTATGATGAATGAAGTGGAACATAAGCTTCTCTTTTGGATAATACTTGGATAGTTTACGGTATTCCTTTTCCATGAACGACATCACTTAATTATACTTTAACTTCCACCTTCCATCTTGCGTCATAGACTCTTTTTATTTATTATAACCTTTAGTTCTATTCCTGTACGCTCCTTGAGAAAACTCTCAGTTACACCCAAAAGCGATAGTATTTCATCACTTGCTGAATCTTTTGAAACGCCTGGCTGAACAATAAAGACGCTATACTTCACAGGCAACTTCCTCTTTGCAAGTTTCATCAGTTCGATCAACTTTTCATGTGTCCCCTTATATATTCTCGAACATTCGTCGCCATTGCTACTCTTTTTAATCTCCCTACGCAGTAAATGATTCAACATCTCTTCTGCCTCTTTATATTTCCAATTTGCAGATTTCTGAGCCTGTCCACATACTTCATAAAAGTTTGCAATCTGCGAGGTTATCTTACCTTCATGTGCAAACTTCAAATGATATAACTCCACATGAATTTCATTCTCAATTAATTTGAGCGTAATTACATCAGCTATCTCGCCGGCATTGTCATCGTCATACACAATATCGTAGTCCTGCCGCACAAGCGTTTGTATTACATTGTATTGAATAGAATCCGTCTTAAGATGTGGCCGCACTCCTTGTGATTCTTTAAGCAAATTAACGCCTTCCCAGTCCCACTCTTGCAAGCTGTTTTTATCATAGAGTGTTGGTGTAGCACTTAAGACAATGTACTCATTACCACGAAGGCTAGACCCATCGGTGAAATAGATTATCGGTACATTTTCTTCTTTCTCAAAGAAATCTGTCAATTTTAGCGTCCTCGTCCCAAACTGTATCAAAGCCTCACCATGCGTCAATTGTTTAATCCTATAGTCGGGAAATTTATTCTTCTCATTTTCATTATTTTCAAACAGCTCTAGCTGAAACTACACATGCTGTTCACTATTACATACTGCAAAACGTACCTTATTCCCTTCTAGAGCATTCTCACAAAGTTCAATTTCAGTATTGTACATATAAGACTCCGATCCTAACAGTTTAAAACTGTAACGAGTCTCTAACTCTCTCCACATCTCATCATCCCAATCTATACTGAAAGGAATTGTATCTACTGGCATTTCTTTAATCATCTTTGGAATCAGTGTTTCTTTGAGTATTTGATTCGCATCGATATTTGGATTTGTGAGTTTCTCGCCCTGCTCAATACACCAATTCTTAAACGCAAGAATATTTCCATTGCCACTTAGGCTCCATATTCTCCCTTTGTACGATGCTCCTATGGATGTTTTCTCTCCGTTCTCAAAACCATCACCCACTACAAAGGATTTCTCGCTGTTCATTTTCTCAATGCGAGATAGCCCATTCTCAACATCGCGCCCTGCATGCATTCTAAAGCGAATATCTTTCCCAAGATAGACTTTCAGCCCAACATTCCTTAATTTTGTCCTCTTTAAATTATGGAAGGTCTTGAAAACATCAACTCCACTTATTAACTTTGGGGCTTTCCCCGGAGCACCTACTACATGCTTAGACACTTCATGATATAGGCTGGCATTATCTAGGCTGTTAATGTATAACAGATTCTTCTTTTCATCCCAAAACAGCACCAAATAGCTCCAGGCCATAGTCCTTACATCCTTAACCTTTATACCTTCGACATTCTGTTCCTTTGCCATCACTGCCACAAGCAGCTTTTCATTTTCATTAATGTCATAAGACTGATAATCGAGTTTATCATAGCCTCTAATACCTTTGTAAAAATCCTCAGGGTGCCATCCTTTTGCGTAGCTCTGATATACGACAGTACTAAACTTTGGGTAGATACTGCTTACAGGGATTTGGGCATCCGTTCCCGACTTAAATCCTTCAATAAAGTCTTTAAACTCTTTTTCATCTGTAACCTTATTGTCATTTGCATCGGCTAAAAGAATATTCCAATCAGCATCTTCTTCATAGAGGCTATCAAGTTCCTGCTTAACTGTAAGATCTGCAATATTTGCCACAAAAGAAGCATCCCCCAACTCCGCATCACGGCTAGTTCGTGTAAATCGTCCAGAAAATTGCAATGTTATTGGCAGGCTTTTTCTGATATCGTGGAATGCAGCAATCTTAAGTTCTGGCAAATCAAATCCTTCACCAAGCATATTCACACAAACCACAATGTCTACATCTCGTTTAAGAACTTTATTATAGTTCTCAATATAATCAGGGCAGCCGGAATATAATAACACAATTCTTAGTTCTGGGCATAACTCTTTGTATATCTTGTAGACTGCCTGTGCTCGTCTCTTTGTCTCACACCGAGCCATCATTATATGCTGGTAATGCTTCTGATCGTCTTTTAGTTTCTCAACAGCCTTTTCAGCAATAGCTTTATCAGCAATGGCCTCTTCACCGTATTCCCTGACTGGCAGGAAATGTATAGTGCGATAATAACCATCTTTTTGTGCTTGGCGCAAAGGATAGTTAAATATTATTTTACCATCAAGTCGTTGCCCATCATTTCTGAACGGCGTTGCAGTGAATTGAACCAATTGATGTCTTGGGAATCTGTCAGAAAACTTCCTCCATGATGTGGCTACAATATGGTGCGCCTCATCAACAAACACATTTGAAAATGATGACACATATACATCCTGCTGTTCTTCTGGAGCATGGTCAATAATCTGCATTGTTGTTATCACCACATTGCATTGTCTAATAAAGCTCTTTAGTTGATCTTCCCCTTCAAATGCAGACGTTATAACCCCTACTATAGGATATAATGCTTCTTTATCAACAATTTCAAATTTTGCTTTTTTAAGAATGCCTAAAGTTTTGAACTTATTGAATAATTGTCCTCGAAGAGCATTTGTCGGCACAGTTACAAGTACTCTATTACACCTGCCTGCTACTAAAGCAGACATCATCGTTTCTGTCTTACCAGTTCCAGTTGGCAGCACCACTGTCGCTGTTTCTGTAGGTGCTAGCATATGGCTAAGTAAAGCATGCAAAGCACCTAATTGCGGTCTTCTTAATCCGGGATGAGCCTCATTTTTCTCAAGTTTGAAGTGGAACCTGTTTTCCCATGAATTTATTACATCATCGGGTGAAGCCTCAATTTGATTAGGATGCTTTATCCACTTTCTCTGCTTGATCTCATTGTCAATGAGCTTTTGCTTCGTAGGAGTTCTATCTGTCAACAACACATAGGAGGCTTCTTCATCATATATACCAGAATTACCAGTCAAACAATAACGAATACCCTTATCGATAATCACAGCATAGCTGCGATTTTCTTCAACTTCATCGAGATTTAAAGTTATGCTTGGAGCCAAAAGTTGATATATAACATTTTTAACTCCACTCTGCTTACATAGTTCCATTAATACGAATGTACTCATATCCTTATTTGTGTTAACCTCTTTATTTATTCATCTTTGACAATCTATTCTTCATCACCTCTTCCATCCCAACACCCAGTGCCCTAATGGCTGAAGGCAAATGGATATTATCATTACCATCCTTCTCCATTGATGCAAGTACATCCCCTTGCCCATTTTCTGAGAAATGCTCATACTGCGAGAAATATTTGAAGTAGTGATATAATCGCATAGCCACAGATTTGAGTTCAGGTATAGCAACCAAGAAGTCAACAATATCCTTTGTCTTAATACTATTTTGTTTAGTGAAACCAGCGTCTTTCAGTTGTCCTTTCGATTGCTTTATTACCGTCAATTCTTCCAGATTGTCGTCAAGTGTCAGCAGTCCCAAGAAATTGTCTTCCATCGTCAACTCCCACAAATGGTCTATAAAGACATCATCAAGTATCTTTCCCGTACTTTTCACCTGATCTCTGTATACCTCTTTGCGCTCCAACATTGAGTTGGCATACTCTATTGTTCTCAGATCCAGTTCCTCGTAAGCTCGTTCCTTGCCAGCACGCTGTATGTATAGGGCGAACAAACAATCGGTAAAGCAACAACGCAACAACAATCCTATCGGCAACTGAAAAAATGAAATCTTTCCTGTTTTCAAGACCCGCGCAGTTAACAACAGTGATGTATACAGATTTGAGTAGATACGGTATAACAGGAGTAGCTTAACCTTCTCAACCCGTTCCAGTTCACCCTGTGAATGTCCTTTCCCGTACTTTTGAATCTTCTTCAGCAGGGTTAACTCTTCTGCTAACAGTTCTTTTATTTCAGTCATTATTGTGATTTTTTTCAAATTGTATCGGAGGTAAATATTTCATCCAGTCCATCATGTTGGCTAAATTGCGCATTCTTTCGTCTATATTGGCTATTTCTATTCTTCGGTTGGGAAGATACCGTGCATGTTCCAACGAGTCACCCAAAGCCCATGCACGGTTTGCCATGAAGGCTTTATTTCCGGCATGCTGCTCTAACTCGTCAATCAGTAAAAACACATTATGCTCAAAGGCCGCTCTTGAATCAGGTGGCGGCATACCGTATTTACTTCTTTGTTTCATCAAATTCTTTAAAAGGATTCATAACCAACATGTGGAAAGTGGAACGCACTAATTCATCCACAGTATCCAGATTCAATCGTCCATTAGGCAGCATCTTTACTCTTGTTAAAGAATCAAACATATGCTCCATTTGGGCGGCAAAATTAATACGTTGTCCTTCTATACACTCTTTCAGCAAGTTTGCGCCTCGCTCAAAATCTCGCCTTCCCGGATATGATGACCTCAGATTCTTTGCCATTGCTACTAGTCATTAATTGCATAATAAACCCTGTCTGCTCTCTTCATGTCAACTTTTCCATAGAGAACTTTATTCAGAACAGCCTCCATTGCCCTTGCGTATCTTCCTTTTGGTGCACCGCTTAGGTAAAAACTCCTCCTGACATACTTATCCGACTGATTCAGACAATCAAGTGTACCTTCTTTTCGTAACGTCCTAACAGCCTCTATATACGGCTTGGCGAAATCCTTTCCACCGGTCACCTGAAGGTTATTGAGTTTATCAATCTTATGGCTGATAAGAGGCATGTCTTCAATGTCAATCATCACATCATCTCGATCTGGCATGGATGCCGGTATAATAGTCTTCATTCTTTCAAGTAGACTACTCTCGTCACATTGTCCGGATAGAAGAGAACCTATCATATAAAGATTTCTAGAAATAGAGAAGTTCGGGATATGACATAATTTTTCTTGAATGTCACCATTCTGTAGATAGCTGCATACAATTTTCGAATAATCCTTGGTAATTTCATGTAAAATCGCTGATGCAGCGACATCCAGCCCTGTCTCATCAGTTTGGAGTATTTCCGCAGTCAAGCATTTAACCACCCTGTCATCATGTCCGCACAACCATATTATACTTTCTTCTGCTCGTCTCGATATATTCCTATCCGGATGAATCAAGAACCATATAAGGAAATGTATCATCTGCTCATCTTTATCCTGTTCTTCGTGCGGTCCTACAAACCAAGTGAATTTATCTATTTGATACGGTGATGGCTGCACGTTAATATCATAATGTCCTGCTATAACATCAAACAACTGATTTTTTTCAAAATCGGGCATGCTAATAAGCGGAGTAATAAATTCGCTTAGCGAATACCAGTAACTTCCTATAGGTGATACTATATCCTTTCTTTTCTCTTCAAGAATTCGCTTGCATGAAGTCATACCAGCTAAGGCATCTTCTCTTTCGTATCGGCCTCTCTTCTTAGTTCTTCTTTTCCAAATATAGCCCACCTCCTTCAACGCTTGTTCAAAATCGTTTAGTATGTTGGCTGAGACGTTTGTTTCTTCCAAATCTGTCAGATAGGTACCTTTCTTATCATAATAATAGTCATGTACGAAATACAAAGCCATTCGCTGAATCAAATCCGACTTTGCCCTTTCATCACCAAGCGCTGCTATAATCTCTGAATGAAGTTTAGCATATTGATGGTCATTATGCATCTTGTCCCAGTTATACCAGAATAATTCGCTTAATGCATATCTAATGTATGGTGATACATCCTTACATTCCCGCAACAACTGGCACATGGCACTGGCCTCTATCAGATGGTTACATCCGAGATCATAGCCATCTCCCTTCTTGGGCATGTCCACTTTCCAATCTTCTGCATTCGATATAATTCTTTCTGACTCTGGCAATGTCTCAAACTTATAATAGGCAATAGCATCTGCCAATGAGGATGCATTTGCTATGGTTGCAACAAACTCGTTCTTTTCTTGTTGAACATAACGTTGGAAGGTCATCTCGCCTGAGGCTTCTTCAAATATCGCCGCCAAATGACCTATCTGGTCACCAGTGAGTTGAATACTATTTTTTCTGTACTCATTGATTAGCCCTATCTGGGCTTCCTTGTACCAATCTGGTCCCATAGAACTATTCAACATTTCCTGATAGGCAACTGCAACTTTCTCCTGTTCGCCCATACGTGCGTATTCCTGACACAGCCTGAGCAGATTTGTACAACGCTCACCCCTGTTCTGTACAGCATACTTAATATATTTAAAAACCTCCTCTGCTAGGAAAAGAGCTATATCTTTTGTCCTTGCATTACCATTGAATATGCCTGTCAATCTGATAAGTGAAGCACAATAGCCTTCTCTATAAAGACATAACTGATTAGGCATCCTGCTTTTCAGATGATCTATAAAATCGTTCAATTTGTCATCAAAGAACTTGCAGTACAATTCTGCCAGTTTATCATAAATAAACGGGAATAAATCTTCGGGCAGGAGATAACTCCGTAGCCAATGAATCCTAACCTCAAATGGAAAATCAATGCATTGCAGCACCTCATTCAATAGGCCGTATAACATGCTATAGTCTTCACTTGCAGCACGTTTCCTGCATAGCATACCGTCAAGATAGGCAATTCTCGCTATCAAGTGCTCAATATAGCCTTCCCATATTGTATTGCCATAATAATCTCTGTTCACGTCTGGACAAACGAGACTATCATCTAAATAAGCCTTGTATAGACTCTCTTTATAGAAAGTAGCTAATGCTTTTGAATCAAGATCTACACCATTACCATCCCGAAAAACTAACTTTCCGGGTTGGGGATTGTATTGGTTCAACAGTTTCTTAACAACGTCCACTTGGCTGGATTGGTCTACCAAAACCATTAGCAGAATATGTAAATCATTCTCTGAGAATACAAACGTATGGCTTGCCAATACTATTTCAACCTGTTTCAAACAATCTTGGTATGCACTGTTGCGTCCTATCTTGTTTAGTCCAAGTTCTCTTTCATCGTACAGGGCCAATACTTTAACGAAAAGCATCAAGATCCTTTCGTCCCACCCCACCTTGAATGACTTCAGATATTTTTCAATAGGAATTTTCTTTTCCGAACGCAACTGATTAGACAACTGATAGGCAATAATAACATCCTGTACTGTATAGATAGCTTTAACAGAGTCTTCATCTTTTTTGTCCACCAGTTTTTGAAGTGTCTTAAAATAGCGAACTAAATCTGACGGTTCTTCTACGCCCTCCAAGATACCTTCTACTATCAAAAAACCCTTTGCAGCAAAAACAAATGGGTCTGTTCCTTTTTTCGAAGTATCGCTGAGATCCTTTCTGATACAGGCCTCAATGGCGTCTGATAGCGTAAATGCTTGATCTCGATAATCTTTCTCAAACATTACTCGAAGATAATGGATAGCCGCCTGTAAACTTACTAAGAGTGTATGGTCCCTTACAATATATTTCATGGCGACATCTGGCTTACCCAAGAGGAAAGCCAATTCTGCAATTTCATCAACATTGTCCACCATGATAGAGTCATAGCGGTTTTCTATTCGCTGAGCAAGCAGCATCAGTCTGATAACTTCCACGGCAAGACCTTGGTCAACAGCAAATGACAGACACTCTTTAATATCGTGCATTACCAAATCTGGCGACACGTCATGCCTAGCGCATTGATCAGCCCATACTTGGTTGCACATTGCAAGCCCTTTCTTCACATCACTGCCGTTAACCACATGATGCAAGTGGTTATCAATTGTATATCTGGACTCAGGATGTGCCTCACAATATGCAGCTATTTGGTCGTTGGTGTAAATGATGACTGACATCAACTTATCTGTCACGAAGAGTCTGAACGAACTATGGTAGATCTCATACACATCCTCGTCTTTCTCTTTCATCAGGTGGCGGAACTCCTTAGTGACCGACTTGAATTCATAGGGGGTCAATTGCTTCATCATTCCTAACAACTGGGTTTCGTCAACCAGCCCACGGGTCTGTGATAATATCGCCATCACCTCCGTCACGATAGCGTTAGGCTCTGCCCTTTTCCAAATTGCTTCATAATAGGAACGGATGTTACCGTTGATGGTTGGCAAGCTATCCAACCATTCGTTCAATTGGCTCTCACGTGTCTCGTCGTCAAATGTGTCAGCTATATAGCGGCATAGATAATTCATATACAGTGGATGCCCCTCCGTCTTATTCGCCACAGCCTGAACAAATGAGTAGGGTTTGTTCCACTCGCCACTGTTTGCTTGGATATACAATTCACAGGCAGCTATGTCCAAAGGGGTAACTTCTATGTAGTTGTTTGGCGCTATCTTCTCTACAACTGTTGCAGGTAGTATCTCCTTGCTGATACACGAGAGTACGACGCTAATATTCTGCGGCATAGTTTCTGGCAGCAATGCTAAGAATTCACCAACTCGGTTCCGATTGTCATCTGCGAGCTCATCCAGACCGTCTATAAAGAGGATACCCTGTTTGGCATCTAGGGAAAGCTCATTCCCAATAATATTAATCCATCTGGGTATTCTTTTTCTTCTTTCCTCAAATGATAGTTTTTCTATCTCTTCTCCCGTCTTGTTGATATATACCGTTTCAAGAAACTCTGCGAAGTGACTCTCTGAACACCTGACGGCTCGACTCAGCGGATCATTAGGTACTTTAAAGAAAAACCGACCAATGACTTCTACATTATCGTTATTTGGTTCATAACCTGCAGCTAGTGTCGTTTTACCACATCCCGGCGAACCGAATAAAAGCAACCAGTTACTGTTCTTTTCCCCGATTCTTTCATCCAATATTCCCATAACAGTGTGGTTGGGTTTAGACAATGCAACGTCATGGGCAATTGATTCTGGTATATCGGTTAGTATTGTTTCCTCTTCCACGGAGATGCCATTTTCATGTAGGGCATTAATCAGTTTTCTAACACTAATAAAGGTTAGGTTATTGCCCGATTGTTCAATCACAACACCCACCACTTTTCCCTCTTGCAACACAGGCGCTCCTGACATACCGTCGTAGTCGAAAGCATCATCCACATTGTTTACTTGAATATTGATGTCGCCAGTACCCTGTTGGTTCTTTTGCCTCACACTGCCATCAATTCTCATACCCTCATGCTTCGCAGCATAGGGGTAACCAAATGAGCTGACCAATTCCTTTACCCTGAGGTTATGCAGGAAAAGCGGCAAACTCTCTGATGTTGTGCGACCTTCTACTTTCAAGACCGAGATATCCAAATCTTCATAGTTTTTGACAATGGTAAAGGTCATATTGCCGTCAGTTTCATCTTTTATAATATGCACACCTACCTCTTCAAAGGAAGAAACTGTGTGAAAGGCGGTCAATATGAGATTGGGAGCCACATAAAATGCAGTTCCGGCCTCGTTTCCACAGATAATCTGTACTACTAAGTTTTCTATCATGACATTATATTGTTATTGTGATACCTTTATCGCCTTCAGGCATAATCACATCGAAATCATGTCCCTCGTGATAATCAGGCTTCAATAGCTCTTGACATACAGGTAATGGATAGTTGAAATATAATTGATTGTTCACCCCAGATGTTATGATATGTGCCAAAGTAGGCATATCAGGATGGTTATACTTATCACCATTCGTAGATATCAACCATTTGTCTGAAACTATCAAACTAAACAACTCTGGCGAATTATTGTTATAGCTACCATGGTGAGATAGTTTCACCGCATCAAATATATATGGTGCTTTCTCTTCACCGTAAAGAGCCCTCAGAGAAGCTACCACAGTTTCCGAATGTGAATCACCTAAAAACAGTAGTCGCTTTCTTTTCGTCTCAAGCACGAATGAAATGGAACTGCCGTTACTTGCTGAGCAATCTGGTTCATAAGCCTCCTCACACAACTTAAGCAAATCATAACTCTTAGATATCTTTTTCTCATGAAAATGAAATCCAGGCATATCTTTGCTAAGACTAAACTCATAAGCATCATCCCAGAACTCTTCACTGTGAGCCTTCTTAAGCAATCCATCCTTAATCAGTCTTTTCTTCCAAAAACTTTCAAGGGCTTCTATATTCTTATTATTAGGAGAAAGAACGTGAATGATAGCATCTCCTAACGGGGAGGTCATTGGTGCCATAATGGTATAACCTTTTGCCGATGTATTCCATGGAATCCCGTTTCTTGCTATAAGTGCAGACAAGGTACACCCCTGTTTTGCACTAATGGGTTTCGCTTTCTCCGCTCGATACTCTTTACATATATTTCTATGAATAAACGTTTCTTTTTCTGCCGCAGTGACAGCCACTGACTGAATATGTCTGTAACCGTTATACCATATTTCTTTTATCCGAATAGGCATATCTTCCATCATCCTGATGATGCCAGAGATATGGTCACAGTCTATATGGGTCACAACTACTATATCAAGTTCACCTCCTCGCGCTGCAATTTCTTCTAAAGTAGGTAAAAGATAGTTCTCGTATGTGTCTACGTATCCTCCATCAATGAGGATATAATGAGATGGCTGGATTTCCACCAGAATACAATCTCCATTGAGTGCTGGAAGAATGATAATTCTCATAAATCCTTTCACTTATATTAGTTTATATGCCTATACTTCTTCACCAATTCCAGTATTTCTCTATACTTCTCAATTCTTACACCTCCATCAGCCACTTCCAAACTGGCACCACGGGTATTCCCTCTTCCGTGCCCTCCTCATCGTAAGTAATCAGCAGGCACTTCCAATCCTCGTGCAATTTGGAATACTTCGCCAGTGGTGGCACCTCCCTGTTGTAAGTGGTCTCATCCTTAATGCTGTAGGATACCTGTATGGCCAGCTTCTCGTCAGGTACTATGAAGTCTATCTCCTTCTCCGCGTTCAGGAAAAACACATTCTTTTTGCCAAACCGCCTACACAGCTCCACCGCCACCACGTTCTCCAGCAGTGAAGTCTCTGAATTCATCAAGAACAGGTTCAGCAACCCGTTGTCAACGAAGTAGTATTTCTTCTGCATTTCCTTCTCCGTCAACTTCCCAACCTCGTTCTCCATGGGCAGTATCAGCCAACTGTCAGAGGCGTAATCCGCATAGTCTATCGTAGTAGGCACACTGATGGGTGACCCCGTTGCCACTATCACGTTCTTCAGCCTGTTATACGACAGCGGTTGCTTCACGCTCTCTGCCATCTTCTTAATCAGTATGTTCAGCACCCTGTCGTTCTTAATGTTGTTTCGGGCACAGATGTCACCTAGGTATATCTTCTGGTACAAACTCGAAAGCATAGCCCGCTTGTTCTTAAACGACAGGATCTCTGGCAGACCACCGTAATAGAAGTACTCATTCAAATGTCGCTTCACTTCGCTTCTCTGAATCGTGTCATACTCCCAATGCTCCCTCAGCTCCACCTGTTGCGCTGCCAGATACTCTTTGAATGAATATGGGTACGCATCATAGATAAAGAACCGTCCGCCCAACGTAGTTGCCACCTCCTTGCTCAGCATCTTTGCATTGCTGCCAGTCACATACACCCTGTATTTCGCATCAGTCAGTCTCCGCACAAACTTATCCCAGTGCGGAATGTTCTGCACCTCGTCCAAAAACACCACCGGCTTTTTACCATACAGTTCTAGATGGGCTTCCAGCAGACTGTTGAAGTCTTCCGTCTGGAATTCCGCCAGACGCTCATCCTCAAAGTCCACAAACAGAATCTCATCCCATCCTTTTCCTGCTGCCTGAAGTTGACGAACACGCTGATACAACAAGTACGATTTACCCGCATGTCTCACGCCAACTATCACATAGTTGCCGTTCTCTTCGAATTCTACGGGACGGTTCACAATCACCGCCTCATCCACCTCGCGCTGCTTGCTAATCAGACACTGCTTAATGACATCTTTACTAATACTCATATAAATTATATTTAATAAGAATCATGTTGTTTTATTAAGTTTGGTTTGCAAATTTAGGCATTTTCTATAAGGCAAAATTAATAAACTCCAATTTTTGCAATATTTTCACACTTTTTTATCGAAAATTCATGATTTTTCCTCCAAA
>ERZ1026892.979-NODE-979-length-12628-cov-8.897638_pt1 | contig 12628 bp, 9 predicted proteins | sample MGYA00380176_ERZ1026892 | MGnify/ENA primary metagenome ERZ1026892 (study PRJEB33269, sample SAMEA4719812) | human gut metagenome | biome: human-associated habitat; feature: organic feature; material: feces | place: Cameroon | collected 2013-10 ... | reverse complement strand
ATATTGTTTATCAACAAGTTATAAAATGTATGTTTTTTGAGTGACGAAGTCAGGAGATGTTGGAAAAAGTAAAGCCAAATGTTTTATCGCTGATTTTTAGCAATAAAACATTTGGCTTTAACTTCATTATGCCCACAGGGTGAACGATAACTTCTTTTATCAAATCTTCAATAAGTTGACTCTCAGTTCGACTTGTTTCTTTCCACTCTTTACCTTCAGTTCTACCTTGCCAGCCCGACGACGAGAACGCAAATAGATGCAGGCGGCACCTTCATAGAGACTTCGTGAGGCATGGGCTGCCAGCTGCTTGTCGCCTACAGGCAACTCTGCCGAAGTCATATCGCCATTGCCTACTGCCACGATATCTGCCTCGCCCTTCACCTCTATCTGTAGTAAGTCATGAGCACTCAGCACGCGTCGCCCCTTGCGGTCTACAGCTGTCACCCTCACCAGCATTAAGTCCTTGCCGTCGGCATGCCAGTCGGCAGTTTCGGGCTTCAACTTCAGCGCCACAGCCTCGCCCGTAGTGGTAAGTTCATGGCGCGCCACTATCCTGCCGTTCTTTCTCGCCACAGCCACTAATGAGCCTCGCTCGTAAGGCACAGCATCCCAGCGTATGCGATTGTGCAGCTTGGGGTCAGCGTCATTCTTCCTCACTCCCAAACTCCTGCCGTTGAGCAGCAGTTCCACCTCGTCGGCATTCGTATAGGTATAGAGCGAGAGCAGCTCGCCCTGGGTTCTGTTCCAGTTTTCAGACAACCGTTGGGTTGCCACATTGATGCCATTCCACTGCGTATCGGCTCCTGCCTTCTCGATGATGGCGATATGTACGAGTGGCTCTTCAGAGAACATGCTCTTCACGAAGTAGGCATCGGGCTTGGGCTGCATGGTCATGTCGAAGACGCCCTTGTTCCATCCCTTCAATGGCCATCCCAAACTCTCGCCCAAGTAGTCGACAGCACCCCAGTAGGCAAGTCCCATCACCTTGTCGAGATTCATCTCAAAGAAGTTGGGTCCCATAGCCTCTGTGCTCGCCTCGCTCTGATAGAATATCTTTTCGGGATAGCGCTTCATGTCGCCGGGGAAATACTTGTATCGATAATTATACGAGTTGACTTCTGTGGCAACAGCCAGGTCGGCAGGTATCGAGTCGGTATCAATATTGCGATAACGTGGGTGCATAGCTACCGTGGTGAGACGGGTATGGTCGTAGCGATGCAGCAGTTGGCGCATCAGTCGGTAGAGGGTTACTCCCCAGTCGTTGAAAGGCATGTTGGCATGATGCTGCAACTCATTGCCCAAGCTCCAAAGAATGACGGAAGGATGATTGCGGTCGCGCTTCACCCACTCGGGTATGTTCTTCTGCCAAAGGCTCAAGAAGTCTCCTCTACCTCCTGTAAACTGTGTGTTCCATTTGTCGTAGAGTTCATCGACTACCAAGATGCCATATTGATCACACAGACGCAACAGGTCTTCGCTGTATGGATTGTGTGAAGTACGGATATGGTTGAAGCCAAAGCGCTTCATGGTGAGTATCTGTTGCTCTATGGCACGAGGATAGGCTGCTGCGCCAAGAGCTCCCAAGGTGTGATGATTAGCGTAACCCTTGAGCAGCACTTTCTGTCCGTTGAGCAAGAGTCCGTGCTGGGGCGACAGTTCTATGGTACGCATGCCGAAGTGCTCGCGTGTTTTGTCTGCCACTCTTCCTTCCTTGTCGTAGAGCGTCACCTCGGCAGTATAGAGATAAGGACGGTCGCACGACCATAGCTGGGCGCCCTCCAGCGTGATGGCTGGCAGTTCATACTCGCGGTCGCGCCACTTGGCATTGAAAGGCATGTCGGTTTTCTGCTGCGCCACTACTCTGCCTGTCATGTCGAGGATTTTCACCTCTATGGGCATCGCGCCTAAATTCTCTCCTTTCTGTTTTTTCTGTCGGTTCACTATCTCTGCCCTGATGCTCACCTCGCGGTTGTTGCGAGTGGTGATATAGAGTGGATGGCGAGGAAAATAGAGTTGGTCGTTGGTGATGATAAGACGGACATCACGGAAGAGTCCGCCGCCCGTATACCATCGCGAGTTATTGGCAGCACGCGTATCTGTCCTCACCGCTATCTCGTTCTTCTCGCCATAACGGAGCAACGGGCTCACGTCGGTATCAAACCCTAAATAGCCATAGTCGGTTGCCGCCACATGCTGTCCGTTCACATAGACATCGCCCACAAGCATCATGCCTCCGAAGTCGAGCATCACCCGTCTTCCCTTCCATTCTTCCTGGGGTGTCAGTTCATATCGATACCAGCCAATGCCCATCTCCTTAAATCCTCGTGCGCTGAGTCGGCTTTTCACATTATTGGCAGCATCCTTGCTGTTGGCACGTTCGTCTGCGCCAGGCGCCACCCAGGGCTGATAGAGCTGGAAGTCGTGAGGCAGGTTGACAATCTCGCATCCCTGCATAGCTTCATCCAAGAGATGGGAATTCAGAATGTTGTCAGATGGCAGGCTGATACCTTTTATATCACCGCGATGGAACTGCCATCCCCAGTTGATATCTATCGTATCTCGCACGGAAGCCAGTGCTGCCGTACTGCTCATCATTGCCCAGCCTGCCATGAGCAGCATAAGCCTAAAGTTCTTGTTGGTTTTCATCCTTGTAGTCGATTAGTTTTTAATAATAGCACACAAATATACTAAATTACTATCATATAATTCAACTTTCGCATACAGGGAGTGAAGAGATGTTGGGGAAATTAAGAAAAGTTGGGGGAAATTAAGAGAAGTTAGAGGGAAGTTAAGGGACAAATGCTTCAGTTGCTTATGAGCAAGACCATGCAGTAGGATAAACAAGCAAGGATGCACTGGGAGGGCAGACATCTTGCCTGCCCAATAAGCTGCTAATAAACAACATTGTGATTTTGGGCGGGCAAGATGCCACGCCCTCCCAGTGCAAGTCCACCGATATAAGCAATAAGGCTATTGTCCCTTAACTTCCCTATGGTCGCTGAGGGGTTGAGTGGGATATTTACTTTGGGTTGTTCGTTATATTCTGAATAGAAAGTACAGGACGAACATAGCATTTAGTATCTTTAGATTCAAATGAGGAAGGGCCAAAAATTCCTATAATGCCTTTATCAATCATAATTCTATACATACAACCATAACCATTGTTTTCCGTAGTTGTCCAGAAATTAAAATGACTATAGCCATATTCAATCTTGTTGTAAAGAGTCAGCGTGTTTTTAGTATAGCCAGGCTGAACACCAGTAAACACAACAGTTTCTTCCTTGCCGTCTTTCATCGTTACGTTTACGGTAGGAGAACCTTCTGGTACTACCCATTCCCCTTTTTTGGTGACTTTATCAACCACCCATTTTGCTTGAAGTCCTCCTTCTTCAGTGACTTCCGCTGCTGTAGGCGTACGCCAGTTCTCACCCCATACGTATTCCTTACCAGTCTTTGTAGCGTCTGTCCATGTCATTTCCTCTGCTACATTCTTTTTTGTGGCGAATCTTGGACCGCCAGCCCACAACTGTACCCATTCTACGGTCTCAGTTGTACCATTTGCCAAAGTAGCAGTTTCTGTACCCTTAGTAGGACCAGAGGTGATGGTGTAGTACTTGCCTTCAGTAAGACCAGTTTTGGTCGTATTGAGGAGCAAGTCACCATTATATATGGCTATTTTCTCGCCAGCAGGTACTACCACATAGTTGATTTCGCCTGCCTGTACTTCGCCTGCTGCTTTATGGAGAAGGGTTGTCTTAGTATCGCTTGTGCTGACAGTGAAGTCGGCAGCATTTTTTGTGGCAGTAAGTCCTTTCACCCACTTGCCGTCAGCTGTCTTTACGTGAATGTCTAATATGCCATTTTTGTCTACTGCCACTACGCGCAGCACAGCCACCTTGGACTTCAGAGTGATAGAAAGACCTTTTTCACCCGTTGTAGCCTCGGCGGTTACTCCTGCTACAGCAAACTTGTTTGCCACGTCAGCAAAATCACCTGTTTGGTTTGTCAGGTCCACTTCATTACCTGGGAAGTAAGCATACCAGTCGGCATCCTCTTTGGTTACCTCAGCTTGAGCACAGGTAAACTGGTTGCCATTATTTGTGAAAGTATAGCAAGATGATATTTTGTTATTGCTTACACTCACCTGGTCGTTCTGGGTAAATGCAAACTTCCATGTGCCGCTTTCATCTGTCATAGTGGCACGCGAGCTTAGATCTTCAACAGAAGCATTGAGGATCATTCCTCTCTTAGGTTGTGTATCGCCATTGTCGTCGTTGCTACAGGCTGCGAGAACTACAGCAGCCAACATCAATACTGAATACAAAAACTTTTTCATGTTCTAATCCGTTTTCAATTTGTGTTCTTGTGGTTAATTTCTAATTGTTCTCATGCCTATTCCCATACGTCTTCGTTATCTCCGCTTGTTACACCTCCTTCGACTTGAAAACCAGGGGATGGTACAGATGGGGGGGTACTGGGCTTGCCAGGACTGTCAGCAAGAATGGTCAATGCTTCTATAGCATATAAGCTAACAAGGGGCTTCATGTAAGTTTTTTTCTGCATAATGTCTCTTAAAATATTAAAGTGAATACACATCTTTTTTTTGCGGGTGCAAAGATAGTAAAAAAAATGTAATTTATACAAATCTATGTATTACATTTTTGTTACAATCACAAAAATAAAGAAATTTTAGTTTTTATCTAACTCAACTTGCGCATGTGCAGGAGTTAAAGGAGTTAAAGGAGTTATTGCTCCCTACGGTCGCTGAGGAGTTAAGACAATAGTCTTTTTGGGTAGTTCTTAAGCAGCAAGACATACGTCTTAACTTCTTAACTCCTTAACTTCTTTAACTCCTATAACTTCTTCACATCTGAACTTACGCAACTTGAATAAAAAACATTTATTGCTTTTTTTTCATCTTTTCCTTTATTCCTTTTTGAGGTTTATACAAAATTGCGTATTTTTGCAAATGAATTTAGAACTTTCGCATATCAGGAAGTTTAAGGAGTTAAAACGCAAGTCTTGCTACTTAAAAAACTACGCCAAAAAGACTATTGTCTTAACTCCTCAGCGACCGTAGGGAGCGATAACTTCTTTAACTTCTGAACTTGCGAAACTTGAATTCATGTTACCAACAAAGGGTTACAAATATCCAAAACTATAAAAGGAGCTGTGACTGTCTTTTGTGGAAAATCTGAAATTTCAGAACTTAAATGGAATAATACAAGCAACAATGATAGACATCAAAGGAATAACCAAGAGCTTCGGCTCGCTGCAGGTGCTTAAAGGTATCGACCTGCATATCAATAAAGGTGAGGTGGTAAGCATCGTAGGTCCCAGTGGCGCAGGCAAGACCACCCTACTACAGATTATTGGCACACTGGACCGCCCTGATGAGGGAAGCGTTGTGGTAGACGGTATTGACGTGAGCAAACTGTCACAGCGAAAGTTGAGCGACTTCCGTAACCAGCACATCGGTTTCGTATTCCAGTTTCATCAGTTACTGCCTGAGTTTACCGCGCTCGAAAACATCATGATTCCTGCTTTCATTGCAGGCAAGAGCCGCAAGGAGGCCAAGGCAAGGGCAGAAGAACTGCTCGACTTTATGGGGCTGAGCGAAAGGGCTCATCACAAACCTGCTGAGCTGTCGGGTGGTGAGAAGCAACGCGTAGCTGTGGCACGCGCTTTGGTAAATAATCCTGCTGTAATTCTTGCCGATGAACCTTCGGGCAGCCTCGACTCACACAACAAGGCTGAACTGCATCAGCTCTTCTTCGATCTGCGCGACAAGTTCGGACAGACCTTCGTCATTGTCACACACGACGAGGGACTTGCCTCGATTACCGACCGAACCATACACCTGAAAGACGGTATGGAAGTGAAGAACGAAGAGTGAAGAGTGAAGAGTGAAGAACGAAGAGTGAAGAGTGAAGAGTGAAGAACGAAGAGTGAAGAGTGAAGAGTGAAGAACGAAGAGTGAAGAGCGAAGAATAAAGACAACCTACAGAAAAACAAAGAACACATATATGAGCAACAAGATAAAATTAGGCGACTATAACAACCTGAGAGTAGTGAAAAGAGTAGACTTCGGCATTTACCTTGACGGAGGTGACGAAGGGGAAATCCTTCTTCCTACCCGTTACGTTCCCGAAGATGTGAGCATCGGCGACGAACTGGAGGTGTTTATCTATCTCGACCAAGACGAACGACTCATCGCTACCACGGAGAAGCCTCTTGCCAAAGTGGGCGACTTCGCCTACCTCGAAGTGAAATGGGTGAACGAATATGGCGCTTTCTTGGGATGGGGACTGATGAAAGACCTCTTCTGTCCCTTCCGTGAGCAGAAAAAGCGCATGGTGTTGGGACAGTCATACATCGTTCATATACATATTGACGAGGAAAGCTATCGCATCGTGGCTTCTGCCAAGGTGGAGCGATACCTGTCGGAGGAACATCCGCACTATAGGCATGGCGACGAGGTGAACTTGCTCATCTGGCAGAAGACTGACCTCGGCTTCAAGGTCATCATCGACAACCTGTACCCTGGACTGCTCTATCAGGACCAGATTTTCCAGTACATTCATACGGGCGACAGAATGAAAGGCTATATCGGAAGAGTGCGCCCAGACGGAAAGATTGATGTGAGCCTGCAGAAAACAGGACAACAGCAAACTGCCGACTTTGCCGAAACGCTCTACCAGTATCTGCTCGACAACGATGGCACATGTGACTTAGGCGACAAGAGCGAGGCTGACGATATCTACGAACGATTCCATGTCAGCAAAAAGGTATTCAAGCGTGCCATTGGCGACCTCTACAAGAAACGACTCATCACCGTAAGCCCCATGAGCATACAACTTTTAAAGGTAAAAAGGTAAAAAGGTAAAAGGGTAAAAGGGTAAAAAGGTAAAAACGCCCTAAAAATAACAACCCACTTGTTTTGGATTTCCAAAGCAAGTGGGTTGACTTTTTAAAGAACTATCTATGCTATTCTGCTTTCTTCAACGCCCTCATGGCATTGAGGACTGCAAGAACCGTGACGCCGACATCGGCGAAGACTGCCATCCACATGGTACCTAAACCCACGGTGGCAAGCAGCAAGACTGCCACCTTCACCCCAATGGCAAAGGCTACATTCTGATGGGCAATGCGGATGGTGCGACGGGCTATACGAACAGCAAGGGGGACTTTTCGTGGGTCATCGTCCATCAGCACCACATCGGCTGCCTCGATGGCAGCATCACATCCCAAAGCGCCCATGGCGATTCCTACATCTGCCCTCTTCAATACGGGCGCATCGTTGATGCCATCGCCTACATAGGCTAATGTTCTCCCCGCGGGTTTCTGCTGCAACAGTTGTTCTACGTGAACCAACTTATCGGCAGGCATCAGTTCGGCTTGATATTCATCGAGACCCAACTGACGGGCTATGCGATCGCCCACTTCCTGACGGTCTCCTGTAAGCATCACCGTCTTGACGACACCCTCACGGCGCAACAGGGCTATAGCCTCGGCACTGCTCTCTTTTACGCGGTCGCCTACCACAACAGGCGCACCCTCATCGGCTTGTACCAACACCTCGCCATGAGTCAGCGTTCCAGTCTTATCAAACACCACTACGCCAACCTTGGCAAGGGCATCCATATAACTGCTTCCCTTGATGAGAATACCTGCGCGGGAGGCTCCTCCAATGCCACCGAAGAAAGTGAGCGGCACACTGATAACCAAGGCACAAGGACAGGATACCACAAGGAAGATAAGCGCACGGTTGAGCCATAGAGGTAACAGTTGCATAAAACCGCCCTCGCCAAAGAGCTGCACACCCAAGTCTAAAGAGCCTAAGAGAGGCGGAACAATAGCTAAAACCAAGGCTGCCAGCACAACGACTGGAGTATAAATGCGGGCAAAGCGGGTGATGAAAGACTCACTGCGCGACTTGCTTGCACCGGCACCCTCTACCAAGGCTATGATGCGAGAGGCTGTACTCTCGCCAAAGGTCTTGGTGGTCAGCAAACGCAGTTCTCCCTTCACATTGATGCTGCCCGAATATACCTCATCGCCTGCTTTTACCTCACGCGGTACACTCTCGCCCGTAAGGACAGAAGTGTCAAGAAGCGCAGAACCACTGACGACCTTACCGTCAAGAGGCACTTTCTCTCCTCGTTTTATCAAAACAGTCTCACCGATTTGTACCGTTTCGGGGGCTACAGTCTCTACCTCTTCTCCATGACAGACGTGAGCCACATCAGGACGGATGGTCATCAGATGTGAGATACTGTCGTGACTCTTTCCCTCAGCATAGCCTTCGAAGAGTTCACCTACCTGGAAGAAAAGCATGACGAAGACAGCCTCAGCAAACTCAGTCTCCTCGCCCGGAAAGAAACCGATGCACAAGGCTCCTATGGTGGCAATGGTCATCAGGAAATGCTCATTAAACACATCGCCATGAGCAATACCCTCGGCAGCCTCGCCCAAGGTGTCATGACCTATCAGCAGATAGGGAACAAGATAAACCAGGAGCAACTGCCAGGTGGAAAGCGCGCATGTCTTCTCGACGAAGTAAGCTCCTATAAGCAATAATACAGTGACCGAGATGAGCAGAAGGCGCTTGCCAAGGCTTCCATGCTCGTCATGATGCTCGTGATGATGCTCACAGCCACAACCGTGAGAACCTTGAGCACAACCACATTCGTGATGATGATGATTTGATTCCATATTGATAAGATACTTTAGTTATATTATATTTCTGTTCTTTTTCGGATGCAAAAATACAAAAAGGCTTCTGCAACCTGGTTGCAAAAGCCTATTCTATATTAATATTTTAACTTGCGTATGTGGGAAAGGCACTCGCCCTCTACCCCGTCCGGCATTAATACCACTGCACTGCATTGGAATAACCGCTTCGCTTATCGTACTTCAAAGCATCTGTAAGCGTAGAAGCGTTGCAACGGAACGTGAAGTTATAGCTGGTATAAGGAGCCAGCACCACCGAACAACTCATATTGAAACAGTGGAGGTCGCGCTGCAGCGAAGCAGTTGTCATACTCATGGCCTTGTTCTCGAAGTCGTAGCCAGATGAGAAGCTGATGTTCCAGCCATCACTGATGCGCACGTTACCACTGAAGTTAAGCGTCTGGGTAAACTTGTATGGATAGCGCATGGTGCTCTCATTGAACTTTTCGCGGCGAGTATCCTCACGCATGGTGATACCGTAACCCACAGAGAGCGACCAAGGCATATTGAAAGTCATATAACCGTCGTCGTCGGTTTTGGCCTTACCTCCCTTCTTCTTGGCTCCATGCTTCCCTGCCTCCATATCGTCATCGATGTTGGTTTCGATGCTGGTGTCTACACCCTCATCGTCATCCCTGTTGCGAGAGTTATCGTTGTCGCTATCATCTCCGCCACCGAAGAGTTTTTTGAGTTTCTCTGGAGTGAGAGTAAATGAGAAGTTCTGCGACATGCCCTGGAAACGTCCGAAACGTCCCTTGCCCCACTCAGTATGGGTTCCCACATAAGGATTTCCCTGTTCGTCGAGTTCATAGGCATAGGTGGCAAAGACAGCATGCATACTGTAAGTGTAGTTCTTCCACCACTTCAGACGCAGGTCGATGCCGAGGTCGCTCCAGGGTCGCACCTTGGCTGCCGTGTTGTAACTCATATTGATATCGAAAGCATCGATAAGACTTATCTTTTTAAATCCGGTGGAGTCCTTATCGCTCTTGACCTTCATCTCAAGGTTGTTGCCCAACGTGAAGGAAATGCTTCCCTGCTTACCCTTGCCCGGCACGCCAAAGAGCGAGCCTTGATAAGGCGAGTAGCTGACAAGCGACACGTTGCCATTGGCGTCGGTCTTCTGGTAGGTATCCCAGTATCCATAGCGAGAAGCACCAAAGTCGGGCGCATAGCTGAAGCTCACGCTGGGCGAGAGCACGTGGCGTATGGCTTGTATCTTGTCGCCGAAGAGCTTGCGATTGGGCACCCAGAAACCATAAAGTTTGGTGGAGGCACTGATGCTCATGTTCCAGTTGTACACATTGTGGAAGCCATAGGTGGTGTCAGCCACCTCGACTTGCTTCTGCTCATCCCACGACTTCGTGACCTTATTGGTGTACATACGGTCGGTAAAGCTGAAGTTGGGGCTGATGTTGATGTACTTGAAGAGCGTGAAGTTGGCACTTACCGGAATGCGATGTTCCCAGCCGTTGCGCCAGTCTTTAATAAGATTGCTCTTGAAAAGCAGGTCTTCCTTAGTGGAGATGGAGTTGCTCACATGTCCTGTATAGCTCAGGGCTATCTTCTCATACCATCGCTCGTCACCCACCATCTTCTTGCGACGGAATGGATAGAAACGCGCAATGTTGATATTGAGGTCGGGCAGAGTGACTGCCAACGAAGAGTCGCGCATGTTCTGCGAGAGGTTGGTAGTTGCCGTCAGCGACATACCTATGCTCGAAAAGTTGGTGCTCCAGTTGACAGAAGAGGTTCTGGTACTCTGCGTCATCGACTGTGGATTATAGAGCGAGTTGAGATTGTTGCGCTCATAACTGGTAGAAGCAAAGTTGACGCTGGCAGAAAGCGAACTGTAAGGGTTGGCCTTGGAGTCTTGTCGATGGCTCCACTGCAACTTGAAGCTCTCCTGCTCGGCAAAGTCGGGCATTCCCTTATCACCTGTCTTGGTATCCTGATAGCTGAAAAAGAAACTTCCCGAATACTTGTAGCGCTTGCGATAGTTGCTGGCAGCTGAGAGTCCCCATGAACCCTTGGTGTAGATTTCGCCCAAGAGTTTCAAGTCCCACTTGTCGTTGATGGCAAAATAATATCCACCATCGCGCAGATAGAAACCACGATCGCTCTCATCACCATAAGTAGGCATGATGAAACCGCTGCTGTAACTCTTCGTAAAGGGGAAGAAGCCATAAGGAATGGCGAAAGGCATTGGCACATCGCACACCACGAGGTAAGCTGGACCAAAGACAACATCCTTGCCAGGACGCACCTTGGCACGCGAGAGCGAGATATAGAAGTCGGGATGAGGTTCATCGCAGGTGGTGTAACGGCCATGCTGCAGATAGATTACGCCTGAAGAGTCGCGCTTGGAGCGCATACCCGACAGGAAACCATCCTGCTGCTCAGTATATACATTATTAATAAGGGCTTTCTTGCTCTTGAAGTTGAACTTGATGGTATCGGTATCATACTCGTCGCTTCCCATCTTGAAGACGGGCTTTCCCTTTATACCTCCTTCGGCAGTAGAGTCGGCTGTACCCATAGCCTTCACATTGCTCTTATCTATGTCCATCGAGATGCGGTCGCTGGCAAGGTCCATATTCTCATACTTCACCTGTGCTGTGCCATAGAGATGAGCCACCTTGTTCTTGGCATCGTAGACGAGCGAATCGGAAGCCGAATAGGTGACAGGAGCGTCTACGCCTCCCGATTTCTTGCGGGCTATGCTATCGAGACGTATACTGTCGTCGACCACTTGGTTGTGCTTCCAGATAGCCTTTTGCAGTGAGTCCATGCGGGCTGTATCAGCCACCACTTTACCTGTAGAGTCGCGCAAGAGGGTATCGGCCACTGCCGTAGTGTCAGCAGCAGCCTTCTTCTTTTTCTTCTTGAAGACAGGCATATGGGGACTTGCCATCATACAGATGAAGGCAAACAACAAAAGTGCTATGAAAGGATATTTTCTCATTTAGTTTGCAAAGTTAAGCTTTTCTGCTTAGATTACACATCATGCTGACATCTTTTTAGCTCATTCGAACAGCTTTTCCCACTCCTGGAATCGCAAGACACCCTCCTCGCCAAACTTGGCTAAGCTTTTCTCTGCCTGAAGGACGGTCTTCTCACGGTCGAGATGAGTTTTGCTGAAGAACTTGTCGGCATAGCAGATTACCTTTTCCTCCATTGTCTCGGCCAAAAAGTCCTGATGGGGCAAAGGTAGGTTCTGACTCTCTATCTGCTGGCAGGTAATGCCTGCCCCTGTGTGGCGCTCGCACACACGTGCATGGCGCTCGTAACCTTCACGACGCAACAGTTCGGCACCCAAACGACCATGACTGATGTAGGGTTGACTGCCAAAACACATGATGCCAGGAGCGTCGGTGAGATAGATTCCGATGTCGTGAAGCATGGCTGCCTCTTCCACAAACTGAGCATCAAGATGCAGTTCGGGATGAGACGAAACAATCTGTAGCGCTTTTCGCGCTACAGATTGGCTATGGATAATGAGGATATGACGAAGGTCGTTATCCTCAGGATAATATTTATCAATAATAGCTTGATAATTCATCTATTTAATGTTTAGTTTGTAATGTTCAGTGTTTAATTTGGATAACGCCCCATACCTGCAAAGTAAACACTAAACATTCAACATTATTCTGCCTCGCGCTCTATGTAAGCGATGACGTCGCCCTTGCGAATCTTGCTGCCCTGCTTGGCATTGATTTCTACAAGCTTTCCGCCAAGAGCTGCGGGAACGGTCTCAAACTCGCCCCATGGAGCCAGGATGTAGCAGAAGGCGTCACCTTCCTTGTACTCCTTACCGATGAATGGCTCTACAGCTGGCTGACACTCGCCCTCGCCCTGGAACTCCCAGAAAATCTGACCGGCTACTGGTGCTACG
>ERZ1026892.978-NODE-978-length-12631-cov-3.453562_pt1 | contig 12631 bp, 9 predicted proteins | sample MGYA00380176_ERZ1026892 | MGnify/ENA primary metagenome ERZ1026892 (study PRJEB33269, sample SAMEA4719812) | human gut metagenome | biome: human-associated habitat; feature: organic feature; material: feces | place: Cameroon | collected 2013-10 ... | reverse complement strand
TTCCATAAACTTTGCCACTTCCGTGCGCTGTTCTTTTAAGATACCGGCATTGTATTCCATCCGGCTTCGAAGCTTCTGTCTGCGCATCACAAGATTATGGGTGATCTCCACCATCTCCTTGTGGTCGATCAGTGCAGCTGCCTGCGGAATCCATACCCGTGAATCATATAAACGATATGCGGAGAGTTCCCGGATCATACGGTTGTTAAAATAATCAATATCATCACTGTTCTGTTCAAACTTCTCTTTCTGTTTGACCGCATCCATATAGCATTCCCAGATATATTCCAGTTCTTTTCCATTGCGGACATGATATTTTTCACATGCATAATCCACTGCATTTGTCATATTGACATATTTGATCTTCACTTTATTCAAAAGAGTGATCGCCTTATCCGCATTTGCCTTTGCTCTCCGGCTCTCAGTCCTGTCATTCATCATTTTCAGATACGGAAGGCAGATGCCCAGTACTGCTATAAAAATAAGGATCATCCAGATGAGTCTCATATCTGTCCCCAATATGATCTGCGCGATCAGAAGAATCAATGCCGCAGTCACAGACAATCCTGCTGCCACATACATAAACTTCTGCATTTTTACTCTGTCATGGGAAAGGATCTCCTGATATAACTGCCATTCTCCCTTCTCACGCTCCAGGTATTTCATGTCACGCCTGATAGTCTCCAGATAAGCCTCATTAGACTGAAGCCGTTTGATTGCATTTGGAATATCACTCTCCTCCTGCTGCATCTGTGCAAACTGCACATCTGCAATTTTTTTCTCGGAATGCATCAGTTCATATCGTGTTTTATTTAAAGCAACAATATTGGATGCGATATCTGTGATTGGCTTTTTTTCTTCCTCTGTCATCCCTTCCAGAGTCTGGATATCATTCAGATAAGAAGTGACCACTTTGTATTCTGCCTTTTCATCCTCGATCTCTTTCGTTGTCTCGATCATCTGCTCTAGACGTTCAATGACATAATGCTCCACTTTATGTGGATTCTCCCTGTCCTTTTCATTCAGAATGCCTTCATTCAGTTCATCAAATTTATTTTCCAGTGTCTTTTCTTTTTTTCTTCTTTTGAAAAAAAACATATTCTCATCCCTTATAATCTACAACTTTTTTTATACGCTTCTGACCATTTCCTGATCTGTTCCATAAGCGGTTTATTCTCCTCCAGCTGTCCCTGTGCATCTTTTATGAGATGTTCGGCCTCTCTTTGCTTTTCAAGAATATCCTCACTTTTTAAAACAGAATTCCATTGGTCTGACATACTCTTAAACGCTTCATCTGAAACATGAAATTCTTCCTTGTATTTTTTTAAAATATCTGTTTTTTTTGCCAGACGGCAGGCTGCCATACACGCAGCCAGTGACTCTCTGTTCTGGTTCAGCCGGTATGCATTCAGAAAATTCGCCGCAGCCTCGTCAAATAAAAATAACTCTGCACAGGCAGTTCCAAGATTGTGCCTGATATTACCCTCTAAGACCGGATTTTTTTTGCACTCCTCCTCCATTCCAAGCAGTTTCCGGTATTCATGGATCGCTTTCACATACTTTTCACTCTCCATGTAACGGTCTGCCCGGATCTTCGAACATTCAAATACAGATTTATTCTGCATATCCAGCAGCACAGAACGGATATGGCGTATCGTGTCTTCTGAACAGTATCCGCAGCTTCTTAAGATCAGTTCCGTAAAATCAGAAAGACTCCCATTTCCGAGCAAAACACTGCGCAGCGACTGTGCCAGATCTTTTTCATCAAGTTCCTGCCCGATCCAGAGACAGAGTTCCTCACTCATAAAATCTGCCTCGATCAGATACAGATGGTTTTCAATATAATAGCAGAGTTCCTCCAGCGAATATACATTGAGTGAGATATTATCAATATAGTATGGCATAGCAGCAATTGGATGGCTGCATAAAATCAATTCTCCCATCTTCCCACTCCCTCTTTACAATGACATTGTATATTCCCATGTCAGATCCGAACTCTTCACAATCTCGCCAAACCCAAGATCACGGATTTTAATCTTTACCTTGGAATCAGAAACCGGTTTTGCACTGATCCGGAGTCTTGTAGTTTTCGGCTTACGTTCCGGCAGATCCGATAATTCCAGCTTTTCTATCCTGGCATCCCTGCTGTGTGGCAGCTGAAGCCAGAAATCAATCTCCTTATCTCCATCCAGCAGCACCTCACATTCTCCGGAAGCTTCATACCAGTTGTCTCCCGCATTGATCAAAGACAAAAATTCCCATTTCCCACGATTTTTCACTTTCAGGCTGACATTCACTTTCATTTCATTGTCGCCCATATAGACATACGGCCATGGATTTTTCTGTTCACGGACGATCGCCGCATAGCAGGCTCCCTTGGAATAAAGGTTCTTACCTATAAATGCCCTCCGTCCCTTACACATGTAGGAAAGAGACATTTTCATCCAGTCACCGTCAAATCCATCTCCGACCAGATACACAGAGGAACAGATATGTCCATGAAAACTGTCCAGCAGGATCTTATAAAATGACTCATCTTTATGGATTCCGTCTAATGCATGTACTTCCTCTGTGATCGTTACCATCTGTGGCACTGTTCTTGTATCACGGACGGTAGCACAGCATCTCACTTCATCTCCACGACAGTCAAACAAAAAAATATCATGCAGCCATAACTCCTGCTTCTGGTTGTATACAAAATAATAAAAACTTTCTTTTCTGTCCTGTAAAATCAATTGACTGCGTCCTAATCCGAGATCTTCTGCCACCTTTCCGAACAGCTCCGTCAGTTCTCTTGACAGGGCTTCCACTGTGATCACCAGGCAGTCCGGCAATCCCGGATTTCCCAGACGGCTCGCTAAAAGAAGCAGTTTCTTGATATAGAGCGCAAAAAGCTCCTCTGCCTCATATACAATATTTTCCACAGTTACCTGTTTCTTTGCAAGTGCATTGTCAAGCAGATGGCCGATCACATCTTCATTCTGGATCAATGCCATCTTTTTTGCCTCCTCACCGATAAACCACTGTCCGATTCCCCGCTTTTTGATCAACGCCACCGGGATCTGATAAATCTCACTTCCTGCGATTGTACTCAGTGTTTCCGGCTCTCTCATGCCGGCTTTGTAATAACTGATGACGGCATTCCTGTCGTCCATATCGATTCCAATATAATAACACTGCTCCGTCATCTTATGTGCCGTCCTTTCCAATATTTTTACAGCAATTTAAAAAGCTTCTTTACGGTATCGTCCATGCTTACATACTTTCGCATACTCTCTGAAAGCATTGCCTCATCCTGCATGGCATAAGCAAACATAATATTGTTGATCACATCATACCGGCTCTGGTCTTTATCCCCATACATATTCTGATTTGAAATCTGCCGGCTTTCCACCACTTTCCACTCCCCATGAAGCTTCTCTGAAATATAATAGGACACGGATTCCCCAAACAACAGCACAAACGCCTTCACATAAATACCGTCATAAACCTCCGGGATCTCTTCCTTATGGTATTCCCCACCGTTTACACTATAGTTTAACAGCACATGCTGGTCTGCCTTTGTATGATATTCCACAAAAAACTTATCATACAGATGATATTTCCGGATCATTGTCTCCCCGAACTTTTTGTAGAAAGCAAAATATAAATTTCTTCCAGTATACTTCATCAAAAGTTCGTCTGCTATTTTGTTGTCAACTGCATCGAGTGCAGAAATTTCAGACAATTGCTTTAACAGTCCGAGCAGACATGCATCATTTAATGTCTGCCCCGCAAGATAGCGCTCCCTGATCTGTGAAAATACATGTTCCGGTATCATCATATCATTCACCAGATAATAATGGGAAAAATAAGAAAGGTACGCCATGCAGACTAATTCCCTTCCACCCCCGGCAAGATAACTGTCGTAAATCCGTTCGATCTCATCCACATAATCTGTCGAATAAAGCATCTGCGTGATAATACGCTCCTCCAGATCAAAGGTATCGATCTCAAATTCTCTGGCAGCTTTCCAGATAGCAGCCATCTGCTTGGTTGGTCCCTGAAAAAATTTGCACAGATAAATCAGGATCACATCATTATATTTTTCATGCGAAAAGCAGTTCTGTGCCATTCCAAGCAGATAATCATTCTCCTCAAATGAATGTTCCGTGATCTCATAACTGCACAATTCCACTCCTGCCCTGCTTCCCAGTCTGTCATATCCATAGTGGTGTACCAGCTGAAATGCCCGTTCAAACTGATGTGTCTCTATGAGCATCTCCTCTATATAACACTGATTTTCCTGCGTCATATTACGGATATCCACTTCATTCAGATATGGTTCTATCACAAGCATTTCGCCTTTTTTCTGATAAAAGCGGATGATCTCCGGAATCAGATAAGCTTTATATTCATCACTGACACGCTCCGACTGTGTCAGCATACGAAAATATCTTCCGTCTTCCACCGCAAAATCGTCACATCCCCTTTTGCCATCGAAATAATACAAAAGATATGACAATTCCTCCGGTGCAAGCTCCATACATTTTTCCAGATAATTTTCCGGGTGAAGTAATGCCTCATCCTGATAATCATCGGTATAACAATTTCCCTCGGTATCGCAGAGAATGACTGTGTAATCTTTGGAATATGCCTTAAAATATCCGCATCCGTTCGTCAGTGTAACAACCTGTGGTGCTTTTAACTGCCAGTGCAGGATGTATGCCTTTGCAATCCCATGGTTCTCACAGCATAATTTATGTACAAATAAAACTTCTGCCGCTTTGTGCGCCAGTTCCTCATTCAGGATGCTGACAGGAAGAATCTCCTGGTATAGAATCGCCAGATTGTCATCCATATGTCCGGCTTCCATCTGTGCAAGCGCAAACTGTTCCATATTTCTGCGATATTTATGGTATACATCCGGCTGTTTTTCCTTTGCTGCGATGATATTCACATATAAGACCGCCATATAACGGTAGGAAAGACCACTGTTATACTGAAAATATAATTGGATCATCTTCGGAATCGCAGTCACCTCATTCGGATCCATAGAGATCAAAAACGCCTCGTACAGATTCGTGATACGGATTTCACTGTCAATTCCACGCTCATACCAGACATGATATTTTGGTGCAAACTGCTGTCCACGGATCAGATAAGTGCATATCGCTGCGACCATCTCCTCTGAAGGGTCTGCCTCATAACATTTTTCCAGAACCGGATACCATTTTTTCTGATATTCCCTCTGTTCCGGCAACAGATTGCGCACCTGCAATGCAATATCTTTCGAGATAGCATCCTGTTTTGCTGCCCACCCTAAAATCTTTAATGTAAAATCATTTAATCCAGATAAAAGGTATGGATCCTGCCAGATCAGATAATACGCCTCCAGATACAGATATGGGCTGTGGCAGCCTCGTCCGATCCACTGCTCGATCGCCTTGAATCTTCTGGAACTATTACGGTAAAACTCATCTTTTACAAATAAAAGAATCCAAAACAACATGGAATCATCCGGATAATGATGAAAAATCTGCCCGATCTCCTCCGTCAGACGATCCACATACGACTCTTCGCGTTCCATCAGTGTACATAGATACAGATAGTATCCCCAGACCGGTGTCGTCCGGTCAAGACATTCCCGTTTGTAGTCTGTTAAAATCCAGCTTGCCTCCTGCTTCTGCCGGTTGATCAAAAGTGCCTGCGCCTTCATTAGGCGATGCATTGGTTCTTCCGGCTCTAAAATTGCCAGATGATCCAACAGTTCCACAGAACTTTTTGCCCAGACCCCGGTAACGATCCGTTTCAACCGGTAATCAATATAAAGCTGCATAAGTTCTGTCCGCGCCTGTCCGGCTTCCCTATGTTCAGAAATCTCCCGCTCTTCCTCTCTCTCCTTACAGGAAGCGGTAACGGTATATAGAAAAGACCGATCCGGGAGTTCAAAACACAGTCTTCCAAAATTCTTACCGGCATGCATTGCATCTGCATCGATATAATACTCGTAAAAGCAGGTACTTCCGATAAAGTCATTTTCTGTGATGATCTGTTTCCCCGGAATCAAAAAGTCTGCATCAGAAGAAACGCGGATACGGACAGCGCCCCACTGTGGTTTCTGGATCTCTAACTGCTCTTTTTGCTGTTCCTGCACACCATAAAAACTTTTCTCAGTCTCTTCGAACGCGACCTCCACTTTCTTCTTATGATGGGAAGCGATCAGAAATGTTTCCACGACCAATGCAGATTGCGGCTGCATTCTCAGTCCCTCATAGAGAATGCGGTCTTTATCTTCCCTGATCAGGTTTTTGAAATTGCTGGAATAAAATAAACGGTATGCCTCATCATAATTTTCCTTCGCAAGCCTGCAAAAGTCATCCAGATTCTTGATTTTTCCAAAGGATGAATCCGCATACAACCTGGAAATGGACACAACAAAAGAAAGGTTATATTCCCCCTGGTTACATACGATAAAAAACTCGCCTTTCTGAATATCCCCTTCTATCAGCCCCTCACTGTGAAACTGATACCGAATACGCACTTCTTCCCCCTCAAACTGAGGTGTAAGACATTCCATACGCGGATTGGAAGAATAAATGATGCCACGCATTTTTACCTGATTCGTGCTCGTAATGACAAAACTGCCTGTTTCATCCTTTCCTTCCAATGCCTCTAACTCTATCTTCTCTGTAGACAGAGATAGTTTCGGACCATTGTTATCGAATTTTCCATTTGCAAGCTGTTGTATCCTTTTCCGCAATCCGACACCTGCTCCTATCTATTTTTATTGCTTTTTTTTTAGCAATGACTATAATAAATTATAAACTAATTTGGAGGAGTAATCAATGATAAAACACAAAGACCACTTCCATGGAAGTGATTTAGAGAAAATAGAAGAAATCTATGGAATCAAAAAAGAGGAAATTGTAAGTTTTTCGGCAAATGTCAATCCGCTTGGCGTATCCCCTTTGCTGCGGACAACCTTAGCAGACAAGATCGATGCCATTACCACTTATCCGGACAGGGAATACACCTCGCTCCGCAAATGCATTGCCGCATACTGTGGCACTGATCATGAAAATGTGATCGTGGGAAACGGTTCTACCGAGCTGATCTCCCTTTTCATCCAGATTGAGCATCCGAAGAAGGCAATGATCATCGGCCCTACTTATTCCGAGTACGAACGTGAGATTTCTCTTGGTGGTGGAACAACCCTTTATTATCCACTCCGGGAAAAAGACGATTTTAAACTGGATGTGAATGATTTCATCTCACATCTGAACGAAAATATCGACCTTTTAGTTATCTGCAATCCAAACAACCCGACATCATCCTGCATCACAAGTGCCGATATGCGCCATATTTTAGATGCCTGCAAAGAATACGATATTTATGTCATGGTCGATGAAACGTATGTGGAATTTGCAGAAAACATGGAAGAGATCGATTCCGTACCGCTGACAAACTATTACAATAACATTGTCATTCTGCGCGGAACCTCGAAGTTTTTCGCAGCACCGGGACTCCGCCTTGGCTATGCCATCACCGGGAATCGGGATCTCATCAAGGCAATCAACACACGAAAGAATCCATGGACGATCAATTCGCTTGCGGTTGTTGCCGGGGAAACAATGTTTTCCGATACTGCCTATATCAAAGAGACAAAGGATCTGATCACAAAGGAACGTGCCCGTATGTATCAGGCATTTTGTGAAAGTCCTGACTACAAAGTGTACAAGCCGAGCGGAAACTTTATGTCAGTCCGCATCCTCCGCGATGATCTTACCTCACAGGAACTGTTTGACCGTGCGATCCGCGAAAAAATGATGATCCGTGACTGTTCCACCTTCCCATTCTTAGATAATAAGTACATTCGTTTCTGTATCATGAATCCGGAAGATAACGACAGATTGCTGCATTGTCTTTTAAATAACGAATAAGCTTAACGTTCCGCCAGAAGCTGCTTGATCTTGTCCTGCTCGATCTCCTGCTGCATCTGGCGGACTTTTGCGTCCTGCTGCAATGCAACTAAGATTCTCCGTATATCCTCCGGTGAAAACATTGCAATCGCTTTTGACAGATCTTCGATATTGTCCCTGTTCACTTTCAGGCAGCCTCCATTCTCTAACTGCACTGTAATGACATTCTTTTCATCACTCATGTCGCCAAGTGTGATCGCATTATTCTCATAATCACAGAAAAATGACACGCCATTATAAGTGATCACTCCATCCTCCGCCAGATAAGAGTATGGAGCAATGTCCTCACCATCTAAATGCTTCTGTATGGTTAATTTCTCCGCCTGTGGCTTTTTATACTGCTCTGCCATTTTCATTTTCTCATAAAACTGCTGGATTTCCTTTTCCTTATCGCGTTTTTCAAACCGCTCTTTCTGCTCCTGCTTTACCTCGGTCAGATATTCATCCTCCGTAAAAGAATTGCCGCCAATTGTTGTAGAATCCTGCGATTGTCCGTTCTGTAACCGATTCTGGATTTCTGTTTTTCGTTTCTGCAACTCTGCAATTGCCTGTATTCTGGTTGTCTTTGTTACATTTGCCATACTCATAACTCTCCTCCACACCCATGTCAAACTCTGCTGTTTTTACAATATGATGTATTTCCGATATGCACTTTAAATCTGATTTTCTTTTATCAATGCCAAAAGGACGACATATGATTCTTTTCTCTCTCAAATCATATGCCGTCCTGGTCATTTTTCTCTTACATCCAATGTACTATTATATATATCGTATGGTTTTGTGAATTCTTAAGTCTCTACTCTAATAATTCCGGAATCTTTTTGGAACATGCAACTGCTAACGCTCCCGGTCCAATGTGACAGGATACACTTAAGGATAACGGATTCAGCACAATCTCCATACCCGGGAATTCTGCCTCGACCTCTTTTTTGAACGCTTCCGCATCTTCCAGATTATGTGTATAAGCCATCTCCAGATATATATTCTTTCCTTCCGGATCATTGAAACGATGGTCAAAGTCATTGCGCATGGCATCGACCATCATTTTCTTTGCCTGTTTTACCGTTCTTGCCTTTGCAAAAGAATCCAGCTTCTCACCCTGAATCTGAAGTACCGGTTTTAATTTTAATAAGGTTCCAAGCGCAGCTGCAGCCGGAGTGATCCTGCCGCCTTTTTTCAGATAGTACAGCGTGTCCACCATAATATAAATCGAAGACTCCATCTTCTCACGCTCAAGGATCTCTTTGATTGCCTCTGCACTGTATCCTTTCTCTGCCAATGCTTTTGCATCCAGTACAGACTGTCTCTGTGTGACTGAAATTCTCTGATTATTGACAACCTGCACTCTGCCGTCATAATCCTGAGAGAGCATGATAGCAGTCTCACAGGAACCACTGAGCCCGGAGGACATTGGAATATGCACGATCTCGTCATACTCCTGCAGCAATTCATCCCATGTGTCTGTCACATTTCCGACAAGAGGCATGGAGGTTGAAATATTGGCATCTTCTGAAAGTTTCTGATAAAAATCTTCCTGTGTCAGATCAATATCTTCATAATAGGTCTGGTCATTAATAAAAAATGGCATTGGCATAACCGTTACGCCATATTCTTTTGCTTCACTCTGTGTAATTCCACTGTTACTGTCTGTTACAATCGCTACTTTGCTCATCCTGGCCTTTTCCTCCTATAATGTCTCAGAGCGCTCTTTGATGTTCTTCTTAAAATTGATCACTTCATGTTCATACTCTTCATTCATAAATTCAGAATGGATCATAAAATCTGCGGACGCACGGTTATTTGCAATTGGAATATCATAAACCTGTGCGATACGGAGCAATGCTTTCACATCCGGGTCATGCGGCTGTGCTGTCAGTGGATCAGAGAAGAATACCACAAAATCAATTCTTCCTTCCACGATCTTTGCACCAATCTGCTGGTCTCCACCAAGAGGACCACTGTTGTACCCTTTGACTGGAAGCCCGGTCTTATCTGTAATCATTCTTGCTGTTGTTCCTGTTCCACACAAAAAATGCTGTGTCAGAATGTCCTTGTTCTGCTCGCACCATTCGATCAGATCTGCCTTTTTATTATCATGCGCGATAAGCGCGATATTTTTCTTTTTACCAATGGTAAGTGTAATGTAATTATCGTTCATGTATTTCTCCTTCGCCTGTTATTTGTGCCTGTGTTCTTTCGCAACACGCAAATAAATTGTATCACAATTTTTCAAATTGCACCACACAAAAATATGCAATACAATATACGCTCTGCGGACATTGTTACTGTTCACTCGTACCTCGTTCCAGTAACAATTCCCTGTAATGCCGCAATCTTTCCATCGAGGATCATTTTGATAAATGCCGTGTCACGGATGATCCACGGATCTTTTTCCATCGCAATATTCGTGTCGTAGATTTCCTGCGGTGTCGCCCATTTTAAGTAATATCCTTTTGCGATCTCGCTCTTTGTCAGATGAATCGGTGTTTCCTCCCCGGTCTCCTCACAATAATAGAAAAGGGAATGACAGATAAATTTTTTTGTATCGTCAAAAATATCTTTTCGGACTTCTAAAATCTCACCGAGTTCCACTGCCTTTTCCGGAATGATAAATAGTCCGGTTTCTTCCTTCACTTCCCTTGCTAAAGCTTCCACATAGGTCTCTCCTGCTTCCATGCCACCGCCCGGGATCTTGTACTCTCCCTCTTTGCTGCACTGCATTGCAATCTTTCCATCCCGCACGATAATCCCACGTATGGTATATTTTTCAAAAACACTGGTCGTGTCTTTATAATTCTGTGCATCAAACTTTTTCAGAAGTTCCATGTGCCACCCCTTCTTTCGTATCTTTGATTATGCACATTTTACCACACCACATATCAGTGTGCAATGAAGAGCACAAAAAAGACCATAGCCAAAAGTTATCTTTTCGATTCTTCTGGCTATGGTCTTTTTCTCATTTATCTGATTCTTTCGTCAGATTTTACATCATTCCCATTCCCGGGTTACCTGCTGGCATTGCAGGAGCATCTTCTTTGATATTTGCAACAACAGACTCTGTTGTAAGTAAAGTAGATGCTACAGATGTTGCGTTCTGTAATGCGCTTCTTGTAACCTTGACCGGATCAAGGATTCCGTTTTCAACCATATCTACATACTCTTCTGTAGCTGCGTTGAAACCTGTTCCAGGTGCGGACTCTTTTACTTTATTGATGATAACTGCGCCCTCTAATCCTGCATTTGCAGAAATGTAATACAATGGAGCTTCCAGTGCTTTTAAGATTACTTTTGCACCTGTCTTCTCATCACCCTCTAAAGTATCTGCTAATTTGGCAACTTCTTTGGAAGCATGGATATATGCAGATCCACCACCTGCGATAATACCTTCTTCTACGGCTGCTCTTGTAGCATTTAAAGCATCTTCCATACGAAGTTTTGCTTCTTTCATCTCTGTCTCTGTAGCTGCACCAACACGGATCACTGCTACGCCGCCTGCCATCTTAGCAAGTCTTTCCTGTAATTTTTCTTTATCAAACTCAGATGTTGTCTCCTCGATCTGTGCACGGATCTGTTTGATTCTTCCCTGAATGGCATCTTTGTCGCCGGCACCGTCAACGATGATTGTGTTCTCTTTCTGAACTTTAACGGATTTTGCACGACCAAGCTGATCCATCGTTGTATCTTTTAATTCAAGACCAAGATCAGAGCTGATCACCTGACCACCTGTAAGGATTGCAATATCCTCTAACATAGCTTTTCTTCTGTCACCATAACCAGGTGCTTTGACAGCTACAACATTGAATGTACCACGCAATTTGTTTACGATCAAGGTTGTTAATGCTTCACCTTCCACATCCTCAGCAATGATGAGTAATTTTGCACCACTCTGAACAATCTGTTCTAACAGAGGAAGGATTTCCTGAATGTTGCTGATCTTCTTGTCTGTGATCAGGATGTATGGATCATCTAATGCAGCTTCCATTTTATCCATATCAGAACACATATATGCAGATAAGTAACCACGGTCGAACTGCATACCTTCTACAAGGTCAAGCTCTGTCTGCATCGTCTTGGACTCTTCGATTGTGATAACACCGTCGTTAGAAACTTTTTCCATAGCGTCTGCTACCATGTTACCAACTTCCTCGTCACCAGCAGAAATTGCTGCAACTTTTGCAATCTGGTCTTTACCATTTACTTTGGATGACATTGCTTTCAAGGATTCTACCGCTTTGTCAGTTGCTTTCTTCATACCACGGCGGAGGATGATCGGATTAGCTCCTGCTTCCAGATTCTTCATACCTTCCTGAATCATTGCCTGTGCCAGAACCGTTGCTGTTGTTGTACCATCACCGGCAACATCATTTGTCTTGGTTGCAACTTCTTTTACTAACTGTGCTCCCATGTTTTCGAAAGCATCTTCTAACTCGATCTCTTTTGCGATCGTCACACCATCGTTTGTGATAAGTGGAGCGCCATAAGATTTGTCAAGAACAACGTTTCTTCCTTTTGGTCCCAATGTAACCCTTACTGTATTTGCTAATTTGTCAACACCTGCGCCTAATGCTGCTCTGGCTTCTGATCCGTATTTAATTTCTTTTGCCATGATTTTCTACCTCTTTCTATTTTAATATAAATAACTTTTTATTCAACAACTGCAAGGATATCAT
>ERZ1026892.975-NODE-975-length-12667-cov-8.172851_pt1 | contig 12667 bp, 13 predicted proteins | sample MGYA00380176_ERZ1026892 | MGnify/ENA primary metagenome ERZ1026892 (study PRJEB33269, sample SAMEA4719812) | human gut metagenome | biome: human-associated habitat; feature: organic feature; material: feces | place: Cameroon | collected 2013-10 ... | reverse complement strand
TCTGCCGGGCGTAATGACTGCTTGCGCAAATACCAAGTCCCATACCGGCGATGGGCAATCGAATGATTAACTATTCTGTATTCATGTTGCCTAACCCTGTCGACAAGACGGCTGCTCCTAAGGCTTACGCCAAAGCTCAGGCTAACGAGGTGATGACTTTCCGCAACTTTACGCAGCACATTGCTGACCATGGTGGTTATTCACGTGGTAAGGTGAAGGGTATCGTATCCGACATGTGTGCATGCTTGGTGGAGATGCTCTTGGAAGGAAAGAAGGTGCAACTGGACGAGTTGGGCGATTTCTGGCTTTCACTCACCTGCGAAGGTGCAGAGAGCTGCGAGGCTTTTTCGGCTGACAACATCAAGGGAATCAACATCATCTTCTCTCCTGGTGTGGACTTCGAGAACCTTATCAACAAGGCTGACTTTGCGCCTGTGGCAAGCCGTGCCGCTCAGGCTGCTACCTTGAAGGCTGAAAAGTTGGGTGTCAAGACCGTAGATCTGGAGGCTGCCAAGAAGAAGAAACCAAGCTCTTCCGAAAATGGCGATAACACTCCTTCTGGAGGCAACACCCCTTCAGGCGATTTGAATAGCGGAACTGAAGGAACCGAAGGCACTGGAGATAATGAATAATCCAGAATGAGGAATGCACTGCGCCCGAGTGCAATCGGGCGCAGGCACAAACTCCACTATTTTAATTTTAAAATCAAATGCATATGAATAATCAAAATGAAAATTTAAACAATGGTTCCAAGAAAATTTCTTGGGTATCTATCATGAACGCTGTTGTACAGGCTATCATCGCTGCGCTAACCGCACTGGGCGTAAGCTCGTGCGCGAACTTTGTTTAGTCTTTAATGTTGATTTTCTCTATGATTCAAGAAAGATTTCCTTTATCAATTGGGGAGGAGCTGGTGCGTAATGAACGCACACTCCTCGCCAGGGTGGAGGACGGCAAAATGATGATGAATGCCGACTCCGTAAAGTTTTTGGTCTTGCACTGCTCGGCTACACGATGCAATCAGGACTATAGTGTGGAACAACTTCGACGTGACCATAAGAGCCGTGGTTTCTATGATGTGGGCTACCACTTCTATATCCGCAAGGATGGTACCATGACGCAACATCGCTTCCTGCTCGAAGTGGGGGCGCATGCGAGACCTTTCAACCGTTGTTCTATCGGTATCTGCTATGAGGGTGGACTGAATGAGCATGCGCAGCCTTGTGATACTCGCACGCCTGAGCAGACGGAAAGAATCGTTGATGTGCTGACTCGCCTTCACCGTCTGTTTCCGAAGGCGAAAATCGTGGGGCATCGTGATTTGCCCGGCACTACGCCTAAGGAATGTCCTTGCTTGGATGCTCACGCACTGTTCGGCTGGATCGAAGACCTGTAATCATGAATGATGAAACAAGGAATAGTAGAATTGTTTTTGGCGTTATGGTCTTTCATCTCCTTCTCAAAATCCTGGGCTGTCTTGTTGTGAAAAAACAAGCAGCCCCAGGGCATTCCTTCTACACCCAGATCCGATTTATCATCAGCCCCAGTAACGTTGATGCCCTTTGGTAAGCGGTTGCTTACGTCGGCTGTAGAAGGAGAATTCAAGCAATCCTGCGTCATATTCGCTTTCTACTTTATGTCTTTTGCTGCAACCATACCCGATGGTTGTCGTAGCTTTGTCGTTTTTTTTCATAATGTGCATCATCTGAATTGTATATATGAGTTTTTATTTGGCACGCAGCCTCTGCACATGTGTCTTTATTTTACATTCATCACCTCTTCTTCTTAGGAAAGGGCGAATTTATTGCAAAAATACAAATATTTTTTGGATTTCGTATCAAATCTTAGCATTTTCAGTTTACGATTCCACAAAAACGTACTTTAGCAAGTTCTGAAGTTATAGCCAACAGCCTTTGTGGACTTGAAAATAAACATAAAACATTCCCACTTTAGGCTTATGGCTTTAACTTATATAACTTATTGATTAGTTTTGGAGCATACCTTATACAAGGCTAAATTCGACTCCTGTAATCTGCTTACTTTCTTTACCTGATACTTTGGATTATGCTGCAATTCCTTTAGGAACTTTTTCATACCTTCTTGATTATAATCATCTCCTGCCTCTGGTATGATTACATAATCCACCTCACCTATTAAATTTTGTGGATATATCTGATAGAAATAAGTATTCTGGTTCGTTGGCTTCAAAGCATAGAATGTAGAGAATGGAGCTGCTATACGATCAGTATTCTTAAAATGCTGTTGGTTGACAAAAGCTGCAATGCGATCAGTTGGAGAGTCGCCTGTTAGTGGGAAACGATTCAGAGCCATTCCTAACATTACAATTGCTGATATTCCGACAAGCGGCATAGCAAATAATCGCTTCCCTACATTCATCCAGATGAGCAAGGATAAGAGCATTGGAAGAATCGCCGTCCACATGTAATATCCTTGATAACGACCAGCCAAGTTGTAACCCAATATGGTGAAAATAGAGAAGAAGAACACCAATATGGGCATTTTGTATGCTTTTACATGATGCCAAGCCTTATGAAGTACGAGCAGAAGGGCATTCACCATAAACAGGATAACCGCTCCTGTATAGGCAAATATGTCTAACAATTTAACATAGAAAGGCACTGGAGAAGCATCAGGATAGCCCAATGGAGTCACCTCTTTTCCTAACAGTGGGAAAATGATTCCACGCACAATCTCCCACAGTTTCATGACTGCACCCGAAGAATTCATGATACTGACAATAAATGCCTTCGCCTCGCCAAAACAGGCCATATATGCAATCACTATTATAAAGCCTAAGACAAAGCCAGCCAAACAGCACAATGCAGGATGCACCAATCTCTTAACTGGGCGAACAAAGAGAGCCGTGAAAATCAAGCCTAACACTACATATAAAGCAGATTGTATTCCTGCAACGATGCTTAAGTTAGAAAACAACATCAATTGCCAAGTATATTTTTTCTGCTCCTTCAGATTCTTGACCACATAAATAGCAAAAATAACCGTCATCAAAGCGCCAAGTATATCGGGACGTGCCATGCGATAGATCATCACCATGAGGTCTGTAAACCAAAAGCCAAGAGAGAACAATGCTATTGACAACAAAGACAACTTCTTACCAGCCAACTGTCCTCCTAAACGAAGCAAGAAACCACCCAATACTACTGTCGTTATCATTTCACACAGTCTAACTTTCAAGAAGGAAAAACCGAAAATGGAAATCCAGACATAGAGTAACCATGTATAAAGGGGAAGATAGACTGAGAATGGCTTACTGTCCTCGCCCATTGCATTGAAAGCTGTGGTGGCCCACTCGCCATAAATATGCATATTGGCAGGGGTGTCAGCCAGCATCACCTCATCACACCAAGGGACAGAATGCCCCATCGTCACGATATTCCAAACCAATGCCAATATGGAAATCAATCCATAAACAATGTACCCCTTATGCCTATATAAAAACTGACTCATCTTTATAATCCTGCTAAAGTTTTAAACTGCTCCACCAAGACTTCCTGGTCATGGAGTTGTTGATAATTTTCCAGACGTACCTTTTCCTCTTCTATGCAATTTTGGAATCTTTGAATACTCTTCAAGAAAGCATCATCTGCCGACAACTCACGAGTCTCAAAATCTTGGTTTTTCTTTATGATGTAGGTTGGTACAAATCCTGTGGGTGCCGTTAAGATGCGATTGGAAGTAATAGTTCCCTTACTACCCCAAATCTCTATCTCGCACTTGTAGTCGTTGTCCATACCAAAGGAAATCTGAGCAACATCGCATGCGTCATTGATCATCGTTGCAGAGCCATACATCTCCACCTCAAAGCCTTCGATTCTGTTAGCTTGAGCCGCAACGACTTTAGCCGTATCGCCCAGCAGGTACTTAGCATACTTCATGCAATAGCCTCCTGCATCGAGCAATGCGCCTCCACCCAAAGCTTTGTTGTAGCGGAAATCATTGAGTTTTCTGAGCGGAAAGCCAAAGGATATACGATATAAACGAACATCGCCTATTTCGCCTGAAGCAACCACCTGCTGTAACTCCTCCAACTGCTTATGGTAAATAAACATATAGTTCTCATGCAAAGCCAACCCTTTGGATGACGCTAAAGATATTAACTCATCCGTATCTTTCAAGCAAGTCGTAGAAGGTTTTTCCACAAAAACATGTTTTCCTTTTTCCAAAGCTAATTTGGCCCATTGAAAATGCAAAGCTGGTGGCAAAGGTATATACATGGCATCAACATCGGAAGACTCTATAATATTTTGATAACCTTCATATATCTTACCACCATATTGATCAACAAATGTCTGAGCCTTGGCTCGTTCTCTTTCTTGTTGGGCCAGAATGTCAGACGCCTTTACCTGTGACAAATCACCAAACCACTCCTGAGGGCTGGCTATTGCGACACCCGCAAATTCAAATGAGTCACCTGCCTTCTGCAAGGAAGGAAGAAAACGACGAAAAGCTATCTCTGAAGGACAAATTATTCCTATTCGTATCATAGTTAGTTCACTAATAATTAATAAAAACTAATGGCAGCCAACAAAGACCGGGCTGCAATATTCAGATAATTGTTATATGTGACGAACGAAAGCATCTGGTTAAGCGTCATCCAACAATAGTTCTCTTCAACCTCTATAGGGAACTCATCACCAACCTCCACTATGGTATTGAGATTTTGTTCCTGGAAGAACCTACCGCCCTCCTCACTTTGATAACTACTATACCATATTCTTTCCTTTGGCGCATTGAGGACTTCCTCTAAATAAGGAATCAAGTATTCATTCTTGCCCTTACGATAGTTACCAGTAAGACACTGTACAGTAGGAGCAAGTTCTACAACATCAAAATTACCCGATTCGAGTTTGGCTTGAACGAGAAAGTGATAGATGCCATCTATCTTTTTAACAATGAATCCCATTAAGCCTTCTTGAGCAGAGCGTACCATTGGCTGATCCCAAGCTACAACCTCCCTATTACCTATCTCCACATGTGCACCTATGACATCAAAATATTTTCCTTCCTCATGGGAAATCGTATGACCATCATATATCCAATGACGCATCTTGCTGATACCGATTGGATTTACCGTCAATTCATACTTAAACTTCAAGGAGGTAATCCACTGGATGATGTCCTGAAGTTCGTGCAAATGATTGTCTGCACTCAGTACTGAATACAAGTAAGAATCCTGCTTACCCATATTGGCACCATTCATCATGTTGACGGCAGAGAGAAGACGAAGGGAATGTTCAGAATAACTGCCAAACTTGACACAGGACATCACTGTCCGACTATCCATATTAACAACATTCGGATACCTGAGCAATTCTTTAAGCTGTCCCAAAGTAGTCCAAATAAAGCCCGGCTTGACTTCAAACTCTTCATCAGCATCTACTTCCACTATGATATTGCGGTTACGCTTGTGCAAGAAACGCGCACCTTGCTCTGATTGCAATTGGTCTACAAGAATTGTTACCTCCCTTTCTCCTGTGAAATACTCAAGATAATTGGGAGATGCCCCCCCATGTACTCGCATATAGTTGGAGCGAGTTGCCTGAAGGGTTGGAGACAGCTGAACGACATTGAGATTGCCAGGTTCTATCTTTGCCTGTAAAAGGAAATGCATAACCCCATTGAACTTCTTGACAATGAAGCCAAGGAAGCCAATTTCTGGCTGATTAATGATAGGTTGATCCCATTCATGTTTATTCCTATAGTTCGTATTCACTCGAATACCATCTATACTAAAAAACTTTCCACTCTCATGACAAATGTGATCATCACGATAGTCCCATTTAGACATCTCCGACAAAGGAATCTGGCTAATATTGGATACAACTGCCTCATTCTGCTCTTTCATCCAGGCTAAGATTTCGGATGTGGACATAAACATTCCACCACGACTCAAGGCCGAGACGAGAAAATCCAATTGGACATCTGAAACTTTTCTTGTTTTCATGTTTTTATAAGTCTTTTGTAAAATCTTCCAATTGCTTGTATTCCCAAGCTCCTAAAAGAGCCTTTATTTTATGATCGTCAAAATATGTATGTGAACTTTCTATACGCAAATCGCGTTCTGGCCATGGAACAGCAACTATATCCACATTAAATTTTGTTGCAATAATCTTTGCTGCCTCTCGTAAACTCAAGGTCTCGCCACCCACATTAAAAATTTGCCCATTACTACTGGAAGCAAAAGCACCCTCTATGATTTGATGACACAAATCTTCCATGTGTGTGAAAGTACGCTTGATGTCTCCACCTCCATACAAAGTAATATCTTTGCCAGCCTTGGCTTGTCGTATGAAAAAACCTACGGTACCAAAAGAATAATCATTTGAGAGAAGATTTCCATAGGGAATGCAAATGCGAAATATGGTATAAGGTATGTCAAAACTCTGGTGATAGGCATAAAGCAATCCTTCACATGCCAGTTTGTTGACCGCATATATGGTTTTAGTTTCTTTTTCGTCCTCTTCTCTCAAGGGGGTATCAACACCCTTATAGACTAATCGAGTTGATGGGAATATAACCTTAGGTGCATAATCTGATTTTCTAATGGCATCCAACAAGTTCAACAAACCTATTTCATTGATGTTCACATAAGAATTATACTTATCAAAGCCTGCATAAGTTCCTGTCAAACCTGCAAAGTTGAAGATATAATCGACATCAAAATTAATGTTTGCAACGGAATCTTTGTCTGTTAAATCTACCTTTTTATAATTAGGTTGAATACTGTCACAGACATCATAAGTATCAGGAACTATTTGGTATCGTTCCTCTAAATATTTAACAATGTGCTTTCCTATATAGCCACAAGCTCCGATGACAGCACATCTAACATGAGTATTATACTTATTTTCCATTTTCTACCTATTAAGAATTTCTGAAACCAATGAGCATGGACGATTTTTGGTTTGCTCAAATACGCTTCCTATGTAAACAGCTATAATGCCCATAATCATAATCATCACACCAGCAATAAACCAAAGCGAGACAAAGAGGGTTAGCCAACCGCTGACTGTTATACCTGTAAGTATGTAATGCGCTGCCATAAACAGAGCCAACAAAATGGCTATGGCGGAAATAAACATACCAAAATAGATAATCAATCGCAGTGGCTTGGTTGAAAAGGCTACTGCTGTATTTAAAGCAAGTTCTATACGCTTTTTCATCGAATAAGAAGAAGCCTTTCCGTCAGCCCGCTCTGCATGAGGAATGGGAAGTTTACAGGACTTAAAGCCCACCCAATGGTTCATCAAAGGATAGTACCTTCTATAATCCCCCATTTGCAACATAGCATCTACCACTTTTTTACGATACAAAACAAAGTTGGCAATTGTCTCATCTTGCACGGTTTCAGTTAGGAAACCGAGCAATCGGTTAAATATCTTGGAGCCAAATTTCTTGACATAGCCATCCTGGCGATTTTGTCGGCTTGCATACACTATATCGTATCCTTCTTGAGCCTTGTTAAAGAGATTGACAATTAGTGCAGGAGTGTCTTGCAAATCACAATCCATCGTTACAATATAGTCACCTGTTGCCAAAGACAAACCTGTATGTATGGCATATTGTTGACCAAAGTTACGGCTATGGAATACACCTACCACATGCTTGTTTACCTTGCATATTTCACGGATAATAGCCTGACTATCATCTGGACTATGATCTTCAACCAAAATGATTTCATAATCATTCGTTAATTTGCTGACTGCTGCTTCTATCTCTTGCACCAATTCATGCAAAAGGGATGCTGCGCCATATACTGGACTTACTATTGAAAGTTTCATTGCTATAAATTAAAATAAAACAAAAAATCACATATTTTTCTTATTCTCCCATTATTTTTTTTCATATAATGAGCTAATCTGGCTCGGATATTCCTTTCAGAAACACTCAATCTTATATTACTAACTGAGCCCACTTTTAAAAAGGCTCAATATTTAATCCCTTCTAAATATATCCCTGGTATATACCTTATCCTTGACATCATCCAGACAAGTATCATAACGGTTGGCGATGATGGCATGACTCTGAGCCTTGAAAGCAGCCAAGTCATTAATTACCTTGCTACCAAAAAAGGTGCTACCCTCTTCGAGTGTTGGTTCATAGATGATGACCTCTGCACCCTTTGCTTTAATACGCTTCATGATACCCTGGATGGCAGACTGGCGGAAGTTATCGGAATTGGATTTCATTGTCAAGCGGTAGACTCCAATGACACATGAATTTACCTCTGCACCAAACTGGTTGTTCTCGGAATAGCTATACCAACCTGCTTTCTGCAATACGGCATCTGCTATATAGTCCTTGCGGGTACGGTTGCTTTCCACAATCGCCTCTATCAGGTTCTCTGGTACATCGGCATAGTTTGCCAAGAGCTGCTTGGTGTCCTTGGGTAAGCAATAGCCACCATAGCCGAAGCTTGGGTTGTTGTAATGGGTGCCAATTCGTGGATCGAGTCCAACTCCATCAATAATGGCCTTGGTATCGAGCCCTTTTACCTCGGCGTAAGTATCAAGTTCGTTGAAATAGCTTACACGAAGGGCGAGATAGGTGTTGGCGAAGAGCTTCACTGCCTCGGCTTCTTTCATGCCCATGAAGAGTGTATCGATATCTTCCTTAATGGCACCTTCCTGCAAAAGGGCTGCAAATGTCTTGGCTGCTTCTTTCATCTTCTCTACGTCAGTCACAGCCTTTATTGCTTCGTTTTCCTCAGCAAACTCAGGGCGGTCGATAATCTTGGGATAGCCTACGATGATACGGCTTGGAAAGAGGTTGTCGTAGAGTGCCTTGCTTTCACGAAGGAACTCTGGGGAGAAAAGGAGATTGAACTTCTTGACGCCCTTCTTGGCATACTTCAGATAAAGGCTACGGGTATAGCCTACAGGAATGGTGCTCTTAATAACCATCACAGCGTCTGGATTCACCTCCAACACCAGGTCGATTACTTCTTCGACATGGGTTGTATCGAAGTAGTTCTTTACTGGGTCATAGTTGGTTGGTGCTGCAATCACCACGAAGTCTGCATCCTGATAAGCAGTCCTGCCATCGAGGGTTGCTGTTAGATTCAGTTTCTTCTCTGCCAGATACTTCTCAATGTAATCGTCCTGTATGGGTGAAACTCTATTGTTGAGTTTCTCCACCTTTTCGGGGATTACATCTACTGCTGTTACATGATGGTGCTGAGACAATAGCGTTGCTATGCTCAGACCGACGTAGCCGGTACCGGCTACGGCTATTTTTATATCATTGAAATTATTCATAATGATATAGTGTTTTTATATTTATTTTTTCGAATCCCTCCGTCCCCCTTTCTAAAGGGAATCCCTTTTTAATTTTTCAAGAATCTCTTTCAACTTCAAAGAAGCTTTCATTTTTTTTCTTATAGGCTATCATTTCTGTTTTAAACAAATCCTGTGGTTGAAGCCCTTTTATTTCCTTATAGTAAGGAATATTCTTAATCATACGAAAACGAGCTATTAAACACATCTTCTTTCTATTCTTTTGATCAAGATTCTCAATCCAATCCTTGCCTATATCAGATAAGGAATTATAGTATAACAAAACTTGTTCATCATCATTTAATTGGGCTCTCAACTGTTTAGCATAGCCATACTTTTCTTTCTCATTTAAAAAGGACGCGTTTTCTACCAACTTCAACATTTGAAACATATGTCGATAGTAATGCCCCAAAAGTACATTATGAGAACATACCATATTATTGCTTAAAACTAACAAATGTTTTACATGCTCCAATATCTCATTTTCTGCTGGTTGTTTGGACTTTAACAAGAATTTTTCTGATCCATAAAAGAAAAAGCCATAAGCTATTCTCATATTCAACCTAATTACCATTTGTTTATCTTCAAGATACTCTTGCATCCTTGCTAATATAGCATTGTTCTCTTCCTTATCTTTTCTTGATAATGGAACAATACTTCTAATATTTTCTAAACAACCATGAACAAGATCGAATATATGCTCATAATCAATAACAAGTTTCGTAAAAACATCCCTACCAGTCGTGTTATCAACATCCTTAAGTTTCATAGAAGTAACATTATCATTATGGATATGTAGCATCTCGTAAAAAGTCTGTCCAAAACGATCTAATTTATTCTGATCTCGCTGTTCAGTTAATGTTAAAATTAACAAGATTACACTCGCAAAAGACAAAACTGTTCCAACAACACCACCTACAAAATCACCGATATTACCAGTTTCTGATATACTAACTTTATGTGCAGAGTCTGCTAGTATATAATCACTATCTCTTAAAACACAATAGAAGACAATTGATATTGTTAAACCAAATATTAGAAGTACCAGAGATGTGATAAACAGTATCCACCATTTGCACTTCCGATTCATAACATAATGTTTTTATTATATTTGTCATGCTCAGGAACCAACATGGATGTAATTTCAACTCTTTCTATATCGCAATCAAAATACTCAAGCAGAAATTCTGCGAACTTACAATGATATACAGAATATATTCTTTTTGTCATTGGATTTTTTTTCGATTCTATAATGCATACATTAAAAGTATTTTTATTGTATTCTCTTTCAATTGTCATCCAAGCCTTATATTGATAATCCGGAGTATACAGTACATAATCACCATCTTCATCTATTTTCCAAAGGCTAGTACTTTTGGAATTAATGTAAGAATTAAGTTTGTCTATCAATTTTTGAGGACTATCTTTAGTTATTACTTTTATCATCTTGTGATTTTTTAAATTGTTCATTCTTGTCTGTTTCTATATCTTTCACATGAACGCCTGTCAATTCTTCAATCTCATCTTTTAGTGATAAAAATGGATTGTAGAGACTAACGTAGGCTCTCCCTACAGCACCATGAAAAAGAATCATCTTAGGCTTATTATCTCCACATTCCAAAATATGTTTTTGGGAAATACCAGGATAACTATCTATATAGTAGATTTCCTTAATTCCCAATTGATAAGCCTTTTTTGCACATAACTCACAGCAACAGGCTGTAGAAAACAACTTTCCTCCCTTAATTCCACTAGACCCATACTTTGCTAACTGCAAGAACGCATTTTCCTCTGCATGTAAACTTCTGGTGTGGACCTGATTGTATATTTGTCCTGTAACGTGTTTACTATTATGAACATCTTTAAAACAGTAAGTTAAGCTTACGCCATTTAAAACATCTTTGTTATGAAATTTCAAATCTACGCGATGCTCACCATAACAAGCGACTACTCTTTTTATATAATTTTGGAATTTAACATCCTGTTTCTCATAAGTGCTATAAGCTGTCTGATCTTCCTTTTCTGCCAAATCAGACAAGCTTCTCAGTGAACATGGTGTTTGACCTTCTGCTACAGTATTCCATCCGATTGAAAATATAGAAAATGCCTCGTTAGTAACAGCTGCACCAACCTGACGAGACAAGCATCCAGAATTCAATTTTGCTGTATACGCTACTTGCATCACCCTTTCTATAGGCGATGGTGGAACCAAACCTGGATGCAACATCAAAGATATATAAGTGATAATCTGATTCGTCAGCTTACGATTATTAGTATATTCTGTTCCATCGTGAGTTATATGAATATCAGATAGCTCTATACACTTATCAATATCCAATCCTGTGTATTGACTCTTAAAATCTTTCTTTTCTCCTTCCCTTTTATCCAATTGAGTTATTTCATCATTTCGATACCCCTGCTCAAAGAGTTTTTGCTTTCTTATCTGTTCTGTAGTATTGATAGACATAAGATAAAAGGCAGAATATCTTTCTCTAAAATAAAGTACTTCATAAGGATTTCTCAGTGCATCAATGGCTATAAGAGTTGGTTTTTTGTGTGTTTTATTATCATCTCGAATTAATTTGAGAAACTGATTTATTTTACGAGCTAGACATGAAGGTGCATGTTCACTTTGAATTCTATCATTTGGAGCTACTATAGAATCGTAAACACGAATGTTGTTTCCCCAGGTTTGCAACTCATTGGAAAGGATTTTTTTGGATTTTTCCAAAGCCTTACCCAGTTCATCTCTAAATTTTGGAATATCTTTCAAAATCAAGTTCAAATACTTGCTTACGCCATTGCTATTAGCATTTTTCTCACCTTTTTCAAGAAAACGATCACACTCTTTTGCTATTGCTGATAATTTGTCAAATTTTGGTTGAACTTTTTTCAAATCACTCAGAATCTCATTAGAACGGTCAGTATCTTTATCGGAAAATTTCCCAGCATTATTCGCATCATTCGAACAATTTGCTAATGAACGAGAGAAATCATCAAAATTCTGCAGCAATGCATAATAAAATATAATATCACTAGCCTTAATAACAGTAAAAGGATTCCAATTCTTGAGAATATACCTATATATAATCCTATTTTTCCTAACATCGTTATTGATAGGATTGGAATTAACCTCTCTGTATTCGGACTTAAATTCTTCTGGTTTCTGTGTTCTTAGCAGCTTAGCTACTGTCGAACACCCACTACCAGTTCTACCTGTAAGACCAATAATAACAAAGTTTTTACGCAACTTATAGATCTTATCTACAATATTTTCTTTTGATTCTTCCATAAGACCAAAATTTTATATTTATTTGTAAGCGGTCACTTTAGGTACTGTCTCTTATACA
>ERZ1026892.973-NODE-973-length-12676-cov-11.868632_pt1 | contig 12676 bp, 11 predicted proteins | sample MGYA00380176_ERZ1026892 | MGnify/ENA primary metagenome ERZ1026892 (study PRJEB33269, sample SAMEA4719812) | human gut metagenome | biome: human-associated habitat; feature: organic feature; material: feces | place: Cameroon | collected 2013-10 ... | reverse complement strand
TAGGTCTGTTCTTTATTTAAAGGCCTGGCTTTCAAAAACATTTCCTCCTTCCAGATGAGAATTTCTTTCTTTCAGTCTGGTTTGGGAGAAAAAGTCAACCCTAAAAGTCTGCTCTTTTTCATATTCTTATTTTGGCTTATTATTTTCAGTACTTATAACAAGTTGATTTACAGAGATTAATTCTAACAATCTGCGACAAGATTATAAGTTAATGCGACATTATTATAAACCTAACTACGACAAAAATATAAAACTTTAGTCTAAGATGCGACAAAATTATAACCCCTTTAAATTTGCTTGTCTAAATCGTTGCTCTTCCCCTTGTAGTAGAGGATATATGTATATACATGTATTCCACTGCTTTTATGAGATATTGGAGCGGATAAATACATTTATATATATATGTTTTGCCAGGAGCTTTCAGGTGCATTAAACAGTTCTAGTCTCAGCTACTGAATTTGTAACTTATCATTTCTGTTTATAATTTTGTCGCAGCAGATATTTAAATCTACCTATTTTACCAGGTACATATAACATAAAAACACAAAACAATACATAAATTAACACGCATATAGGTCTGTTCTTTATTTAAAGGCCTGGCTTTCAAAAACATTTCCTCCTTCCAGAAGGGAATTTCTTTCTTTGAGTTTGGTTTGGGAGGGAAAATCAACCCTAAAAGTCTGCTCTTTTTCATTTCATTACTTTTGGCTTATTATTTTCAGAGTCTCTAACAAGCTGATTTACAGAACCTAAATTCCACTTCTTGCGACACAATTATAAGGGGATACGACATAATTATAAACTAAACTGCGACTAAAATATAAACTTCTTGCTTTTCGTGCGACAAAATTATAAAGGTAATTTGAATATGGAGACAAATCGTTCCTTTTGATTAGGACAATCCTCTGATGATATCAATACAGCGTTCAATTTCATAATACTCTAACGTTTGTTGCGACAAAATTATAAAGAAAGAATGGGGCAGCCATTTGGAATCCTCAACTCTTTTCTTCTAAGTTGGCAACTATTTGAATTTTCGTCATCGTAGGTGTGTTACTCTATTAAATAAGGTATGTAATCTATTAGTATTATATGAATGTACATTTACTGATACATATATTACCTATTTTTAGGTATTGTGAACAATTTAATTTTGTCGTATCTTTGCACCCAAAAAAAACAATAAGTTAAAAGATTAGTATGAAACATATCCTGTTGCTTATGATGCTTTTTGAGGTGAGTCTGATGGGAAAGGCGCAATCTATGTCTGGCAAAGTTGTGGACAAAGATTCTCATGAAGCGATTATCGGTGCTGTCGTGTATGTGGGTAGCTCTAAGAAAGTGGCAGCTATCACTGATATTAACGGGCGATTTTCCATAGATGCAGCCAATGCAGGTAAATCTCTTAAGATTACTTATATAGGATACAAAAACTATTTAGGTAAGTTAAACCAGGCTCTCTATGAAATGGAACCGGAAATCAAGTCTGTGGGTGAAGTAGTGGTTACAGCTCAGGAGTCCAAGAGTCTGGCTTCTGCTTCTGTTATCGAGAAGCATGCCATGGAGCATCTTCAGCCTTCAAGTTTTGCGGACATTCTCGAACTGTTGCCTGGTGGACGTTCCAAAGATCCTGATTTGAGTAGCCCTAATACGATTCGTATTCGGGAAGCCGGAAGTTCTTCTGGATATACTACCACTTCCCTCGGAACGAGTTTTGTAGTAGATGGAGCTCCCATCAGTACCAATGCCAATATGCAATATGTGGCTGGGGCTTGGGATGCAGCAACAACATCCAGAGAAAATATGAATGCCGGAGTGGATATGCGTAGCATCTCTACCGATGATATCGAGAAAGTAGAGGTGGTACGTGGCATTCCATCGGTAGAATATGGCGATTTGACAAGTGGTCTGGTGAAAATAGAACGCAGAAAGGGTGGAAATAACTGGAATGCCCGTCTGAAAGCAGATATGGGCAGCAAACTCTTTTATCTTGCAAAAGGATTGGAATGGACTCCTCATCAGATGACCCTCAATCTCAGTGTTGATTACCTCGATGCGAAGGCGGATCCAAGAAACCGGCTTGAAAATTACAGGAGACTGACGTTTTCTGCCCGGTTCGGAAAAACTTGGTTAACAGATCTTTACCGCTGGAAGATTTCGTCCAATCTCGATTATACCGGTTCTTTTGATAATGATAAAGTTGATCCGGATCTCAATAATCAGGCAGAGGATTCTTATAAGTCCCAGTATAATAAATATGCGTTTAATTCACATGTAAGTCTCGCTCCCAAGAAGCGCATTTGGTTTAAGTCGCTGGATCTGACATTGTCAGCCTCTTATGAGTATGACCTCATTAAGCGTACCAAACTGGTACAGCTGACCCGTCAGACTGTGGCAGCTACAGCAACTACACAAGGGGTTCATGATGGTGTTATCCTTCCCTATAAATATGTGGCTTATCATGATGTAGAAGGAAAGCCGCTCAATCTTTATGCTAAGGTTAATGGTAAATTCCAGGTTCCTTCTCTTGTGGTTTCCAATACCTTGCTGTTAGGCACCGATTGGAATTACGACAAGAATAAAGGACGGGGGCAGATTTATGATGTAAGCCGCCCTCTTTATGCCGGTTCCATGTCATGCCGTCCCCGAAATCTTTCTTCAATACCTTCCAACCAACAGTGGGGAATTTATGCTGAGGAACAGTTGACATTGCCTTTTGCTGGTCATTCTCTTAAACTGGTAGCCGGTATAAGAGGTACGCAGATGTTGAATCTGCCCGATAATTATGAGATGCATGGTAAGTTTTTCTGGGATCCCCGTATCAATCTCGGCTTGACTTTTCCGAAATTCAATATTGGCAAGCTACCATCATTTATCAGAATAGCAGGTGGAATAGGTGAACATACCAAAATGCCTACTTTGGAACAGCTTTATCCTGATCCTGTATATCTGGACTTAACCCAGCTGAATTATTACCATACGAATCCAGCGTATCGCCGTATCAACCTGATGACGTATGTGATAGATGCAACCAATCAGAATCTGAAGCCAGCACGTAATTTCAAATGGGAGGTGAGTACTGACATCAATATAGGAGGCAATCGACTGTCTGTCACACTCTTCAGGGAGAATATGACTTCAGGCTTCCGTTTGCAGACGGCTTATGCTCCCTATATATATAGGTGGTATGATGCATCGGGAATTGATGCCGATGCACTGTCGGCTCCACCTTCTTTGGAAGGATTACCCTTTGAGGAACGTAAGGAACTGAGGGGCTACAGTTATTACACCAATGGCAGTCAGACTCTCAAACGGGGAGTGGAATACACCTTTGCTACCCGAAGAATAGAAAAACTGTTCACCAGACTCACCATCAATGGGGCATGGTTCCGCACGGTTTATCGTAATTCTGTGGTAGAGACTTATCGCCCAAGTGCTGTTATCGGCAGTAAGCAGATACAGTATGTGGGGTATTATGAACATGATGGAGGCAATATGAATGAAATGCTCAATACCAATTTCACGTTAGATACGGATGTCCCCAAGTTGAAGTTGGGCTTCTCAATATCCGCCCAATGCCTATGGTATACGCTGAAACAGAGTAAAGAGGTGAGTAATTATCCTACCAGCTATATGGATAATGACGGTGTGATGCATGAGTGGAAAGCAGGTGATGAAAATGATGCTTATCTCAGGTATCTGATCAGGGATTATAACGACAGCTATTATCTCAAATACCGAGTACCTTTTGCCATGAATGTCAATTTCAAGGTAACAAAGAAACTCTTTGATGAGAAACTGAATGTAGCTCTGTTCTGCAACAAACTGTTGGATTATACTCCCGAATATGAAAACAATGGAGTAACGATCCGCCGTCATGTAACTCCCTATTTTGGATTAGAAATGAATGTAAAGATATGAAGAGATTGTTGATTATATGTATGATGACCTGTGGTTTTATCATTTCCTCCTGTCATCAGGATGAAGATTCCCTGTTTGCCGAAGCTTCCATCGTGTTGCAGGGAGAAACGGATATCGTGCTCGACAGGTTCCAGGGTACGGTAAGTCTTACCAATCTGAATACCACCCAGGTTTTCACTGTATCATCATTTGAAGGGAATATAGCCAGAGCCAGTATTCTTCGGGGGTCTTATGCTATCCTGGTAGAGGGTACTGCCCAGTATCATGACGCTTCAGGTAAAACCTACGTCAGGATGTTCAGGGCAAGTACCGATTATGTGGGATTGGAAAAGGAAGGACATAATGAAGCGATGTTGAACATAATTTGGATGTAAATCATGAAGAAGAGATATTTCATATTATTTCTGTGCTGTGTGTCTTGGCTTACTGGAAGGTCTGCAGTAACAGATTCTGCCAGGATGGAGCATCATGCTACGTGGAAAAACTGGCAGAAGGAGACAGCATGGCAAAATCCCGCCATTTATGGGCTTAGCCTCACGCTGCCTTATTCTGAAGTGTATGTCCAGATGGATTACCTGCATCAATCTGCTCCCTTTGTACTGCAGAAGGGGACAGGGCATTTCCTCTCTGAAGCCAAGGCTGAAACCTTCCTTCGTTTGAGCAACCACTCTTCTGCTTGGGGAGCAGCATCTTACATGACGGGAAAGCAATATCAGGTCAGCTGGAATTCTTCTTCTGATTATGATTTGCAGAATCCTTATATTCTGGCGGATACTCTAGGAGGTGACACACATCGTGAACGGTATAGTTTTCAGGGCGGATATGCTGTTAGTAAGGGGAAATTCCAACTCGGTATTGAAGCGATTTTCAGAGCAGAACATGAATATCGGAATGTGGACCCGAGAATGCGAGGTATTGTCACAGATCTGACCCTACGCCTTGGTACTGCCTATGATTTCGGGAAATACCAGTGGGCTGCCGGTCTAGAAGGGAATGTATACAAGCAGACCAATGATGTGGATTTCTATCGGGAACTGGGTGTTATACCTGAGTTTCAAATGACAGGATTGGGAACAGAGTACAGTCGTTTCTCCGGAGATAAACGCACCTTATATTATAAAGGTGGAGGATATGGAATAACTCTGGATGCCAATCCTCTGGACGAAACTGGTTTTTATGGTCATGCCAAGCTTTGGAGACGGCAATATAAACGTATGCTTGCCGATTTGAATTCCGTACCCTTAACCCAGTTGTTTTATCATTCTGCAGAAGTCTCCTTGGGATGGAAGCACATGGGAGGGACCCGTCAGGCAGCCGTAGATGGAAACCTGGTTTTTGTCAGACGTAGTGGTGATGAAAACATCATTGGCAAGTCCTCTGCCCAATATTATCCTATTATCGGTAAACTTACGATGTATAAGAATTATCTTATAGATACCTATCTCAGAGGACTTTATGGATGGGAGAGTGGCTCTGGTACATGGTGCTTGAATGGAAAGATCGGATATTGGAGCAATCGTGAGCGATATGTCTATCCTGAACGCAAAATGGAGGCAGCTAAAATCTATGGAAGATTAGGTGGACAGTGGATGCGCAGTCTCTCCCGAACAGTGGCCCTTACTGTGGACATGGCGGCAGCCTATTATGGTAATGTCAGTTCTGGTATCGTCATGCCTTATGCCAATATGAAAGCTTCGTTCCAGAACATGATCAATCATCAGTACCAGTTTGAAACAGCAGACTATGGAATGCTCTCAGCTAAGATACGTAGTGATTATCGGCTATCAGGCTCACAGATCGGCTTGTTTGCCGAATTAGGTGGAGATTGGATAACTTGTTCTGAAAACGCACACCAGCACCATCTGCATTTGTCTCTCGGTATCACATTCTAAAGAAAAATATAGTATTAATGTAACTAAAAGTAGAAAAATGAAAAAGTTAATTTTAAAGAGTATGATGTTACTTTCGGTGTTGGCATTGACTTTCACCTCTTGTAGCGACAATGACGACAAAGTAGTTACCACTCCTGTGTCATTGAGTATTGAAATGCCATTGGGACTGGAGAATATAGTTCTCTCCAATGCCAAAGCGGTTTTTACCAATGTAACTACCAATGAAACGTTTATCCAGGAACAGTTCCAGGAAAAAAATGGTAGCTTTATGGCATCTGTTGCTGATGTGCCTGAAGGAACATACAATGTTGCCATCAGCGGTGACCTGAGTTTTACCAAGGATGGTATTGCCGGTAGCAGTAAAATCAATCAGAAGAGCGAGAATGTGAGTGTAAAATCCGGCAATGCCCAAGTCAAGTTGGCTGTGAACACATTCAATGCTAAGGGAGGTTTCGTTATCTCAGAGATTTTCTTCACGGGTACGCTTACTCCAGAAGGAAAGCAGTATTCTGATGACCAGTATTTCATTCTTTCCAATAATTCTGATGTTACGCTCTATGCAGACAGTATAGCGGTTCTGGAATCTAAGTTCCTCACAGTATCAAAATATGATTATGATCCGGATATCATGAACGAAGCAATGACGGTAGATGCTATCTATATGATTCCAGGAAAGGGTACGGAAGTTGCAGTAGAACCGGGTAAATCTCTTGTCCTGGCTTTGAATGCCAAGAATCATACTGAAGCAAACTCAGCTTCATTTGATTTAAGTAAAGCTGATTACGAATTCTATGATGAGAGTTCAAATCCACGCTTCACAGACGATGACAATGCCAGTGTTCCTAATCTGGATAAATGGTATTGCAGTTCACTTACCTATTTCTCTTTGCATAACCGTGGTTTCAAGACTTATGCCATTGCCCGTATGCATGGCGATAAGGAGAAGTATCTCGAAGAGAATACTTACGATGCCAGCTATGTGATGGAAGTGAAGGGTAATGCTTATCCGATGACAGCAAAGAACTGTATCAAGGTTCCTAATTCCTGGATACTGGATGCGGTTAATCTTTCTATTGCATCTATGTGGCAATGGAATCTGGTATCTGCAAACCTTGATGCAGGATGGGCTCATTGTGGTCAGGTAGACAAAGATGAAAACCGCTACGGCAAGTCAGTAATCCGTAAGAAGGATGCTGATGGCAAATGGGTTGATACCAATAATTCTACCAATGATTTCGAATCAGATGCAACAGTCTCTTTCCTGAAGAAATAGGTATACTTGTATAATTATTAAAAGGAAATTTATGAAGAATCAGTTTTTGGGATTATTCCTTCTCTCTTTGTTTCCAGCTTCATTGTTTGCTCAGACTGTGGAGCAGGACACTTCCGTGCGACAGGGCAAGTTGAAGAATGGACTGACTTACTATATACGACATAATAATAAAGAGGCAGGCCTTGCCGATTTCTATATTGCCCAGCGCGTAGGTTCCATCCTTGAGGAACCCCGTCAGCGTGGACTGGCTCATTTTCTGGAGCACATGGCTTTTAATGGTACCAAGCATTTCCCTGGCAAGGGGAAGAAGTTGGGAATCGTGCCTTGGTGTGAAACCATAGGTGTTAAGTTTGGGGCCAACCTGAATGCCTATACATCTGTAGATCAGACAGTCTATCATATCGGGTCTGCCCCTGTCAAGCGTGAGGGCATTATCGATTCCTGCCTTCTGGTACTCAACGACTGGAGCCAGTATATCAATCTCGAACCTAAGGAGATAGACAAGGAACGTGGTGTTATTCATGAAGAGTGGAGAAACCGGCGTACCGGTATGGCCATGCAGCGCATGATGGAGAATGTGATGCCAAAAATCTACAAGGGAAGCAAATATGAAGATTGTATGCCTATCGGCAGTATGGATGTTGTTGATAACTTTCCTTACAGAGATTTGCGCGACTATTATCAGAAGTGGTACAGGCCTGATCTTCAGGCCATCGTGGTTGTGGGCGACTTCGATGTGGATATGATGGAGAAGAAAATCCAGAAACTTTTCGGTAAGATCAAAGCCCATAAGAATCCTGCAGAGCGTGTCTATTATCCCGTAAATGACAACGACAAGATGATAGTTGCCATTGAGAAGGACAAGGAGCAGCCTATTATCATCGGCCATCTCTACATGAAAACCGATGCCACTCCTGACAGCGAAAAGAGCCAGGTAAAGTATCAGCGTGATGATTATGTAAGCGGACTCATCACTTACATGCTCAATGGCCGTCTCTCAGAAAAGAAACAGGTGGCAAATCCTCCATTCATGAGTGCTACCGTAAGGAATGGTGCTTTTTTTGTTTCCCGTACCAAGGATGCCTTCAGTATGAGCATCAGCTGCAAGCAGGATCATGTACTCGGTGGTATCTCCGAGGCTGTGGGTGAAGTAGAGCGTGCCCGCCAGCATGGTTTTACAGAGAGTGAACTGGAACGTGCCAAGAAACTCTATCTCAATGCAGCAGAACGAAAACTGAAGATGGAGAAGGATTATCGCAACAGCCATTACGTAAGCCAGTGTGTGGACCATTTTCTGGAAGGAGAGCCTATCCTTACTCCAGCCTATAATCTGCAACTGGTTAAGCAGTTTGATGGTGAAGTAACCCTGGCTGAGGTTAATCAGTCAGTAGGTAACATCATTACGGATAAAAACCAGGTATTTGTGATGTATGGCCCTGATAAGGAAGGATTTGTTATTCCTTCAGACTCAGAAATAGAAGCTACGGTACTTGCTGCCCAGAAGAAGCAATATGAACCATATCAGGAGGAAAAGATTCCTTCTACGCTGATGTCTGCCTTGCCAAAACCCGGCAAGATTGTGTCTGAAAAACCATACGGCAAGTTTGGCATGACAGAGATTACGCTCAGTAATGGTATGAAGGTTTATGTAAAACCTACCGACTATCAGGCAGACCAGGTAATGATGAGCATGCGCGCTGAAGGTGGAACCTCACTTTACGGAAATGAGGATATTCCTAATTTCTCTCTCTTGACAAGTGCCATCACAGAAGCGGGTGTAGGCGACTTTTCAGCTACTGCATTGCGTAAGGCTTTGGCAGGAAAGTCAATCAGGCTGACTCCATCCATCAGTAGTGAAGGCCAGCGTATAGCAGGCTCATCTTCTGTAAAGGATATGGAAACCATGCTCCAGCTGGCACACCTTTATTTCATGGCGCCCCGTAAAGACAGTGTGGCATTTGAGGGTTTGAAGAATCGAACGTTGTCATTTCTGAAGAACCGTAATGCAAGTTCCAAGGTGGTTTACAATGACTCTCTTTCTGCCGTTCTCTATGATCATAACCTGCGTATGGCTCCTGTCACCGGTGAGGTTCTTGCCAAGGCTGATTACGGGCGCATTATGGAAATCTATCGTGAACGCTTCAGCGATGCTAGCAATTTCAAAACCGTTTTCATCGGAAAGATAGGCATGGCAGAACTTCGTCCTTTGCTCTGTCAGTATCTGGCTACCTTGCCTTCGACCTATAAGAAGGAGAAGACAGACAAGAAAAACGTTCCGCAGATTGTTATGAAGAACGAAAAGGTAAAGTTTGTTCATCAGCAGGAAACTCCCCTTGCCAACGTGAGCGTATTCTATTCGGGTAACGTACCGTTCTCGCCAAAGAACGATCTGGTGCTGGATGTACTGACTCGTGTGTTGCAGATTGCCTATACAGATTCTGTAAGAGAGGAGAAGGGAGGTACCTATGGAGTAGGAGTCAGTTTCAATCTAGAGAAGGATGTCCTTCCAAATGCCTTACTTCGCATTACCTACAAGAGTGATCCGAAACGTTATGAAGAACTGAATCCTATTATCTACCAGCAACTACAGAACATCGCAGATAAGGGACCTTTAGCCAGCAGTATGGATAAGGTGAAGAAATATCTGAAAAAGCAATACCGGCAGATGATGATCACCAACGACTACTGGAGCTATGTTATCTGGCATGAGTTGGAAGATGAAGCTGATTTTGATAAAGATTACTGTAAGATGTTGGATTCTCTTACTTCTGAAGAGGTGCAGCAGATGGCACAGACTCTGCTCAAACAGAATCATCGGATAGAGGTTACAATGTTGTCAGAGTAGTAATTCGAATATTTCATTAAAAGAAAGACCCGGCAAGAGAATAGCTGCAAGCTATCTCATGCCGGGACTTTTCATTTTACGATAGAAGTTTGTGAGAACTTTATTAAAGTTCCCATTGGACATACAAAACGACAGTAGGGACGTGTGATTACAAAGGATATTGCGATGAAAAGAAGCGCAATCGCAATCACTATCCATGAGGCAGAATGGAAGATAAATGCCGAGAATGGTTCAAAATCAGTCCATTCGCTCCAAACTCCTCCCCATATACATATCATCAATAATGCCCATATCATCTTGCGAAGCTTATCAAGCTGCTTTATTAGGATGGGTTTCATCTTGAACTTGTATTTCACGCATCTGCCAGCTATCTGTTGCAGAGAGCCATAGGGACAGACGTGGGTACAGTAATGCGACTTCTTGCCGAAGAGCGGATAGATGAAAGCTGTTACCAGCATGACAATCGCGATGATGCTGCCCGAGATTTCCATGCCATGGGCTGCAAAGCCCAGCAGGAAGGTATAAGAAAGGCAGGTACCACACCAGAAGCCGAGCACAATGACATTCAGTATCAGTTGACAGAAATGGTATCTTCTGTTCTTGATAAACAATGGCAGAATGGCTGCCATCAGGACAACAGCTATCCCTATGATGTTTCTGAGAGAGAACAGGGAAGAGCTGTTGTTTTCGGAAGGACTTAAACTGCTGCTACCATTTTCTGATTCTTCAGTCGCTAAATGCGCTTTAGCATACAGAAGTCCCTGATGCATGTTTCCGATGATAGCTTTGGATGAGAAAGTAGCACCTGTGACAGCATCCACCTTCATATCCATAGCTTTGTCTATCGTTTTCCCTTTCCATTTTTCAAACAGAGTAGAGGCATTGTCAAAGAATTCCTTGGTCTCATCATTCTTTAATGCAATGATGTTTTCTACAACGCCATTCCTGATTACTATTTTGAGTGGAACCTTTCCTCCATATCCCATGATGTTGGATGCTAGAACAGAAGTATTAATCTCTGCTCTTCCGTTCCCAAGCATGCGTAGCGTGTCGTTGTTTGCTGTTTCTGCCTTCTGTTCAGATTTGAAAGAGTACCCAAACAGTTCTTGATGTTTTGTGATGGCAAGTGATGAAACAACAACCAGACAAATGAAAATACTTACAACCTGTTTTATCCGGAAAAATGATTTCATATTACACTTAATCCTTTCTTTCCTGTTTTCTCTTATTTATGTTTCAGGTAATATGCAATACCGCGTTTCACGTTTTCTTTAACTGCTTTGCTGGAAAAAGTAGCTCCCGTAACACCATCTACTTGGACCGTAGCTGCCTTGCTGGCTTTCATGCCGTTCCATTTGTTGAGCAAACCCTGTTTTACTTTATTGAAGAATTTGGGAGTTTCCTGGTTGGCAAGCGGTTTGATATCAACAATCTTTCCTTTCTTGATGTGGATGGAGAGAGGGGTGTTGCCACGAAATCCCCTTACATCTTTACCCAAAGTAGTGGTGTTGATAATGTAACTGCCATCTGCTTCTTTCGTCATAATCTCTGAATGAGAACTTTTGGTTGTTGCAGTCATGCTACCAATCAATCCTGTGCTCAGTAAGGCTGCTAAAATGAATATTCTTTTTTTCATAATTGTATTGATATTTCTATAATAGAATGCAAAATTACACAATTTTTCTGTAATATACAAGACCCTATAGAAAAATCATCATTTTTAGGTATAGCCCTTCCAATGACGAGAATGAACCTTCCATTGCAATGGTGGCAGAATCTGTCTTCCCAAATCTCATCCAAATATCAAAAAAACGAGAAAATCCTCGCAGGTTTCATTTTAAAATAGTATCGTTGCACCTGCAACGATGAGACAAATGACATTATGAATATTAAAAAAATCCACTTGGCCTATTATAGTGCCACTTTTTCAACAAGACGTATAGTCCGTGAGATAGCATCCCAGTTTCAGAATGTCCGAATTAAAGAATAGAGGCTATCATCTGTTCTGCCTTACCAATTGGTCTCATGAGACTTTCCCTATAGTAAAGGAAGTCTATGCGCGCCTGTTTGATATGTTTGAAGGAATCGTTGTGAGTGGTGAGGAGAAGATGGTAAAGCCAAATCCGGAGTTTTACCAACTTCTTCTGAATCGTTATGATCTACAGGCATCGGAGAGCATCTTCATTGATGATCGGCAAGTGAATGTAGATGGTGCCAATCGTATGGGAATCTGTGGTATACTTTTTAGGGGAAGTCTAGACTTAAGGCAGCAATTAGGCGTCTGTGTTTTTTAGAATATGGCAAAATTTTCTAATATAATGATGGCTAGTTTGGGATAAAGAATCTCAAACCAGCCATTATTTTCTAATGAAGGGTATTTTCTTAAGAAGATTATTCTTTTTTTCAGCAACATTATTTGGCTAAGTTCCCTAGGATAGATATTGGGAGACAGCGCTCAATCTTTGCCAGAGTTTCGAGAGATAGGTTCTCTTGCCCTTTGAGAATCTTGGACACATATTGCTGACTGCATCCCATAAGTTCTGACAAACGTTTCTGTGTCATTTTCTTGGCACTGTTATATAAAGAATAATTTATTGTCTTTTTGCAGAATATCCATAATGTATAAAGTCAGGATATTAGTTTGGTCTAATTGCCTAATAAACTAAAATATGTATGTTCAACAGGAACAGCTTATATAAGATATGTTAATTTTTCCTCTAAATGCGTACAACCTATTGAAATTTT
>ERZ1026892.971-NODE-971-length-12687-cov-12.152391_pt1 | contig 12687 bp, 12 predicted proteins | sample MGYA00380176_ERZ1026892 | MGnify/ENA primary metagenome ERZ1026892 (study PRJEB33269, sample SAMEA4719812) | human gut metagenome | biome: human-associated habitat; feature: organic feature; material: feces | place: Cameroon | collected 2013-10 ... | reverse complement strand
TGCGCGGCCTGGTGGTGGAGCTGAACCTGGCGGTGGTGATTGTCACCCATGATTTGGGCGTCGCGCGTCTGCTCGCCGACCGCCTGCTGGTGATGAAACAGGGTCAGGTGGTGGAAAGTGGGCTGACCGATCGGGTGCTCGACGATCCGCATCATCCGTATACCCAGCTGTTGGTGTCGTCGGTGTTGCAGAATTAATTATCGAGCAGCGAATTGCCGGATGGCGGCTGCGCCTTATCCGGCCTACGGTTCGGCATCGCTTGTAGGCCTTATAAGCGAAGCGCCATCAGGCAATCGAACGCACAAATGCTTAAAGAGGCAAAAATGAACGCGATCCGCGTCGAAAACGTCAGTAAAACCTTTGTTCTGCACCAGCAAAACGGCGTCCAGCTTCCGGTGCTGCGCGAAGCGTCGCTCACCGTCAACGCCGGGGAGTGCGTGGTGCTGCATGGCCACTCCGGTAGCGGCAAATCCACCCTATTGCGTTCGCTCTACGCCAACTACCTGCCGGACGAAGGCCATATCCATATTAAACACGGCGATGAATGGATCGATCTTGTCAGCGCTCCGGCGCGCAAGGTGGTGGAAGTGCGCAAAACCACCGTCGGCTGGGTCAGCCAGTTTCTGCGCGTTATCCCACGTATTTCCACGCTGGAAGTGGTGATGCAACCGCTGCTCAACATTGGCGTGCCGCGCGAAACCTGTGCCGCCAAAGCCGCCCAGTTGCTCACCCGTCTGAACGTACCGGAGCGTCTGTGGCACCTCGCACCATCTACCTTCTCCGGCGGCGAGCAGCAGCGTGTCAACATCGCCCGTGGTTTTATCGTCGACTATCCGATTCTCTTGCTTGATGAACCCACCGCCTCGCTGGACGCTAAAAACAGCGCTGCGGTCGTTAGCCTCATTGAAGAAGCCAAATCACGCGGCGCGGCCATCGTCGGTATATTCCATGACGAAACCGTTCGCAATCAGGTCGCCGACCGCCTCCACCCAATGGGTACACCTGTATGATTATCAATAACGTAAAGCTGGTGCTTGAGCATGATGTGGTCCACGGCTCGCTGGAGGTGCAGGACGGCGAAATTCGCGCCTTCGCCGAAAGCCAGAGCCGCCTGCCGGAAGCCTTCGACGGTGAAGGCGGCTGGCTGCTGCCGGGGCTAATTGAGCTGCATACCGATAATCTGGATAAATTCTTCACCCCGCGCCCGAAGGTAGACTGGCCCGCCCACTCGGCGATGAGCAGCCACGATGCGCTGATGGTCGCCAGCGGCATCACCACCGTGCTGGACGCGGTAGCGATCGGCGATGTGCGAGATGGCGGCGACCGTCTGGAAAACCTCGAGAAGATGATCAACGCGGTGGAAGAGACGCAGAAACGCGGCCTCAACCGTGCCGAGCATCGCCTGCATCTACGCTGTGAACTGCCGCACCACACCACGCTGCCGCTATTTGAAAAACTGGTCGGTCGCGAGTCGGTGACGCTGGTGTCGTTGATGGACCACTCTCCCGGCCAGCGTCAGTTCGCCAACCGGGAGAAATACCGGGAATACTATCAAGGTAAGTACTCACTGACTGACCCACAAATGCGTCAATACGAAGAAGAACAGCTTCAGCTTGCCGCACGCTGGTCGCAGCCTAACCGCACCGCCATCGCCGCGATGTGCCGTGACCGCAACATCGCGCTGGCCAGCCACGATGATGCCACCCATGAGCACGTGATGGAATCCCACCAGTTGGGCAGCGTCATCGCCGAGTTTCCGACCACCTTTGAGGCCGCCCAATCATCACGCCGCCACGGGATGAATGTGTTGATGGGCGCACCGAATATCGTGCGCGGGGGCTCGCACTCCGGCAACGTCGCAGCCAGTGAACTCGCGCAGTTGGGGCTGCTGGATATTCTCTCCTCCGACTACTATCCGGCAAGCCTGCTGGACGCCGCCTTCCGCGTTGCCGATGACCGACAGAACGCCTTTACCCTTTCACAGGCCATCAATCTGGTGACGCAAAACCCGGCGCGCGCGCTGAATCTGCACGACCGCGGGGTGATTGGCGAAGGAAAACGGGCCGACCTGGTGCTGGCGCACCGTAAAGGCGAGCACATCCATATCGACCACGTCTGGCGTCAGGGTAAAAGGGTGTTCTGATGAAAGGAAAACTGATCTGGTTAATGGGGCCATCGGGCTCCGGCAAAGACAGCCTGCTGGAAGTGCTTCGTCAGCAGGAGCATGCGCAGCTATTGGTTGCCCATCGTTATATTACCCGTCCGGCTAACGCCGGCTGCGAGAACCACATTGCGTTAAGCGAACAGGAATTTTTCACCCGAGCCGGACACAACCTGCTGGCCCTGAGCTGGCACGCTAACGGCCTGTACTACGGTGTGGGTGTAGAGATCGACCTGTGGCTGCACGCCGGGTTCGATGTCATCGTCAACGGCTCGCGTGCGCATCTGGCGCAGGCCAAAGTGCGCTACGGCAACGCCCTGCTGCCGGTGTGTCTGCAGGTTTCACCGCCGATTCTGCGCGAGCGCCTGCAGGCCCGCGGGCGCGAGAACGGCATGGAGATTGCCGCCAGGCTGGAACGTGCTGCCCGCTATGCGCCAGAAAACTGCTATATGCTCAATAATGATGGAAGTTTGCTACAGTCAGTGGATATTTTACTGACCCTGATGGGACGCAAGGAGAAGGACCATGCCTGTCTGTGAGCTGCGCCATGCCACGTTCGAGGATATTGATGAAGTCTACGCACTGATGTGCGAACTGAAACAAGCGGAATACGACAAAGATGCCTTTTACTCCGGCTTCGCCGCCAATCTTCAGGACCCGCATCTGCACTATCAACTGGCTTTGCAGGGCAGCGAGGTGGTCGGCATCATCAGCCTGCATTTGCAGTTCCATCTGCATCACGCCAACTGGATTGGCGAGATTCAGGAGCTGGTCGTCATGCCATGCGCGCGCGGTTCAGGCGTCGGCAGCCAACTGCTGAGCTGGGCCGAAGAGACCGCACGTGAGGCGGGCGCGGAGATGACCGAGTTGTCCACCAGTACCCGACGACTCGACGCCCATCGTTTTTATCAGCGTGAGGGTTATGCCCCCAGCCACATTCGATTCACCAAAGCGCTATGAGGATGCCGTATGAGTTTAACCCTCACCCTCAGCGGTACCGGCGGCGCGCAGGGCGTGCCCGCCTGGGGCTGCCATTGCCCCGCCTGCGTGCGCGCCCATCGCGCGCCGCAGTATCGCCGTAAAGCATGCAGCGGCGTCGTCCGCTTTAACGACGCGGTCACGCTGATTGATGCGGGATTGCACGACCTCACCGAGCGTTGGCCCGCCGGATCCTTCCAGCAGTTTTTACTCACTCACTATCATATGGACCACGTTCAGGGATTGTTTCCGCTGCGCTGGGGCGTAGGCGAAACGGTGCCGGTGTACGGCCCGCCGGACGAACAGGGCTGCGACGATCTCTTCAAACATCCTGGCCTACTGGATTTCAGCCATACCGTGGAGCCGTTTGTGGTATTTGACTTGCAGGGACTGCAGATTACGCCGGTACCGCTGGAACACTCAAAACTCACCTTTGGCTATCTGCTGGAGACGCCGCACAGCCGTGTCGCCTGGCTTTCAGATAGCGCCGGGCTGCCTGATAAAACGCTCACTTTCTTAAGCAATAATCAGCCGCAGGTGATGGTGATTGATTGCAGCCACGCCCCCCGCGAGCAGACGCCGCGTAACCACAGTGATTTAGCCACCATCGTGGCGCTCAACGAACAAATCCGCTGCCCGCGCGTGGTGCTGACCCATATTAGTCACCAGTTTGATGAGTGGATGATGACCCATCTGCTGCCGCCCGGCATTGAAGCGGGCTACGACGGCATGGAAATTCGCCTCGCCTAGCGGTCATAATCGTCATCAAGACGCCGCTCATCGTCCGACAGCTGGCGTCGCTCCTGATCGAGCTGGCGCTGGCGGTCATCCAACTGACGCCGACGATCGTCCAGCTGGCGGCGACGATCGTTATATTGCTGGCTGCTTTGAGAACGACTGCTGCGATCGTCATAAGATCGATCGTCATCATCACGGCTGGCGCGATCGCTGCTGGGGTTGTACGCATCGTTGATCGCCTGCTGAATATTGCCAATGGCATCGTCGATAATATCCGCCCGCGCCAGCTGGCTGGTCAGCGAGAGCGAACAAAGCATCACTGCGGTTAGATAACGTTTCATAGGGACGGTCTCATCGGGGTAGCTGTCTGTAGGGTAGGCAAGCAGCGGCTGGCGGAGTAGCGGAGGAATCTCAATTCTGCAGCGTGCGTAACGATAACAATTAAATATTATATTCCATAAAATATATGTTTATTTTATTCATTCATCTTTAAGCACAAATACCTTATAAAAATAACGATCGGCCTCACAAACAAACCTCTTAAATTATCAAAATAGCCTCTAATATAGATCGCCATATCTCAGACGTTAGTGACATGCCGAACATCCAGAATATTAATAATGAAAGGGAGTTTTATATGAATAACTCTAGGTTATTTCGTTTCAGCAACGTATTTATTGCCGTTGGCGTCGCCAGCGGCCTATTGATAAATAGCGCCTTCGCCGCCGAAATGCCAAAAGAAGCCACGCAATATACCCGGGAAATGAATCAGCAGTATGCTAAATCCTTACCCTTTAGCGATCGTCAGGATTTTGAAGATGCCCAGCGTGGGTTTATCGCGCCGTTATTCAATCACGGTGAGCTCAAAGATACCGATGGCAAGGTGATGTACCGCGCTGAAGATTATAAGTTTGATATTAATGCCCCAGCACCCGATACGGTCAACCCAAGCTTCTGGCGTCAGTCTCAGGTGAACGGTATTTCCGGCCTGTTCAAAGTCACCGATCGTATGTATCAGGTGCGCGGCCAGGATATTTCAAACATTACCTTTATCGAAGGCGATACCGGCCTTATCGTCGTTGACCCGCTCGTTTCTCCGCAAGCAGCCAAAGCCACGCTGGACCTCTATTATCAACACCGTCCGCACAAACCGATTGTGGCGGTGATCTACACCCACAGCCATACCGACCACTATGGCGGCGTGAAAGGGCTGGTGTCCGAAGCGGACGTCAAAGCCGGAAAAGTACAAATCATCGCCCCGGCGGGCTTTATGGAGGAAGCCATCAGCGAGAACGTGCTGGCGGGTAACATCATGAACCGCCGCGTGCTCTACTCCTACGGGCTGCTGCTGCCGCATAATGCCAAAGGCAACATCGGTAATGGATTAGGCGTAACCTTAACCACCGGTAACCCGACGCTGATCGCGCCAACCAAATCGATCACCAAAACGGGCGAAACGTTGACCATCGACGGCCTGAAGTTTGAGTTCCTGATGGCGCCGGGCAGCGAGGCTCCGGCGGAGATGCACTTCTACATTCCCGCGCTGAAAGCGCTGTGCACGGCGGAAAACACCACCCATACGCTGCACAATTTCTATACCCTGCGCGGTGCAAAAACCCGCGATACCAGCAAGTGGACCAATTATCTCAACGAAACGCTCGATAAATGGGGCAGCCAGGCAGAAGTCCTGTTTATGCCGCACACCTGGCCGGTGTGGGGAAATAAACAGATTAACGACTATATTGGCAAATATCGCGACACGATTAAGTACATTCACGATCAGACGCTGCATCTGGCAAACCAGGGCTATACCATGAATGAGATCGGCAACATGATTAAGTTGCCGAAAAACCTGGAAAATAACTGGGCCAGCCGCGGCTACTACGGCTCTGTCAGCCATAACGCGCGTGCCGTCTACAACTACTATCTCGGCTACTTCGACGGTAATCCCGCCAACCTGAATCCTTACGGCCAGGTTGAGATGGGTAAACGCTACGTGAAAGCGCTGGGCGGTTCCGCACGCGCCATTAACCTTGCGCGCGACGCCTATAACCAGGGCGATTACCGCTGGGCGGCAGAATTGTTGAAACACGTGATCGCCGCCGACCCTGGCGATCAAATTGCCAAAAATCTGCAGGCCGATGCCTTCGAACAGCTGGGCTACCAGTCTGAATCCGCCACCTGGCGTGGTTTCTATCTGACCGGCGCAAAAGAGCTGCGCGACGGCGTGCATAAGTTTACCCACGGCTCATCAAACTCGCCGGATACCGTGAAAGGCATGACGGTGGAAATGCTGTTTGATTATATGGCGGTGCGCCTCGATAGCGAAAAATCAGTCGGTAAAGATATCAGTATTAACTTTAACCTGAGCGACAACGACAACCTCAACCTGACCCTGAACGACAGCGTGCTTAACTACCGCAAAGTACTGCAACCGAAAGCTGACACCTCGTTCTACATCAGTCGTAGCGACCTGCAGCAGGTGCTCACCGGTCAGGCCAAAATGGCCGATCTGATTAAAGCGAAGAAGGCCAGCGTTATCGGCAACGCCGCGAAGCTGGATGAAATCATCGGCTGTCTGGATCGGTTCGAAATGTGGGTAAATATCGTTACCCCGAATTAAACCGGGTTTATCCGAGGGGATTCCCGCCCCTCGGATATATAGAATTCACACAATGAATAAATATAAATTAAATACTTGAATCGTGAATAAGTTATTAATGCGGTTAGTCAACAAAAGATACCCTCCCAGGTAAATAAATCGCCATACTAAGATTTATTTATTCATAAATATTCACTCAAGATATTATTCGATATACACAGGATCGTATTTCATTATGCAAACAGCAAAGTCCCGCGTCGTGACGAGGCTAAAAGATATAAGTGGTCTCGGTTCAGTGCTCTTATTAACAGGGTGTTCATTGTCACCCTCCATTCCCGTTATTGGCGCTTATTACCCAGACTGGCTGTTCTGTATTTTAGCCGGCGTTATTCTCACGTCGATCACCCGGCGAGTTATCGTCAGTAAAACAGGTTCAACGCTGGCATTTCCTGCGGTTATCTACACCGCTCTTTTTGCCCTCTACTCCATGCTGTTCTGGCTGGTCTTTTTCTAATTTACGTTGAGATGCGCTCATGGAAAGCTCGCTGAAAAAAGCTCCACGCAATAAACTTCCGGCCCTGCTGTTAGCCCTGCTTGCACTGGTCGTCCTGATTTTCGTCATCTGGCGGGTCGACAGCAAACCAGCCACCGACGATGCCTACGTCTCCGCCGACACGATCGACGTTGTGCCTGAAGTGAGCGGGCGCATTGTGGAACTGGCGGTTGTTGATAACCAACAGGTGAAACAGGGCGATCTGCTGTTCCGCATCGATCCTCGCCCTTATGAAGCCAGCCTGGCCAAAGCGGAAGCCTCGCTGGCGGCGCTGGATAAACAGATCATGCTGACCCAGCGCAGCGTCGACGCACAGAAATTTGCCGCCAGCTCCGTAGAAGCAACGGTCGCGAAAGCCCGTGCTGCCGCTAAACAGGCTGGTGATACGCTTAAGCGCACCGAACCGCTGTTGGCGCAGGGTTTTGTCTCCGCCGAAGATGTTGACCGCGCAAGAACGGCGAAGCGTGCCAGTGAAGCCGACCTTAACGCCGTACTGCTGCAAGCACAGCAAGCCGCCAGCGCGGTCAGCGGCGTGGATGCGCTAGTGGCCCAGCGCGTTGCCGTCGAGGCCGATATTGCGCTCACCAAACTGCATCTTGAAATGGCAACGGTGCGCGCGCCCTTTGATGGCCGCGTGGTGTCGCTGAAAACGACCATCGGCCAGTTCGCCTCCGCCATGAAGCCCATTTTTACCTTGATCGACACGCGCCGCTGGTACGTGATCGCCAACTTCCGCGAAACCGAACTGAAAAACATTCACCCCGGTACGCCAGCAACGCTACGCCTGATGAGCGACAGCGGTAAAACCTTTAGCGGTAAAGTCGACTCCATCGGCTTCGGCGTGCTGCCGGACGACGGCGGCATCGTGCTCGGCGGGCTGCCTCGCGTCTCCCGCTCAATTAACTGGGTGCGCGTAGCCCAGCGTTTTCCGGTCAAAATCATGGTCGATAAACCGGATGCGGGGCTGTTCCGCATCGGCGCATCGGCGGTTGCCAGCCTTGAGCCGCAATAATCATGAATATATTCCATTATCTGCCTCTGCCGCTGGTCAGGCTGCTGGCGTTTTTCCATGAAGAACTCAGCGAGCGGCGGCCAGGACGGCTGTCGCAGACGCTCCAGCTGTGGACAGGCTGTCTGCTGGTCGTGCTGATCTCAATGACCTTCCAGATCCCGTTTCTGGCGATCTCGCTGGCGGTGCTGTTTTACGGCGTGCAGCCCAACGCGTTTTACACCAAATTCGTGGCGATCCTGTTCGTCGCGGCCACGGTTATGGAAATCGCCAGCCTGTTTTTGATCTACAAATGGGCCTACAGCTATCCACTCATACGCCTGGTCGTCGCCAGCCTGGTGGTGCTTGGCTGCATGTTTATGATGCGCACCTACAAGCTCGGGCTGCTGTTCTTCGCCGTCGCCATTATCGCCGTGTACGGTCAGACCTTTCCCGGCATGCTCGATTATCCAGAAATCGTCGTGCGTCTGACGCTGTGGTGCATCGTCGTAGGCCTCTATCCTACGCTGCTGATGGTGCTGCTGGGGGTGCTGTGGTTCCCCGACCGCGCGGGAACGCAGATGCAGGAGGCGCTGTGCGCAAGGCTTGATGATGCACTCGCCCACCTGACGACATCGTCCGCGCCGTTGGCGGAAAAATACGTTGAACGGGAAGCGCTGGCGCTGCAAAAACTCAACGTATTCTGCCTGGCCGATGATGCCGACTGGAAGGCGCGTAGCGCCTGGTGGCAAAACTGCGTTGCCACGGTCACCTATCTGTACAGCACGCTTAACCGTTATTCCCCCCGCGCTCATCCCCCCGCGCTGATACAAAAACTACGCGGTGAAATGACGTCACTGCGACGGTCGATAGCGCAGGGTGAGCCATGGCAAAGCGCGCTGGAACTGAGCGCAGATGAACGTGCCGTTGCCCGGAAATGCGGCCTGGAAACGCTCTGCGAGCAGCTGCGCCAACTGGGAACAATGGACCCCGATACGCCACCACCGCCTGTCGCCAAACAGCCGTCGATGGTACCGGACGCCTTCAGCAATCCGGCCTATCTTCGCTACGCGCTGAAAACGCTGCTGGCCTGCATGATCTGTTACGTCTTTTATTCCGGCGTTGACTGGGAAGGCATTCACACCTGCATGCTGACCTGCATTATTGTCGCCAACCCCAGCATCGGCTCATCGTGGCAGAAAATGGCGCTGCGTTTTGGCGGCGCGGTATGCGGCGCTGTGCTGGCGCTGCTGGTGACAATTTGCGTGATCCCGTGGCTGGATAATATTGCCGAACTGCTGTGCGTGCTGGCCCCCATCCTGCTGCTTGCCGCGTGGATCGCTACCGGATCGGAGCGATCGTCCTATATCGGCACGCAGATGATCGTCACCTTTGCGCTCGCCACCCTCGAGAATGCCTTTGGCCCGGTTTACGATCTGGTCGAGATCCGCGATCGTGCGGTCGGCATTCTGGTCGGCACCGCTGTCTCGGCGGTGATCTACACCTTTATCTGGCCGGAAAGCGAAGCTGCCGTCCTGCCACAAAAGCTGGCGGCCGCGCTCGCTGGCCTCGGCAAGCTGCTGCGCATTCCTCAGCACGATCCCGCGATGCAGCGGACCTGGCTCCAGCTGCGCATCGGTTGTCACGCCGCGTTTAACGCCTGTGAAGAGATGTGCGATCGCGTGGCGCTCGAACGGCAGCTAAATGAGGAGGAACGTGCTCTGCTGCTGGCGCGCAGCAAGGCCGTTATTCGCCAGGGGCGAGAGATCCTCTACGCCAACAACAACATGCCAACCCCAGAACCGGATCTCGCCGCAGCGGTGGAGCAGTATGCCGCGGGAATCGCAACCGCAAGCAGCCACCCGCCCACGGCGAGCATCGACGCATTATCAACATTATCGGAACCGGCGCAGCGCGCGATGCAGCAAATCGCCCGGTTACCTGACTGGACTGGCTCGGCTATCGCTGTTGCCGGGGAACAGGCGCAAGGAGCCACACCACAATGACTCGTCACCTTTCTCGCTTACTACTTTGCGGCCTGCTTACCGGCGCCACGGCGCTCTCCGGCTGCGCGTTAATCCGTAAAGACTCAGCGCCGCACGCGCAGCTTCGGCCAGAGCAAATCAAGCTGGCCGATGATATCCATCTGGCGAGCCAGGGCTGGCCACAGGCGCAGTGGTGGCGGCAGTTTAACGACCCCCAGTTGACGGCGCTGATTGACAAGACGCTCGCCGGTTCACATACGCTGGCCGAGGCCAAACTGCGCGAAGACAAAGCGCGGGCGCAGGCCAGCCTGCTGGAGGCCGGTTCGCAGCTGCAAATGGCGGCCTTAGGCATGATTAACCGCCAGCGCGCCTCCGCCAACGGTTTTCTCGGCCCCTACGCGCTGGACGCACCGAGGCTTGGGATGGATGGCCCGTACTACACGGAAGCCACCGTCGGCTTAGTTGCCGGGTTTGATCCCGATCTGTGGGGCGCGCATCGCTCCGCCGTATCGGCGGCCATCGGCGCGCAGAACGCCAGCCTCGCGGAAACCGCGGCGGTAGAACTGTCGCTCTCTGTCGCCGTCGCGCAGCTGTATTACAGCATTCAGGCCAGCTATCAAATGCTCGACCTGCTCGAGCAGACCCGCAGCGTGATTGACTACGCGGTACAGGCGCATCAGAGCAAAGTCGCGCAGGGTCTCGAAGCCAAAGTACCGTACCACGGCGCGCGGGCGCAGATCCTGGCGGTGGAGAAGCAGATTGCTGCCACCAAAGGGCAAATCAAAGAAACTCGCGAATCGCTGCGCGCGCTGATGGGCGCAGGTGCCGACGGGTTACCTGAGATTAAGCCCGTCGCGCTGCCGCAGGTGCAAGCGGGCGTTCCCGCTACGCTCTCCTACTCTCTGCTCGCCCGTCGTCCGGACCTTCAGGCCATGCGCTGGTACGTGCAGGCGTCGCTCGATCAGGTCGATGCCGCGCGGGCGCTGTTCTACCCGAGCTTTGATATCAAAATGTTCTTTGGCCTCGACGCCATTCATATCGACGATCTGTTCAAGGGCACCAGTCGGCAAATTAACTTTATCCCCGGCCTGCGCCTGCCGCTGTTCGACGGCGGTCGCCTGAACGCCAACCTGCAAAACACGCGCGCCAACAGCAACATGCTGATTGAGCGCTACAACCAGTCGGTGCTGAACGCGGTGCGCGACGTGGCGATCGGCGGTACGCGCCTGCAAACGCTGAGCGATGAACGGCAGATGCAAGCCGATCGCGTCGAGGCGATGCGCTATAGCCAAAGCGCCGCCGAAGCCGCTTTTAACCGGGGTCTTGGCAGCCGGTTACAGGCGACCGAAGCGCGCCTGCCGGTGCTTGCCGAGCAGATGTCGCTGCTGATGCTCGACACCCAGCGGGTGATTCAAAGCCTACAGCTGATCAAAACGCTGGGCGGCGGCTATCAGGCCGCTCCCGGTAAGTAGGCCTGATAAGCGCAGCGCCATCAGGCAGATCGGCGCACATTGCCGGATGGCGGCGTTGCCTTATCCGGCCTACAAAAATGTAGCCCGGACGAGGCGCGCCAGCGCCGACTCCGGGAGTGGCTCGCCCCCTCCCCCAGAAATGTCACCTCAATTTTCCCTTCGACACGTCAAATATGACGACAGCCTGTTTTTCGTCAGGGTTTTGACCAAAAATCACCCGTAATATCAGGAAATGCCCACAATAAAAAAGTGGCATAAAAGATGCATACTGAGGGCGACAGCGCGTATGCGCGATTTGATTAACTGGAGCGAGACCGATGAAAAAAGTCGTCACGGTTTGCCCGTATTGCGCATCAGGTTGCAAAATCAACCTGGTGGTCGATAACGGAAAAATCGTCCGGGCGGAGGCGGCTCAGGGGAAAACCAACCAGGGTACCCTGTGTCTGAAAGGCTATTACGGCTGGGATTTTATTAACGATACCCAGATCCTGACGCCACGTCTGAAAACCCCAATGATTCGTCGCCAGCGTGGCGGCAAGCTGGAATCCGTCTCCTGGGACGAAGCGCTGAATTACGTGGCCGATCGCCTGAGCGCGATCAAAGCGAAATACGGCCCGGATGCCATTCAGACTACCGGTTCCTCACGCGGGACGGGTAACGAAACTAACTACGTCATGCAAAAATTCGCGCGCGCCGTTATTGGTACCAATAACGTCGACTGCTGCGCTCGCGTCTGACACGGCCCTTCGGTTGCAGGTCTGCACCAATCGGTCGGTAACGGCGCAATGAGTAACGGCATCAACGAAATTGATGACACTGACTTAGTCTTTATCTTCGGGTACAACCCGGCTGATTCCCACCCTATCGTGGCGAATCACGTGATTAACGCCAAACGTAAAGGGGCGAAAATCATCGTTTGCGATCCGCGCAAAATTGAAACCGCGCGCATTGCCGACATGCATATCGCGTTGAAAAACGGCTCGAATATCGCGCTGCTCAACGCCATGGGTCATGTCATTATTGAAGAAAATCTGTACGACCAGGCGTTTGTCGCCAGCCGTACCGAAGGCTTTGAAGAGTACCGCAAGATTGTCGAAGGCTACACGCCAGAGTCTGTCGAAGACATTACCGGCGTCAGCGCGCAGGAAATTCGTCAGTGCGCGCGCATGTACGCCAGTGCGAAAAGCGCGGCCATCCTGTGGGGCATGGG
>ERZ1026892.969-NODE-969-length-12704-cov-7.461697_pt1 | contig 12704 bp, 10 predicted proteins | sample MGYA00380176_ERZ1026892 | MGnify/ENA primary metagenome ERZ1026892 (study PRJEB33269, sample SAMEA4719812) | human gut metagenome | biome: human-associated habitat; feature: organic feature; material: feces | place: Cameroon | collected 2013-10 ... | reverse complement strand
GTTATTAAATTGAAATTTAGGTAAATCCATCAATATTAATTTTGTCATATAAAGCGAATATTGTAACTTTGCATATTAGGAAATAAACACATTTTATATTATCATACACAACATTATGGCAAAGAAAGCATTATTGATGATCCTCGACGGATGGGGCATCGGCCAGCATGGCAAGGGAGACGTTATCTACAATACACCGACTCCTTATCTTGACTATCTTACAGCAGTTTCAGCTCACTCACAGCTCCTCACCTGCGGCGAGGACGTTGGTCTGCCAGAAGGACAGATGGGCAACTCTGAGGTTGGTCACTTGAATATCGGTGCTGGTCGTATCGTATACCAGGACCTCGTTAAGATTAACCGCGCTTGCAAGGACGGCTCTATCCTCCAGAACAAGGAAATCGTTAAGGCTTACAGCTACGCTAAGGAGAATGGCAAGAAGCTCCACCTCATGGGCTTGACTTCTACCGGTGGCGTTCACTCTTCACTCGCCCATCTCTTCAAGTTCATCGAGATTGGCAAGGAGTATGGCTTGAACGACGTTTACGTACACTGCTTCATGGACGGTCGCGACACTGACCCGAAGTCGGGCAAGGGATTCATCGAGCAGGTGCAGGAGTGCTGCTCTAAGAATGGCGCACACATCGCAAGCATCGTAGGTCGTTTCTATGCTATGGACCGCGACAAGCGTTGGGAGCGTGTTAAGGAGGCTTACGACCTTCTTGTTGAGGGCAAGGGCAAGCAGGCCGACGACATGGTTAAGGCAATGCAGGAGAGCTACGACGAGGGCGTAACCGACGAGTTCATCCTCCCTATCAACAACTCTACTGTTGACGGCACTATCCAGGAAGGCGACGTTGTTATCTTCATCAACTACCGCAACGACCGTGCCAAGGAGCTCACAGAGGTTCTCACACAGAAGGAGCACACTGAGGAAGGTATGCACACAATCAAGGATCTGCAGTACTTCTGCATGACTCCGTACGACGCTTCATTCACTGGCGTTCACATCCTCTTCCCGAAGGAGAATGTAACCAACACTCTCGGTGAGTATCTCGCCGCCCAGGGCAAGCGTCAGCTCCACACAGCCGAGACAGAGAAGTATGCTCACGTGACATTCTTCTTCAACGGTGGTCGCGAGACTCCATACGAGGGCGAGGACCGTATCCTTGTTCCTTCACCAAAGGTTGCCACATACGACCTCAAGCCTGAGATGAGCGCATACGAGGTTAAGGACAAGCTCGTTGGTGCTCTCAACACTCAGGAGTACGATTTCATCGTTGTTAACTTCGCCAACGGCGACATGGTGGGCCACACTGGTATCTACAATGCTATCGCAAAGGCTGTTCACGCTATCGACAACTGCGTTAAGGAAGTTGTTGAGACTGCCAAGGCTAACGACTACGAGACTATCATCATCGCTGACCACGGCAATGCCGACAACGCTATCAACGAGGACGGTACTCCTAACACAGCCCACTCATTGAACCCGGTTCCGTTCATCTACGTTACAGACAACAACTCTGCAACTGTTAAGGACGGCCGTCTTGCCGACGTGGCTCCTTCTATCCTCCACATCTTGGGTCTTGAGAAGCCTGAGGATATGACTGGCGAAAACCTTATCCAGGACAACAAGTAAAAAAGAATTAATATTCAGGAGGTCGAGCGCGAACGCTCGACCTCCTATTTTTATTCAATCTGACTACTAAGGAGAGTCCAGTACTCTCCTTTTTTCTTTAGTAGTTCCTCGTGTGTGCCTTGCTCCACCACACGCCCGTCGGCTATCACAACAATGTTGTCGGCATTGCGGATTGTACTCAGTCGGTGGGCTGCCACGACAACAGTACGGTTGCGGTAGAACACCTGCATATTCTCCAATATCTTGCGCTCGGTCTTGGCGTCGAGAGCGTTTGTAGCCTCATCAAGCACCAGTATGTCGGGATTTTTATACACAGCACGCGCTATGAGCAGACGCTGTTTTTGCCCTTGACTCAAACCGTTGCCCTCCATGCCAACCTTTGTGTCGTAACCAAGCGGCATACGCATCACAAAATCGTCAATACATGCCACACGACATGCCACCCTGACTTTATCCATGTCGGGATTTTTCTCACCAAGAGCCACATTATGCCTAATATCGTCAGAGAACACAAAACCGTCCTGCAACACACTGCCCATACGCTGTCTCATCAGATGCGGGTTGATGTCTGCCATAGGCACGCCGCCCACATATATACCACCCTTGTTAGGCGTATAGAAGCCAAGCAGCAGTTTAAGTATCGTGGTCTTGCCGCATCCGCTTGCGCCAACCACAGCCGTCATTTTGTGCTGCGGAATCACAAGATTAACATTTTGAAGCGCATAGTTGCGGTCGGCTCCACTATAACTGAACCACACATCGCGCAGGCTGATAGTCATGTCCTCGGGCACGGCTGTTGCCTGGCAACGCTGGATGTACTGGTCCTCGTCCTCTGACTCTTGTATCTCGCTTATCCTCTCAAGGCTCAGACGCGCATACTGCAACGAGCTTAGGAACGACACGAAATTGCTTACTGGAGCGGATATCTGTCCTATAATATAGCTCACCGACATCATCATTCCGAGTGTCATCCTGCCCTCCACCACCTCGCGGGCTGCCATGTAGGTAATGACAAGATTGGTTGACTGGCTGAAGAATACCGAGCCAAGCTGCTGCCACTGGAATATGTTCAGCGTCTTCAACTTGGTCTGAAACAGCCGTGTCTGCAAGTCTTTCCACTCTTCAATCTTGCTGTCTTCACAGTTGTTGAGCTTAATCTCACGCACGCCACCTATCATCTGATAGATTATGTCCTGCTCGTCGGCAAGCTGGTTGAACCGCTTCAGATCAAGGTCGCGACGGCGGCGCATGAAGAACTGCGTCCACCCCACATACATCGCATTTCCTACGCAGAAGACCAACAGAATAATGACGTTGTAGTAGGCAAGAATTGATGCAAACACCACAAAGCCAACCATCGAGAATAGCGTCTCTACAGACGAGCCAGTAAGGAAATCCTCTATTCGGTCGTTGTCGCGTATGCGCTGGTTGATGTCACCCATAAGGCGGATGTCAAAAAAGCGAAATGGCATACGTATCAGCTTTGAGAGAAATTCGGAGACTATGGTGATGTTGACGCGCATGTTCATGAACAATGCCATGCGGTTGCGCACAATGCCAACGATCAGGCTTGACACAAACACAGTCATCTGGGCAATGAGCATGAGTGTTATCATGTTCATGTCGCGCTGTCCGATGCCAACATCCACCATACGCTGCGTGAGGAACGGGGCTATAAGCTGAAGCGCGCTTATGAGCAGCATTGTAATGAAGATACCGGTGAGCGACTTGCGGAAACGCTTAAAATACCTGGAAAGGAATTTCAAGCCCGAGCTTCCGTCTTGCTTCCTGGGCTCATAGCTGTAGAACCGGTCGGTGGGCTGCAAGAGCAGGGCAATGCCGTAGTGACGGTTGCCTTCGCTGTGTCCCCAGCACTGCTTCAGCTCTTCTTCGGAATACTTGAGACATTTGCTTGCCGGGTCGGCTATATAATAATAGGTGTTGCCACGCTTGCACCGCACCTTGTAGCACACCACAAAGTGATGCTGGTTCCAGTGCAGTATGCATGGCAGCGGAATGTCTCCGGCAAGCCTGTCGATGGTGAGCCTCACGCCCATTGTCTTCATGCCAATCTTTTCTGCCGCCTCGCTTATGTCGCGCAGCGACACGCCGTTGCGTGTGGTATGGCAAAGTTCGGAAAGTTCACGCTCAGAAAAACGTTGCCCGTAATGGCGGCATATCATGCGAAGGCATGACACACCGCAATCACGGGCATCGTTTTGAATATATACATGAAACATATTCTATATCATTGATGGAAAAATTCATTCACACGCAGATTCTCTACTCTGTTCTCATCAGCACATCATCGCTTCCTGATGACGACTGTGTGGACAGGTTGCGGTTGAACAGACGATATGTCAGCGTGAGCGACACGCCTCGCATGTCGTTTGTACCGTAGGTTCCGTTGCGTGTGTTGAGGTAGCTGTATGAGCAGTTGTTGTAGTTGGCATGGTGGAGAATGTCGGTCACGCCGAAGCTGATAGTAAGCCGTTTCTTCAACAAGTCCGACCGCACACCTGCCGACCAGTTGTCTGCCCTGCGCTGCGTGGAGAAATTCTCTTTATTGAAGCTCTGGTAGCTGAACGACGTGTATACGCTTGTGCTCTTGCCAACGGGATAAGACAGATTGAAGTTGCCTTCCCAGTATGGCGTGGTCACGGTGTGGCGCTTGCCAAGGAAGTAGTAGACATCATGCGGAATCGTCACCACCACATTACTGTTGAAGAACAACTTGCCAAAAGCATGGCGGTAGTTAATCATTCCTACGTAGTGCTCCATACGGTGGGTGTTGACCGGCATATCCGTTGTCACGTTGCGGTCGTCCGACTGACAGAAGGTAGCAGTCTCTATCGGGTCGTATTTGTTGACATATCCCACTCCCATGACAAGGCCGTTGCCTATAAATCCGTAGAGGAAATACCGGTCAAGATACGATGGGCGAAGGTCAACATTTCCGGTGGCATAGGCGAGTGAGTCCTTGTAGGATGGATAAGGGTTCAAACCCTGGTAGCCCTGCCTGTCCAACGTGCGCATATAGACACCACGCAGAGTAACCTTTTTTGCGACTTGCCATTGCAACGTTACCGACGGCAGGATGTCGGAGGTGTGGCGCGCAGCCTTGTAGGAGTCAGTTCCAGTGTTTATTTTTATACGCGTGTCGGAATACTCGTAGCGCGCACCTACATTTACGTAGAATTTCTTCCATCCGCGTTGCAGTGAGAGGTAGCCTGCCGTAACGTTGTCGCTCAGTGTTTGGTGGTTGCTTGCAGCCGACACATTGGCAAACATGTTGTTTGTGGAGAAGTCGAGCGGATAGTGGGTGTTGTAGTAGCGTGCGCCCACCTCGGTGCCGATGCCTCCAGGTAGTTTGAAGCTATAAGAGCCATTGAGCGTGACAATGTTGTAGGTGCCTTCCGAGCGCGAGTAGACACTCGACTTGCTGTGTGTGGTGCGGCTCTCCTCATCGCTTGTGTTATCGATATGGTTACTGAGTATCGAATAGTCAGCCGACAGATTGAGGCTGCTGTTCTCCGACAGGTCGCCTGAATAGGAAAGCGATATGTTGTGTAGGTTGCGCTGTGTCTTCTCCTTGCGCACTATGTCCTTCTCCTCGGTCTGGTCGCGGTCTTTATATGTAGTCAGTTCGTCGGCGGTCGTGTTGTCCTTGCTGTGGGAGAAAGTGTAGACGAGTCCTATGCGGTTGTTTTCGTTGATATAGAAGTCGTTGGTCCACGTCAACTCGTGCGATATGTTGCGCACGTAGGAATGGTTGGCCTCGTCGCTGCGGAATGTATAGTCAGGACGGTAGATTTCCGTGAAGTATGTCTCCTTGTTGAGATTCCTTAACTGGCTGTACGAGTAGTCAACAGTAGTCGCCCACTTGCCGCGGCTATAAGTGAAGTCGAACGATGGTTCTTCCGACACCTTCCGGCGCATGGTGAGCATGTTGTAAAGATTGAGCGACATGTAGTCTTTCATCGGCTTCAGCGTGACTATGTTGACAACAGCGTTTGTGCCCGATGGATATTTTGCAGAAGGCTCATACTCTATCTCTATGCGTGCCACATTGTTTGCCTTGATGGTGTTGAAGATGTCCTGCATCGTCACTTCCCTGCCGTCGATATAGTATTTCGGTGCGCCTTTACCTATTACCTGAAACTGGTTATGTCCTATCATGACAAGTCCAGGCACCATCTTGAGCATGTTGCCAAGATTACCCATGCCACTAAGATACGAACCTTTCACGTTGACAATGTCTTTGGTTCCTTCATGCGACACGAGTGGGCGCTTGCCCGTCACAACCACAGAGTCGAGATTGACACTTTTGTATACAGTACTGTCGTTAGGGGTTTGCGCCATCGCGCCAATCGGCGACAGCAATAATGTTAAAAGGAGAGTGTGTCCACATGTATTATTATTCATATTTTATTCTTTTGGTTTTATTTTGATTTTATTCTGTCATATAGTACTGGCAGCATGTCGGCAAGATAATCCTTGTATATAGAGCAATATGTCTTGTGGCTGCGGTCCTTGCAATTCGCGATGTCGTTGGGACAGCCTCCACCGCACACTGGCAACACTGCACAATGTCTGCACTCGTCATCATCAAATGGATCGGCAAAGAATGTCATGTCTGCCAACTTGCCAAATGATATCTTGCCATCAGTAATATTGCCTATGCTCATTTCACGTTTTCCCAAATGCTCCAGACAGCGATATATATTTCCTTCTGGGTCGATGACGGGCTGGTTGCCACAGCGATACATGCACGGCAAACTCTTACCTGGCATCTTTGTCATCAATTCCGGATAACGGCCTTCGGCAACAGCCTCGGCCCCCTTCTCAAACAACTGGCGGTCGGTCATGCACACGCCTGTGTGGTCGAAGCCAGTACGGTTTTGTATGTTATTGCAGCCTATGGCAATGCGCCCGGACTGCATCTCTTCATTGAACTCTCCCTGCATGTATTCATATAAATCCTCGTAGGCACTGGGATTGGTATTGTCAACACCAACCTGAATGGTAAGATGCACGTCGGCAAGCGACATCAAGCTATGTATGTTGGCTATGATGTCGGCAAACGACGGCTTTCCGCCTTTATAGAAGCGTCGCTTGTCGTGGGTTGCTGCTGTACCGTCAAGTGTTATCTGCAGATGGGTAAGGTGCAATGGCTCAAGGTTGGCTGCCACATCGGCGGTGAGCAGGCTTCCGTTTGTCACCATGCTTGACACGAACTCCACCCCAGCATCATTCAGTCGGCTACAAACAGAATGTATCACCCCAAAAGCAAGCAATGGTTCTCCACCGAACCAGTTGATTGCTATATTCTTGTTCTCTGACTGCTTTACAAGGTAGTCAACAATGGCATCCTCGACAGGCTTCTTCATCGTCGGCATTGTCTTGTGCGTGCCCTCAAAACAATAGCCGCAACCAAAATTACAGCACATTGTCGGCGCTATTGTCACTGCCAACGAGCGTCTGTCGAACATCTTGTTATAGTAAATATACCTATATTTGTTTATCTCTGTCTCATGGCTGTCTACAATAAACCCTTGTTGACGTAATGTGAGCAACAAATGCTCATCATCCGTATCAAAAATGTGTTGCCATACAGACGCTGAAATCTTGATGAAGGCGGACGTGAGTGTGTTAAACACCCACGCACCATCACCAAGGATTTTCGTTATATTAAACTGAGAGAGTTCCAAATTCTGATAGTTTTATGAATTATATGAAATTTTTTCAACAACGATATTTAACCATTGCCAGAAGTTGCTGCACTTCTATTCTTTTTTGGTACCTTTAATGGTATCAGATGAAGTATCGTTTCCACCAGTAGTTGTGCCAGTACCACCTGTTGTGCCTCCACTGACACTACCACCTATAGTGATATTAGCACCTGTAAAAAAACCACATCCACATGTAAATGTGCCATTTTCATATGTTGTAAAATCCTTTTTACATTTACTCTTTCCTCCGATAACATCGTCCATTTGTTCCAAAGAAAGGAGATTCACGGTGTCACTTAAACCGACATTCAATAATTCAAATGAGTTGTTCATAATTTTTACTTTTTTAGTTATTAATATTGTTTATTCTAAATATCCGTAATAATCATTCTCACCATCATTGATATGGATTTCAACAAGAGATTCTGGCAAAGTTGGGATATAAATATCATCTGCATCTTGGGGTATATTTGTTTGATACAGAAACTCACCATCCGTTGTTTGTAATATCAGTATCGCATTGCCAAACTGTGAACGTAAATATAATGTTGCATCTCCATCATAATATATCTCAACATTTGCACGTGGCATTCTCGGAAAATTTAATCCATTTGATTTTTTCACAACAGGAGTGACTGCAAGTCGTATTATCATAGGACTATTACCTTCAGATACCGAATCTATATTATTTCCATGTTCAATCCCTATATCATCCATTCCTATACATTCTGTTGAGACAGAACATAAAGAAACAAACAATACGGCAATACATTTCAAGTAGTAAGATTTGTGCTTCATATTGTCACTTTTTGGATTTCGTGGTGCAAATTTATATTTTTAAATTGAGAATCAAAAAAAAATGAAAGACTTTCTTATTCACAAAAACTTCACAAGAGTTCACAGAAAATTCACAAATCATTGTCAACTATTTATAAATGAACTCTTTACATATTCATCAAAGCTTTTTGACGTGCCTTGCTTACCTGTCATTTTTGTATACAATCGCTTGCGTACATTTGAAATATTTGACATGGAATTACCTGTAATCATTGCTATCTCTGAAGGAATAAAGCCCAACTATACCAGTATTGTTATTTCAAATTCCAACTGAGTCAGCATTGGCTTTAGAGAATACAGCGAATGTAGCCTCTGAGATACAAAAGAAAACAATTCGCTCCATTCATGCTTAGAAGCTGCTGTTCGTTTTATATTTGCAAGTTCCTTAAAATAAATCACAACTTCACATTTACTAAAATCAAAATCATCATACTGCTTCTTTAGAACATTCAATTCATCTACATATTTTTGTTTGTCTGCTATTAACTGTTCAACTTGTATATTATGTATACTTTTAAGTTTTTCTATCTCTCCTTCTACTTTGTGTAACTCAGTTAACACTTTTCTATGTTCCTTGTTTTCATTCTCGATTTTATTCAAAGAAATCTTAAGTTGTTCCTGTATCAACTTCTCTTTAGTTTTCTGCCTATACCATAAAAATATTGCTACAAAAATACATGCAACAAACACAACAACAAAGACTATGAGTATGTTCCACAATCTCTGCCGCTCAACCTTTCCTTTGTAATACTCTCTAAATTTTTCTTTTGATTTATAAGCTGCTTGTAATTGCTGTGTTTGAGTTATAGATAAACATGAGTAAGAAGAATCGTTTTCTTGACATGCCAGTTCTGAATATTTGGCAATAGAATCCATATTGCCATAGCGTTTGTAAAGTGACAGCAGACCTTTAAATGAAGCCTCACGAACAGAATGATCTTTAGTGGACTTAATACCTTTCTCAAAATAATGCCTTGCCTTGCTTAAACTATCCTTGGCTAAATAATAAATTCCCTTCAATGTATAATAATATTCTCCACCATTAAACACTACACCATGTTGGTCTACATCTCCAGACAATTTATCATAGTCATCCAACACTTTGCCAACTTCATCTATTTTTCCTTCGGCAAGCATCTCCTCAACAGAAGGAACTAATGCCTTAGAAGCCTCACATAATAGATTTTTTCTTAGCAACAAATCTTTTATTTTTTTTCTCAACACATAACCGTCATGTGCTCTACCTTCAGAATCTAAGATAGCAGCAATCTGGATTTCTGCACTAACAGCAGCTATAGTGTCCTTTGCATTAAGGAAAAGGTATTTTGCATTATTATATTCCTCCTCAGCCTCACTTAATGCAAATTGAGCAAGCAAACACTCACCTATCTGCCCATGTACACGAGCCAATAATGCATACTCCACCGAATCCGGCTTCTCTTTTTTATACTCTAACGCCTTATGATAATACTCCAATGCCTGCGGATAATCTTTCAAGTCGCGGTACACACTGCCGAGAATATAATAAGCCGACATGCTCTCATAGTCAGTGCCGTGATTGTCGAAGTATTCTGCCGTGATTCTCATTATGCTGTCCGACTTGAACGGCTCCATGGCAGCGTTTTGCGCACGTCCACGAATCAGTCTCAGCCTCATGATCTCAGAAGTTGACATGTCCGCAGAGTCAGCACGCATAATGCTATCCGCCATTGATAACGCGATACCTGGATTCTTATTTGCAACACTGTCGACATGCAGTAAAAGCATGTCAACACGCTTGTTGCCACAAGATGCTGTCATTACGGCAACAAGTAATACAATAAAAAAGACTACACTATGTTTGTTCATACTCATTATTTGCTTAGCACAAAAAACGAGGGTGCATCAGAAGAAACACCCTCACCTTTCAACTCACCACCCCACAGAAATGGGGTCTATGGGTCACAACGCAACGTCAGCGTTAGTTTTAAAACGTCTCTTACAACGAATGTAGTTTCCGCGCTGTATGTATCTGCCGTGGCACGAGATGCCATCCTTTGCATACTTCTTCTTGCAGTCAACGTCGCCACCAATGATGTCGTCCATCTCGTCAAGTTTCAGAATGTCAATAGTGTCTGACATTCCAACATTTAATAAATCGATTTTCTTTTCCATATTAAACTACTATTTAAATTGTAAGACAAACAGGCATTATACTTACGCAAAGTTACAACTAATATTTGGAAACTGAGCAATATTACAAATAAATTACTTTGCAAATACTTCTGCAAATGCTTTTTGTGCAAATTCCACAGGATTTCCTTGAGCCTCGTATGGATAAGCATTATGTTGCAATGTCCACTTCTCATCCATGGCATAGAAATCTATGTCTTGCATAGGCTTGCCATCTAATGTTGCTCTAAGAGCTGAAAAATAAGCCTTCCAACGAGGATAATAGAAGTCGGCAAGCACTCCATTCCATTCCTTATGGGCATACTCACGCAACCCTCCACGTTCGGCAGCACTACGGTTGCCCCATGTTGTAATCTGCACACGGGCGTTCCATTCATAATGGTCGCGCTCAGCATCATTTGTTCCAAGCAATCGGGCATAGCGTATCCAACGTCCTACCATAAAGTCGGGCATTGACGAAAGCAGACGGTCTTGCTGCTGTATTATATCAAGGAACTTGCTTGTAGCATGGTCGAACATCTTGCTGTCCTTTGCCTTATATGCAGCCACTATCTCATCATATACATAGCGTGCCTGCTCGGCTATAGCCTGACGTGTGATATCCACCAGGTCGTAGCAGAAATTGGCATTAGCATTCACCTCATGCGAAGCTTCCACCAAAAGCTGTGCTGCCCGGATAACATCATCAGGATTGTAATATTCCTCCATCTCCGACCACGACGACACCTGATAGGCATACAACGACGGACGCGCACAAAGTATCGACTCATGACATCCCTGCTCCACAACCTTGGCGTGTGCTCCATATATCGACTGTGCAAGCAAGAGCCATGCCTGCTGCACCTTCGCATTGTTTATCCTGCCATAACGTGCCTCCACATAACCATGAAGCCATTCTTTCCATACAAATTTGCTGTCGCGCCATGGCAACTCTGTTACAAGTTCATACATCACCGGATTGTTCTCTATGCCTTCCATAGTAAGACCTACACCTTTGAGTGTAGAAGCAAAATTGCTCTGACGCGCCTTATAGTACTCATCTATCACATGCTGCAGTTTACCATACAATCCTACATTGCCTCCATAATTAAGCAACATGCAGAAAGCCCAGTCATGTCCGTTGAAACCTTCCTTGCGATACCATGACGACTCAGGGTCGCCCCATTGTGGTCGGCTCTCAGAATAAAGATCGAGCACCAACATGTCTCCGTTCTTTAAGTTGCGTATCATGTCTGGATAAGGACATGCCTGCCACGACTGAGCCACCCATACAGCCTTAGGATTTATCTTTTTCATCTCCGCCATAATAGCCTCACCTGCAGCTTTCAAGTCTACTCCATTCACATTTCCACCCTCATGGAATGGATCCATACTGTAGAAATCAACTTTGCCGTATAATTTCTGCTGTTCCTTATAATATAATGAAGCAATCTCAGAGAAACGTTTGTCTGTAGGAAGAAGGAATGCAGGACGCTTATAGTCGCACCACTTGCCAGGGTCGGCAACATTTAGTCCGAGTCGTTGCTTGGCATCGTGCGGCACCATGCCAGAATAACCAGGCAAACATACATGTATGCCAAGCTCCTTCATTCGCTTCATTATCTGCTTTTGGAGTATCTCACGCTGGCGATACCAATTATCAGAGTTTGGACCACCCCAACCCTCAAGATTGTTCATCAGCCACCAAGCCTGGAAGGCAGGACCAGCAATAAACTGATTTGCCTCCTCTTTCGAATAACCAAGTTTCAATAATACATTGCGCCAAACAACGTCTGTACCAACAATGTCAAGGCAAAGATTTATGCCATGAAGAGCCATCCAGTCAAGTTCTTGCTCCCAACGTTGCCAATTCCAAAAAGCCATTGAATAAGACAGAGTGCAATAGTTGAGATAATAACGATACTTTATGTCTGTCTCGTGTCTTTCCACATCTTGCACAAGTGGAAGAGTAGAAGGCAAAGAAGCATGCATTGAGTTCCATGTAAGATGCACTCCTACACGATACTTCAAGTACCAATTAATGCCAGAGGCAATACTCACATAGTTGTTGCCACGAATAAAAGGCTTACCATTCTTGGTTGAAATCTCAAAGAAATCACGATTGGAATGCACTGTTTCAGTTATAAACTTACGTGATGCACCCTTATCGATGCGTTCAAGCAATCCTTCAATAGGTGTAATGGCAAACAAATGCGATGCTATAAAAAACATCAACACAGCCAAAAGGTTTCGTTTTTGTTTCATTGTTTTTATAGTGGGTTTGTTATTTTATAAAGAATGATGTAAAGGTACGAATTATTTCGCAATAAAAGCTATTAATTTTC
>ERZ1026892.964-NODE-964-length-12720-cov-5.718200_pt1 | contig 12720 bp, 8 predicted proteins | sample MGYA00380176_ERZ1026892 | MGnify/ENA primary metagenome ERZ1026892 (study PRJEB33269, sample SAMEA4719812) | human gut metagenome | biome: human-associated habitat; feature: organic feature; material: feces | place: Cameroon | collected 2013-10 ... | reverse complement strand
GAAGAAAAATAATGAAGAAAAAAGAGGGTGTGTCACAGACTTATGACACACCCTCTTTTATAATAATTGAGTCTTGTTCTTTTTGATGAAATAAGGCTCTATTTGATTTCTACTTCATGCAAATCCACAAATTCGCCGTTCTTCTTCTTTCTTTCCACGAGCATATTGAAGAGCTTGCGCTTGCGGTTGTCTGCAATAAAGCGGCGGAAGAAGACATTCGGAATAGCTACACCCAGAGCGATGCAGATGATAGCAAGCGATGCCTTGATGGCATTGTTCATACCTACCGTAACCTCACCTACCACACCGTGCATATCAATGAAAGCAAAGAGTGCACGATACATCAATACACCCGGTACCATAGGGATTACACTTGGAATCGTGATACACTGGTGAGGAGTGTGGAACCAGTGACGGGCCTTGATGACAATGATACTGATGAGGGCTGAACCTGCCAAGGAACCGATGCTCAAACCCATATCCAGACCGATATTGCCATTGCTTGGACCGAGGTTCACAAAGTTACGGAAACATACGGCGATGATACCTCCTACGGCTACTGCTGGCAACAGTCTTCTCGGAATACTGAAAATGGTAGAGAAACCCATAGCTGATACTGCTGCTGCGATGGCAAATTCCCAATATTCGTGGTGAGGAGTCATGGTGAGATCCGTCACAAAGTTGTCGATGTGACATACCTGGATGGCAAATGCAATACCGAATGCCATAGACAGAACCATCAGCAACGTGTTGAGTGCTCTTACCATACCCACTTCGATATATCCGTCGAGCATATCACTCACAAAGTTGATCAGCGGTACACCCGGTACGATAAAGAGGGCACATGCCATCAGTGGATGCCAAGGAGTAGCAGAATGCATGAAATCAGGCAGACTGTTGGCAATGCTTGGATTGAGCGAAAGGAAAGAGGTGAGCCATGCGATAAGAGTAGCAACAAATGCTGAGATACCGATAGCCACATAGTTATTGCAACCTTTGGAAGGCAGGAACATACGAAGGCGGAAACCGAGGATGGCTGCCAATGAGCAATAGAAAAATGCAGGCCAGTCACAACCGAACTGAATGCAGAATCCACCGCAGGCAAATCCACCGCCGATAGCTACTTGCCAAGGGGTGAAACTGCGAGGAGTTGCCTTTACCTCGTTGAGTGCTGCCTCATATTGGTCGAGCGAATAGTCTTCCTTGATGGCACGCCAGGTCAACTTACTGATCATTGAAATGGATGTCAGGTTGATGCCGTGCTTCTCGCAGCGCTGGAACTTAGAGAACGAGTGCTCCTCGTCGCTATAGTTCACCATCAGCACGTTCCAGTTGATGTAGAGATGCAGGTATTTCTCGTCGAGTCCTAAGAAAGCAGCAGCTCGTTTCATTGTTCGCATGATGCGTGAGGTGTCGGCTGCGCTCTCCATGAGGATGCTTCCTGTACGGAGCAGAAGGTCGAGTTTTCTACGAAGTTCGGCCTCGGAAATCTCCATACACTTGCAGTTGTCTTTCTCGTTACCACACTTGCATGTCTTGTTTTCTTCTGAATTGGCTAAGATTGCCCCTAATTCATTCTCCTTTTCCATGAATGTTTTTTTTATCCTTAATAATTATAAAGTGGGTCCGTTTTTATCCGAACACGAAAATAATAATCTGTATAGTTACAATGCGCAGGAACATGGCAAATGGATATACATTCGCATAGCCTACGGTTGGTGAATCGGCTGAGGTCTGTTCTCTTACGTATGCCAAAGCCGATGGGTTCGTATTGGCGCCAGCCAATACGCCAAGCAGGGTGAAGTAATTGATGTGGAACAGGTAACGGCCGATGATACCGCCCAACAGGATTGGAATCATGGTGATGCCGATGCCATAGAGAATCCAGATCATACCCTTCTCGGTAGCCACCGTCTCAATGAACTGCTCTCCTGTACCGAGTCCAACACATGCCAGGAAGATACAGATACCTATCTCTCGCAACATGAGGTTGGCGGATATCGTATTGTAAGTCACGAGGTTGTACTTCGGACCGAAATAACCTATCAGGATGGCTACTACCAATGGTCCACCGGTCAGTCCAAGACGCAGGTTCTCGTTGATGCCTGGGATGAAGAAAGGAATATTGGCAACGATACAACCGAGCATGATACCCAAGAAGATAGGAATCAGGTTAGGGTAGTTGAGTCGTTTCATCTGGTTACCCAATACTTTCTCTGTATGACTGATGGCGAGTTCTGTACCTACTACGGTAACACGATCGCCCAATTGAAGTTTCAAATTTGGTGTGGCTATCAGATCGACGCCTGCACGGTTTACACGAGTGATGTTGGTACCTAAGTTAGAGCGAATCTGCATCTGTGAGATGGTCTTTCCGTTGATGCCTGGCTTGGTAATACGAATACGGCGGGTAATCAGCTCATTACCAAACTCCTCCCATGCCATATCTATTTTTTCACCGCAGAGTGCGATGAGAGGCTCCTGTACAATAGGGTGAGCCACTACATAGATGATGTCGCCCTCGTTGAGTACAGTCTGTCCGTTGACCATTTCCTTGTTGCTGTCGTTGTCAGGACGGTGTATCTGCGAAATCATGAAGTCACGGTCCAAGATATGGCGTACCTCTTTCACGGTTTTACCAAAAATCATTTTATTGGTAATCTTCACAGAGAATGTGTTGAGGGTCATAGCTTCCAGATGTCCGAATCCGCGCTTAGCCTGTGCTTCTTCTTCATTCTTGTCGATGCGGAGCGCAAATCGCAAGATGATGAAAGAGAGGATGACACCCAGTACACCCATCGGATAGGCGATGGCATAGCCGGCTGCGATGGATGGAGCATCGATATGGCGCAAATCGCTGAATGCCTGTTGTGCCGCACCGAGACCTGGCGTATTGGTTACTGCTCCAGAGAGGATACCTGCCATCGAAGTGATAGAGGTGTTGGAAATAGAGTAGATGCCGAGCGTGGTAATGATGCTCAGGGCAATGACGATGATGCTGAGCAAGTTGAGACTCTTGCCACCGTTCTTGAAGGAAGAGAAGAAACTTGGTCCCACTTCCAGACCGATGGAATAAACGAAGAGTATCAGACCGAACTCTTTGAGGAAGTGGAGCAGGTGCTCATCCAGATTGAGCGAGAAATGCCCGAAGATAAGACCGATGAAGAGAATCCACGCCAAGCCAAGGGAAACACCTTTCACCTTAATCTTGCCGAGACTCAAGCCCAGTGTGATGACCAATGCAAGTATCATGACAGAATGGGCTACACCGCCTCCCCAAAGGTCAGGGAAGCCGTAAAATAGATTTCTTAAGATATCCATAACTACTTGTAAAATTGAAAATTCGAGTGCAAAGGTACTAATTTTTATTTATTTATAGTTAGGTATCGCACTTTTTTTGTAATTTTGCACGCAATTAATTCATAAATAAGAAGAAATGACTGAAAATATCATAGACAAGCGTATCGCGGTGCTGCTTTCGGGCGGAGTAGATAGCTCAGTGGTAGTATGGGAACTTGCCCGATTGGGTTTGCATCCCGACTGTTTCTATATCAAGATCGGTCCGGAAGAAAAGGAAGAGTGGGACTGCTCTTCTGAGGAGGACCTGGAAATGGCTACTGCCGTGGCTCGCAAATATGGTTGTAAACTCGAAGTGGTGGATTGTCATCAGGAATACTGGAATGAGGTTACCCGATATACAATGGAGAAGGTGAAGGCTGGATATACGCCTAACCCGGATGTGATGTGCAACAGACTCATCAAGTTCGGTGCGTTTGATCGGAAGATGGGACACAATTATGACCTCATCGCTACGGGACATTATGCCCAGACCGAAATAGATGAGAATGGGGATAAGTGGCTCGTTACCAGTCCTGACCCGGTGAAAGACCAGACCGACTTCCTGGCCCAGATAGAGAGTTGGCAACTCAAGAAGGCTATCTTCCCAATCGGTCATCATATCAAGAATGAGGTGCGTGAAATCGCAGAAAGAGAACATCTCATCAATGCCAAGCGTAAGGACAGTCAAGGCATCTGCTTCCTCGGACAAATCAACTATAATGACTACATTCGCCGTTATTTAGGTGACCTGCCGGGAGATGTCATCGAACTGGAAACGGGTAAGCGTATCGGTGAGCACAAGGGACTGTGGTATCATACCATTGGACAGCGTAAGGGACTGGGCTTCGGCGGCGGTCCTTGGTTTGTCATCAAGAAAGACGTAGAGAAGAATATCCTCTATGTGAGCCATGGCTATGACCCTCAGACGGCCTATAAACAGGAGTTCCCGCTGCACGATTTCCATTTCCTGACTCGCGAAGTGCCGATGTCACGGGTCACATTCAAAATCCGTCATACCCCGGAATATCATCCTGCTACCATCGAAAAACTGAAGGATGGCAGATGGATGATCCACTCGGATGAGGCTATTCATGGAGTGGCTCCAGGACAGTTCTGTGTGGTTTATGATGAGAATCACCATCGCTGTTATGGTTCGGGAGAAATCACGGTTTAGGACGATAAAACAAAAAATGTACGGGAAAAATTTGGTTTTCTCCTAAAAATAAGGTAATTTTGCATCCTAAAGTATAAATTTCTGCATTATTGCACATATTGACCATGGTAAAAGTACCTTGGCAGACCGTTTGTTGGAGAAGACCCAGACGATTAAGATCACAGAGGGTCAGATGCTCGACGATATGGATTTGGAAAGAGAGCGCGGTATCACGATTAAGAGCCACGCCATCCAGATGGAGTATCAGGCAAAAGATGGACAGTCATACATCCTCAACCTCATTGATACTCCGGGACACGTCGATTTCTCCTACGAGGTTTCTCGTTCCATCGCTGCTTGCGAGGGAGCGCTCTTGGTCGTAGATGCCACACAGGGTGTGCAGGCACAGACCATTTCCAATCTATATATGGCTATAGATCATGACCTGGAAATTATTCCGGTCATCAACAAGATAGATATGCCTTCGGCTATGCCGGAGGAGGTAGAAGATGAAATCATTGATCTCATTGGTTGCGAGCGTGAAGACATTCTTCGTGCGTCGGGTAAAACGGGCGAGGGTGTAGAAGATGTTCTTGAGGCTGTTGTCAATCGTGTTCCTCATCCAGAGGGTGATGACAAGGCACCGCTTCAGGCTTTGATCTTCGACTCTGTGTTCAATTCCTTCCGTGGTATCATCGCCTACTTCAAGATCGAGAATGGTGTCATCCGCAAGGGTGATAAGGTGAAGTTCTTCAATACGGGCATGGAATATGATGCTGATGAGATTGGAGTACTCAAGATGGACATGATTCCTCGCAAGGAATTGGGTACCGGTGAGGTGGGTTACATCATCTCTGGTATCAAGAATGCTACCGAGGTTAAGGTGGGTGATACCATTACCCATATCGCACGTCCATGCGAAAAGGCTATTGCTGGTTTCCAGGAAGTGAAGCCGATGGTCTTTGCGGGTGTTTATCCGATAGACCCAAGCGATTATGAGAACCTTCGTGCTTCGCTGGAGAAATTGCAGCTCAATGATGCTTCCCTGACCTTCTCGCCAGAGAGTTCGGTGGCCTTAGGCTTCGGTTTCCGATGCGGATTCCTCGGTCTGCTCCACATGGAAATCGTGCAGGAACGATTAGACCGCGAGTTTAATATGGATGTCATCACCACGGTGCCTAACGTTTCCTATATGGTATATGACAAACAGGGCGGTGAGAAAGAGGTTCACAATCCTTCGGGATTGCCTGATCCTACGATGATAGACCATATTGAGGAACCCTATATCCGTGCCACTATCATCACGGCATGTGACTATATCGGTCCTATCATGAAATTATGTCTGGATAAGCGAGGCGAACTCATCAATCAGGAATATGTGAGTGGCAACCGTGTGGAACTGCACTTCATGCTGCCTCTCGGTGAGATTGTCATCGACTTCTATGATAAACTGAAGAGTATCTCGAAGGGTTACGCTTCCTTCGACTACCATATCGACTGCTTCCGCCACTCTGATCTGGTGAAGCTCGACATCCTGCTCAATGGTGAACCAGTGGATGCCCTGAGTACGCTGACCCACCGTGACAATGCAGTGGCTTTCGGTCGCAGAATGTGCGAGAAACTGAAAGACCTGATTCCACGCCAGCAGTTTGATATTGCCATTCAGGCAGCTATCGGAGCGAAGATTGTGGCGCGTGAAACCATCAAGCAGGTACGTAAAGACGTTACAGCCAAGTGTTATGGTGGTGACGTGAGCCGTAAACGCAAATTGTTGGAGAAGCAGAAGAAGGGTAAAAAGCGTATGAAACAGATTGGTAATGTAGAGGTGCCTCAGAAGGCTTTCCTTGCAGTACTTAAGTTAGACTAACCATACAATATTATAAATTTCCCTCATCTGTAGAGCACATATGGGGGACCAAAATAAGGAGGATTGTAGAAATGCAAGAATTTAAGAACATGCCCCTGACGCGAGATATCGCAAGAGAGCTTGCCCGTAAGTACAGTACCATGACTTACGATGAATTAGATGTGCTGGAGAGTCTGCTCGTTCCTATCAAATATGGTAAGGGAGAAAAGATTCTTCAAGAAGGTGAGGTGTGTCGAAACATTTCATATATAGAGAAAGGATTAGTACGCCAGTTCTATTTTAAGAATGGTAAGGAGGTGACCGAGCACTTGGGTGTTGATCACTCCATATTTATGTGTATCGAGAGCTTGTTTAAGGAGGAACCTACCCGTTTGCAGGTGGAGGCACTGGAACCTACATTGGTCTATGCTTTGCCGAAGGCGAAACTGGAGGCTGCTGCCATGCGCAATGTCAATATCCAGATGCTTTATCGTAAAATTCTGGAGGAGAGCTTGATTCAGTCACAGATTCATGCCGATTTGGTTCGCTTCGAGTCTGCGCCTAATCGCTACAAGCGACTTTGCGATCTGAGTCCGCAGGTGGTGCTCCGTGCTCCGCTTACCTACATCGCTAATTATCTTCAGATGACACCGGAAACGTTGTCACGTATCCGTTCTGGTGTCCTTTTATAAGATATGTCATATGAATATAAAGAAATGAAAAAGAGGGTGTGTCATGTACTTATGACACACCCTCTTTTTTGATGTTTATTTCTTGATGTTTTATTCTGCAGTATAGAGGAAGCGCTTGATACTCTTCTTAGGAGTCTTCTCAAACTCTTCATCGTGGATGCGAATCTCGCTGATCTTGCTGTAGGCGGGAATCATGGCGTTGAGCTCCTGACGGTTCTGTTCCATAATCTCCTCCAACTCTTTTCTACCCAAGTTCAAAGACTGCGCTTCGTCGAAATCTGGATAAACCAGACCGATGAGTTTATTACCCTTCTGAACCACTACGCTTTCGCTGACGAGTGCCAGGGAGTTGAGCTTATCTTCGATTTCTTCAGGATAGATATTCTGGCCAGATGCACCCAAGAGCATGTTTTTGCTGCGGCCTTTGATGAATACATTGCCATCTCCGTCCATCGTGCCGAGGTCGCCTGTATGATACCAGCCTTCCTTGTCGAGGGTAGTAGCAGTAGCTTCCTCGTTCTTGTAATAGCCGAGCATCACGTTAGGACCCTTTGCCAAAATCTCGCCAGGTACATTCTCTGGGTCTGGACTGTCTATCTTCACCATCATATTTCTTGCAGCCTTACCGCATGAACCTGGTACGAAGTGCTTGTAGTCCTCATAACAGATGATAGGAGCACACTCTGTAGCGCCATAACCTACGGTATATCTGAAGCCGATGCTATGCAGGAAATTCTCCACTTCCTTGTTGAAAGCAGCACCGCCGATGATAATTTCATAGAAGTTGCCTCCAAATGCCTGAGTCACCTGGTCGCATATCTTTTCGCGTACCTTCTTGTTGATGACAGGCATGTGAAGAAGCATGCGCATACGGTTGTTCTGTATCTTAGGGAATACCTTCTTGCGGATGATCTTCTCGATAATCAGAGGCACAGCAATGATAACGGCTGGCTTGATGCGGCTGAATGCCTCGGCGATAATAGCCGGACTTGGGATGCGGGTGAGGAAGAATACGTGGCAACCGGTGATAAACTCAAACAGAAACTCAAATGCCATACCATACATGTGAGCCATCGGAAGGATGCTGATGATAGAGTCGCCAGACTTGACCTCCTTCGGCAATACGTGCTGGGCGAAGTCGATGTTGCTCCAGAGCGCACGGTAAGGTACCATCACACCCTTGGAGAAACCGGTGGTTCCGCTGGTATAATTGATGAGCGCCATCTCCTCAGGATTCTCATCTATATAATAATGTACGTGTTCCTTACGGAAATACTTAGGGAATTTGATACCGAACATCTCGTTGAGGTGCTCACGGGCATAGGTCAACTTGTCTGTGCGGGATACCACCAGTGAATAGTCTGGAATGTAGATGATACCCTCCAAACCTGACATCTTGGTAGCATCTACCTGAGTAGCCACTACATCACCTACAAAGAGCAACTTGGCATCGCTGTGGTTCACGATGTTGTGAATCTGGTCTGGCATGAACTCATGCAGGATAGGTACTGCAGTAGCACCATAGGTGAGGGTAGCAAGAAATGCTACAGCCCAGTTGGCACTATTGCGACCGCAGAGGGCAATCTTGTCACCCTTTACCACGCCTGAGTTTTCAAACATGATGTGTAATTTCTCGATTTTGCGAGCTACATCGTGATACTGCAAGGTTGCTCCCTTGTAGTCTGTTAGTGCATCCATATCCCAATGGTCTATGATGCTTTTCTGGATAAGTGCGTTAAAGCTAGGTATTTCCATACTCTTCTTGCTTTTACTATATCTATTTCAGCATGCTCCGTGGCTCCTTTCGCAAAAGGATTAGATAGCATCCTGATATAGATATCGTTTAATTGATTTCTTTGCTGTTTTCTCGAATTCCTGGTCGTGCAACTGAATGCGCGACAACTTGGCAAATGTTGGTATTTGTTCGTTCAGTTCCTTGCGGTTCTGTTCCATAATGTTCTCTAAATCTTCCTGGGTGAATCCCAACGTGTTGGCTTCGTCCATGTCTGGATGTACAAGACCTACAAGTTTGTCCCCCTTCTGGAGCACGATGCTTTCGTTCACCATTGCCATCGAGTTGAGTTTGTCCTCTATCTCTTCTGGATAGATGTTCTGTCCGTTAGGACCTAAAAGCATGTTCTTGCTGCGGCCCTTGACGTAGAAATGTCCGTCCTCGCTCATTGTGGCAAGGTCGCCGGTATGAAACCATCCGTCCTGGTCGATTACAGCATCTGTGGCCTCCTGGTTCTTGTAGTATCCCTGCATCACACAGATTCCCTTGCATACCAGTTCGCCCGGTACATTTTGCGGATCTTTGCTGAGTACCTTTACATCCAGATGGTTCACGCTCACACCACAACTGCCCGGCACATATTCTTCTGCATTGGCAAAGGTGATGAATGGAGCGGTCTCGGTGGTTCCGTAAGCCATGGCGATAGGGAAGCCGATGTTGGTGAGGAAACTCTCAATTTCCTTATTGAGCGGTGCTCCGCCCACGACCACCTGACAAGCTTTGCCGCCAAACTCAGACAATACAAAATCGCGGATTTTCTCCTTGATGCGCTTGTTGATTACTGGCATATTCATCAGCAATCTCACACGGTTGGTCTGTATCAATGGGAATATGTGCTTTCTGATAATCTTGTCAATCACCAATGGTACGGCGAAGATGATCTCCGGCTTCACTTCCTTGAAAGCCTCTGCGATGAGGGTAGGACTTGGTACACGGGTAAGGAAATAAATATGATGACCTTCTACCATGCTGAAGATAACGTCTGCCATCAGTCCGTACATGTGTGCCATTGGCAGTGATACCAGAAAGTTGCAGTTTTTGCTGAGTCTTGGTGCAATGGTCTTCAACATATAGTCCAGGTTGCCCCAGAGTGCACGATAAGGAATCATCACACCCTTCGAAAAGCCAGTAGTACCGCTGGTATAGTTGATCATCGCCAATTCCTCTGGCTCATCTACGTGGTATTTCACGTGCTCAGGACGGAAATACTTCGGATATTTATGGCCAAAGATGGCGTTGAGATTCTCGCGGGCATAGGTCAGTTTCTCTGAACGTGAAAGGACGAGCGAGAAATCGGGTAGGTAGATGACACCTTCAAGAGAAGGCATCTCATCTGTATTGATCTCCGTTGCTACAACATCGCCTACGAAAAGCAACTTACTCTCGCTGTGATTGACGATATTGTGAATCTGCTCTGGTTTAAATTCGTTTTGAATAGGTACGACTACTGCGCCGTAGGTAACAATCGCCAGGAAAGCTGCTGCCCACTGACTGCTGTTTCTACCGCAGACGGCTATTTTGTCGCCTTTCTTCACACCGCTGTTCTCAAACAGGATGTGGAGCTTCTCTATCTTTCTTGCAACATCATGATATTGTAATGTAGTGCCCTTGTAATCAGTCAGTGCGTCCAATTGCCAATTCTTGATGATGCTCTTCTCTATGTACGAGTTAAAACTAGGTATTGCATTCATTGCACAATTATCAAAATTTTGTGCAAAGATACCATAATTTCTGCACAGTACAAAAAAAAATGTGCACAAATTTCCAGAACGGATAAAAAAAGTGTAGTTTTATTCCATAATTGCCCTCATTTTAATAAATAATACAAGCAAATGAGAGTAATTATGGAATATCTGATGTTTTTTCTTACTCATATCTCATGCTCTTGGCTGGATGGATATGGGAAATCAAATAGCTTGGAGCTACCAGCATGAAGACACAGATCAGGAGGGTAGCGGCATTGAGTGCTACGATGAACAGCCAGTTGAATTCCACTGGTACCGTACTGACATAGTAGGTCTGGGCATCCAACTTGATGAGTCCGGTATGTTTCTGGATGGCCAAAATAGACAATGCTATTAGGTTTCCGAAAACAAGGCCCTTGCTGATGATAAACACGGCAAACCAGAGGAAGGTATGGCGGATCGTTTTGTTGCGGGCGCCCAATGCCTTCATCACGCCTATCATGGAAGTGCGCTCTAAGATGATAATCAGCAATCCACTGATCATTGTGACACCTGCTACGGCTAACATCAGACCTAAGATTACCCATACATTCAGGTCCATCAGGTCGAGCCACTGGAATATCTGTGGGTTCAGATCCTTGATGGTTCCGCTACTGTAGGTTTCTCCATAACGGTCCACGGTGCGGTTGACGTTCTTCACATAGTAGTCTTCTGTTGTCTGTAACTGGTTGAAGTCTTTGACGGTAATCTCGGCGCCACTTGCCTGGTCTTCTTCCCATCCGTTGAGTTTCACGGCAGTATAGAGGTCGGTATAGACCATGATTTCGTCAAACTTCTTCAGATTGGTCTGATAAATGCCTGAGATGGTAAACCGTCTGGTTCTCACGCCGTTATTGTCGATGAAATAGGCGAAGATGCGCTGTCCGGTCTTCAGTCCCAACTTATCTGCCATCAACTGGGAGACGAGAATCTGGTTGTGGCTTGCTTTGTCATCAAACTTAGGAATGCTTCCTTCCACCATGTTCTGGTGGATGAACGTAGAGTCGAATTCCGGTCCTACACCTTTGAATCCTACGCCTAAGAAGTCATTGTCAGTTTTCAGAATACCCTCTTTTATGGCAAATCGCTGTATGTGTTTCACGCCCGGTGCCTTCTTGAGGACTGTCATCATCGAGTCGTCCATCACCACAGGGTATTGGTTCATCTGCTGGAGGGTCATGAAGTCAGCCACCTGAATATGGCTGCCGAAACCGATCACCTTGTCGCGGATGGTATGTTTGAAGCCTAATACCACACATACAGAGACAATCATCACAGCCAACCCGATGGCAACACCAGCTGTGGCAATATGAATAGCAGGGCGAGAAACTTTACGTTTGTCGCCCTGTTCACTATATAATCTCTTTGCTATAAATAGAGGGAAATTCATATTTTTCTTTTGTAATTATCAAAGTCCTTCATCTTCTACTCTTCCTGGATAAGCCTCCAAAGCTTTTGCCAAGACGAGGAGAGCACGCTCCAAGTCGTGCTTCTTCAGCACATAAGCCATACGTACCTGGTTGCGACCTGCTCCCGGAGTAGTATAGAAACCAGAGGCTGGGGCCATCATCACGGTCTCGCCCTCGTATTCAAATTCCTCAAGACACCAGCGACAGAACTTGTCAGAATCATCGATAGGCAACTTGGCTACGGTATAGAAGGCTCCCATTGGGATAGGAGAATAGACACCAGGAATGCGGTTGAGTCCATCAATCAGGCACTTACGGCGCTCTACGTACTCATCATAGACATCGCGATAATACTCCTCTGGTGCATCAAGAGATGCTTCTGCCACAATCTGACCAATCAGTGGAGGAGAGAGACGGGCCTGACAGAATTTCATCACGGCCTTGCGAATCTCTGCATTCTTGGTAATCAAGGCACCAACACGGATACCACACTCGCTGTAACGCTTGGATACAGAGTCGATGAGCACGGTATTCTGTTCGATACCCTCCAAGTGCATGGCACTGATGTAAGGACTACCGGTATAGATGTATTCGCGGTAAACCTCATCAGAGAAGAGATAGAGATCATACTTCTTTACGAGGTCGCGAATCTGGTTCATCTCACGTCGGGTATAGAGGTAACCGGTTGGGTTGTTTGGGTTGCAGATCAGAATGGCACGGGTGCGCTCATTGATGAGTTCCTCAAACTTCTCCACCTTAGGCAGG
>ERZ1026892.962-NODE-962-length-12723-cov-5.526129_pt1 | contig 12723 bp, 7 predicted proteins | sample MGYA00380176_ERZ1026892 | MGnify/ENA primary metagenome ERZ1026892 (study PRJEB33269, sample SAMEA4719812) | human gut metagenome | biome: human-associated habitat; feature: organic feature; material: feces | place: Cameroon | collected 2013-10 ... | reverse complement strand
GAGGTTGTGAGGACACGAATTGCGACGAATCTGATTTCGGGTGTGGGTGGATTTGGGTTCAAGACTGCAATGGTACATGCCCTTTGTAATAAGTAGTATACAAATAGATAAAATATAAAATATGCCTGAGAAGAAAATTTTACTGAAGATACTTGCAGTAAGTGTAGTTCTATATCTGGCGATATGCTGGATTCACATGTTTCCCATGGAGTTCTTTGCTCTTGCAAGGCCATTGTGTTTCTTCGCATTCACATACTATTGTTTCTATAAATGTAAAGATATAGATGGAATAAAAAAATACCAAATACTGATTGCTGTATGCATTGGCAGTATACTGCCTGAGATACCAGTCCGTATCTTGGATTATTATGGGACTCTTTTCACTATTCCTGTCCCAGCATACACAATGCTTAGTATTATCTTGGCAGGTTGGTGTTTCACGGAGAAAAAGGCAAGTGTGTTTGTCGCTTCCATGTTTATCATGCTTTTGCTGTGTACATTCATTCTTCGGGAATGGACTACATGGTATCACCAAACACATTAAAACATACTAAAAGAGTAAAAAGATAGATGCGGCTTCCATTATTGTTACAATTTGGAAGCTGCAATTTGGGGAATTTATGCAAAATAAAATAATATTGGCAGTTTGTTTTTGGCTTGCTACAGTCTTTTGTGTTTCATGCATTTCTGATAAAGATGCATTACTTGAATTTGCTTTTGAGTTTGCAGGCAACAACCGCATAGAACTTGAACGAGTAATAGACTACTACAAGGACAATAAGGAAAAACAAGAAGCCGCTAAATTTCTTATAAGCAACATGCCACATTGTTATAGTTATAAAGGATGGCAACTTGACTCTATAAAACCTATTCTTGCATACATCGCCAATACACCTGGTGTGGCTAAAATGAACGACAGTCAAAAAGCGACATGGGAAACACTTCCAATGCACAAATTGAAAAAAGTTTATGACTGTCATATAATTACTGCTGATTATCTCATAAAAAACATTGACCACGCTTTCAAAGTTTGGAAAGAACGGCCTTGGAACAAATCGCTATGTTTTGATGATTTTTGCGAACTCCTTTTACCATACCGCATAGGAGATGAGCCTCTTAGCGATTGGAGACATGTTTATGAAAGTCAGTATGGTAAAGTCCTCGATTCTTTATATAGTGGCTGTGATGTAATTGAAGCATGCCATATTGTAGAAAAAGAAATACAACGAAATCCAGTAAAATACAATGTCGAATTCGCTATACCACACCTAGAGGCTAAATTCTTGTTTAAGAACCGCATTGGGTATTGCCGTGAAAGCTGTGACCTTGGCATCTATGCTATGCGTGCCTGTGGTATACCAGTAGCAAGTGATTTTTTTATTGTTTCTCCAGACTACCAACATTCCCACCAATGGCTTGTCGTACGTGACACAAGTGGTGTATATCTGCAGTTCGGTTATGATGATGTGGTTGCACAGCGTAACCTACGACAGACTGATGGACGAAAGAAAGGTAAGGTGTATCGTTCTTGCTATGCCATTCAGCCAGACCGTGTGCAGCAGTCGAGAGATGTAAAAGGTATGCCAACCGCCATACACAACGAATATATAAAAGATGTCACCTCTGAATATTTTGGAGAAAACAAAGTGTCAGTACCTCTTGAAACAAAACCTGATAACATATACCTTGGCGTTTTTTCTCCACAAGGATGGCAAGTTGTTGACTATGGCTTATGTCACGGTAGAATTGCTACCTTTCACAATATAGAATCTGGCGTAATATACCAGCCTCTTACTACAGATGGCATGGGTAACTACGTACCAGCAGGATATCCTTTCCTTTATAAACATAACAAGGATGTACGTATACTTACCCCTGATTCAGGTTCCGAAGAAGTCGTGTCATTACGCCGAAAGATGTCATTGGTGAAACGCACTAAAGCACCTCTTTTCCAAGGCATTATCGGTACACAAATAGAAGTTGCGAAAAGTATAGGTTTCTCACATCCAGTATTAATACATGAATTTCGTGATACACTGAGATACCGCAATTTGAAAATTTTCCATACATCCGACAATACTGAGTATCGCTATTTGCGTTATACTGTAACTGATGGAAATCCGATTATATTAGCAGACATAGCTGTGTATGAGGATTCGCTTTGCAACAAAGAAGTGCCTATACGTCTTGTAACACTTATCGACTCTATTTATAAGTCAGAGCATATTACAGACCATAATATGATGACATCATTCCGAGGTCCAAAAGAATGCAGGTCTTTAATATTTGAACTGGTACGTCCGTCCAAAATAGGTTGTATAGACTTTTATCCTAAAAATGATGACAATTTCATACGTCCTGGGGATATCTATGAGTTGTTATATCAGAATGGAACTTATGGATGGAAATCACTTGGAACTAAAAAGGCAACGGGCGAAACTATTGAGTTCCTTGCTCCTTCTGGGGCACTACTTTGGCTGCGTGATAAAACAAGAGGTAAAGAAGAGCAAGTGTTTATTTATGAAAATGGACGACAATGGTTTGTTTCTGATATTTAATGTCATGACTTTGAATTCTTGAATGACAAGAATTTCTTTTGACGGAATAATTCCCGAAAACAGCATGTAAAAACACGGAATAATTCCTGAAAACAGCATGTAAAAACACGGAATAATTCCTGAAAACGGTATGTAAAATCACGGAATAATTCCTGAAAAGCCTTGTTTTGCTTGCTTTTTATTGTTATCTTTGCATGCGTAACATTCAGAAAATCAATCAGTAAAGAAACTAAAGATATGCTATACAGAAAGTTTGCAAGACGTTTGGAGAAATTTCTAAAGAACGAACCTCGTAAGATTCTGCTTGTCAATGGCGCAAGACAGATAGGAAAGTCGTATATCATAAGGTATGTCGGAAGGCAGCTGTTCAAGAATTTCGTTGAGATAAACCTAAAAGCAGACAAGGAAGGTATGGGCATATTCCAATCGGTGAGAAGTGTCGATGATTTCTATTTGCAGTTGGGTGCCATTGCCGGCGATAAACTTGGCAACAAGCAAGACACTATTGTTTTCCTTGACGAGATACAGAGCTATCCTCACTTGATGACCATGCTGAAATTTCTGAACGAAGAAGGCAAATATCGCTACATAGCGAGTGGTTCGGAACTTGGCGTAGCTCTTGCGCAGACTCCATCCGTACCTATAGGCAGCATAGCTATAGAGCAGATGTATCCTTTGGATTTTGAGGAGTTTCTGCTTGCTATGGGATGCGGTCAGAATACAATTGATGGAGTCAGGCGAAGTTTTGAGAATCGTCAGTCGCTCAACGATTCCATGCACAACTATATGCTTCAACAGTTCAAACTCTATCTGTTGGTGGGAGGTATGCCCGATGCAATAAACAAGTTTTTGGAAAACCGTAACATAACGCAGGTGCGCAGCATTCAGCGCGACATCCATACTCTGTATCGGATAGACGCTTCGCAGTATGACGAGGAGAAGAAACTTGTGATACGCAATATTTACGACCTTATACCTTCCAATATGGAGAATAAGAAGAAGCGTATCATTGTAAAGAACATAGAGGGAAAATCCGGACACAAGCAGTATAGCGACTATGCCGAGGAGTTTGAGTATCTCACCAACTCAGGTGTAGTATTGCAGGTGCGTGCCATAAGCAATCCTAAGTTCCCGTTGTTGGAGTCAGAAAGCAAGAATCTTCTGAAACTGTATCTTAGTGATGTAGGGTTACTGACAAATTTGCTTTTTGGAACTAATGTCAATGCTGTGCTTGGTGATGTGCTTAGTATAAACCTTGGGTCGGTGTATGAGTCGGTAGTGGCGCAGGAACTCCATGCCCATGGCTTCCAACTGCATTATTACGACAACAAGCAGCGTGGCGAGGTCGATTTCCTTATCGACGACTATGATAGCCTTACGGTGTTGCCTATAGAAGTTAAATCGGGTAAGGACTATAAGGTGCATAGCGCTCTCGACCGTTTTATAGCCACTCCCGACTATCACATCTGTCGTGCAGTCGTTTTAAGCAATGAACAGAAGGTGTATGATGATAAAGGCATAACATATATGCCCGTTTATTACGTAATGTTCTTTAAGAATCTGTCTGTTGCAGATGGTGACTGCATAATCCCGGAAATCCCGACAGTGCCAGAGTAATCGATACCGACTTGCGTTCTTCCTGATGTATATGCACGGCAAGAACAATCATGAGATTGCCAAGGCTATGGCTATAGCCGAAGAAATCGTCAGAGTGCATAAGTTAAGAGCTATCCAGTCGCTCCGCAAACGTCTCGGAGCAAACGAAATGCTGACGCACATCACATCTATTTTATAATGTGGAGTAGGGCGTGTTGTAATTCACCATTCAATATAACCACCAGTACCATTCAATATAAACTACGGTACCATTCAATTGAAACTCCAGTACCAGTTGTGAGGTATTAAAATCGGTACTGAGAGACAATATCGATACATTCTTTTGCTCGTTTTTAGCAGCCCATATTCCTTTTTTGCCGCTAATAATTTCATTTTTAGCGGCACTTTTTCAAAAAAATAGTGCTAAAAATTAATATCATTTCGATAAAATTATTAACTTTACCGCTGTGGAATGATACTTCAGCAAATCGCTGTTTATATATACATAATATATCCTAAACAACATTTATAACTAACCATAAACAACTATTCAGTATGGACGTGAATTTCACATCAAGAGGACTGTCAGTGCTATTAGCATCAGCTTTGTCCTTGTCGATTCCTGTTGCTGCCTATTCGCAAGGTGGTCATCATCAGACGAAACCGTCTTCCGTTAAAGGCCAGCAAGGAAAAGTCTTTTTACGTGGACAAGTAGTGGACAACACCAGTGTGGGTCTCCCGGGAGTAAGTGTTTATACCAATGGTAAGACATTGCTCGCTGTGACCGATGTAAACGGAAATTTCACTATCACCAAACCTATCAAGATAGGAAGCGTGTTGAGCTTCGTTTCGGTAGGTCTTAAACCTCAGCGTGTCACTTATAACGGTCAAGCCAGTGCAAAGGTAGTGATGGTGGATGATGTCAACGAGCTCGGTGACGTTGTTGTAACTGGTGTTGTCAACAAGATGAAGAATAGCTTTACCGGTTCGGCTGCCACATTCTCGGGCGATCAGCTTAAGAACGTAGGTACGCAGAATGCCATTGCCAGTTTGAAAACCCTTGACCCTTCATTCAATGTGCTTGACAGCGAATTCGGTTCCGACCCTAACCGTATGCCTAACATTGAAATCCGTGGAAAATCCAGTCTTATCAGTACACGTGATGAGTTGGCAGAAGACCCCAACCAACCTCTTTTTATTCTCGATGGTTTTGAGTCGTCACTTCAGGCGATTTACGACCTCGACATGAACCGTATTGCATCAATCACAATTTTGAAGGATGCTGCTTCTACTGCCATTTACGGTTCCAAGGCGTCTAATGGCGTTGTGGTAGTAGAGACAATCAAGCCTAAGTCGGGCCACCTCCACCTTTCTTATAATGGCTCTGCCAATGTACAGTGGGCCGACCTCACCAGCTATAACCTTATGAACGCTGCCGAGAAACTCGAATTCGAGAAATTGGTAGGACGTTATAGCAACTTCAGTAATACCGAACAAGAGCTTCGTCTTATGCAGTCGTACAACGCCAAGTTGGCCGACATAGCTCGTGGCGTTGACACCTATTGGCTGTCCGAACCGCTGCGTACGGGCCTCAATCATCGCCATTCTATATATGCAGACGGAGGTGAAGGTGCGTTCATGTTCGGCTTGGGCCTCACCTATAACGGTGTTACCGGTATTATGAAAGAATCCAAGCGTGACAACATAAGCGGAAACATCGACCTTACTTACCGTCTCAATAAGCTCCAGTTTAGCAACAAGTTCTCTATCAGCAATATTGATAGCCAAGACCCGATGGTAAGCTTCTCCGAGTATGCCAAGGCCAATCCTTACTATACCAAACGCAACGAGAATGGTGAGGTGGAGCGTTGGCTCGAATACAATGATGACATAAAGGCTTCCAATCCTCTCTACGATGCTTCGCTCAACAGCTACAGCAAGAGTGGAGGATACTCTATTTCTGACAAGTTTGTAGCCGAGTACACACCTATAAAGGAGATGAAGATACGTGGTCGCTTTGGTTTTACGCATACCAGCAGCGACAGTAAGACATTCTATTCGCCACGCTCTACGTCTTATTACGAAACCGAATACACCAAGCGCGGATCTTACAATTGGGGACAGACCAAGACCAACAAGTATGAGGGCGAGCTCACAGCCACATATGCCAAGGTGTTTGCCGATGTGCATATGTTCAACTTTGCAGTAGGTGGATATCTGTCGCAGACTAACAGTACTTATAATGGTTATTCGGCAGTAGGCTTCCCCGTGGGCGACTACGACCTTCCGTCGTTCTCCAACGGTTATCCCGAAGGAGGTAAGCCAGGCTACAGTGAGTCGATAAGCCGTGCCGTGAGCGGTTATGCCATAGGCAACTACTCTTACGACAACCGCTATCTGATAGACTTCAGCTATCGTGTCAACGGATCGTCAGTATTCGGACGCAACAAGCATTACATTGGAACATGGGCTGTCGGATTGGCATGGAACCTGCACAACGAGAAGTTTATCAAGGACAATCTGAAGAGTCTTGGCATCACATATTTGAAGTTGCGTGCTTCAATAGGTAACCCTGGCAACCAGAACTTCTCGTCGTCAGCCACAATAACCACATTCCGCTACAACTTCAATTCGTTCAACTATTTCGGTATGACCACCTCGATGGCACAGCTTGGCAATCCTAATCTGGAGTGGCAGACTACCATCGACCGCAACATAGGTTTCGATATTACGCTTCTCAATGACCGCTTGAAGCTTGTGGGCGACTACTATTACAAGACCACCGACCCGTTGCTTATCACCATTGATATGCCGGCTTCGTCGGGTGCAACAAACAATCAGATATACAAGAACTTCGGCAAACAGACCTCGCAGGGATTCACCGGCCAAGCCACATATTATCTCATACGTCAGATAAAGAACCGTCTGTGGTGGAACGTTCGTGGTACGCTGCGCACTGGTACTACAAAGCTGTCGGGCATAGGCAACAAGCTTGAGTCGTTCAACTCAAAAGAGCGTGAGGGTGAAAACCGCTCTACCAAGCGCTATTATGATGGAGCCAGCACCGACGATATTTGGGTAGTACGCTCGGCAGGCATAGACCCTGCAACGGGACGCGAGATATTCATCAAGAAGAACGGTGAACTGACATACGACTTCTCTTATGATGACGAGGTGATAGTAGGCAATAGCCGTCCTACCGTTGAGGGTGTGCTCGGCACATCATTCTCATGGAAGGGATTGTCGGTAAGCGCCGACTTCCGCTATCGCATTGGTGGATACTCGTTCAACTCAGTACTATTTAATAAGGTAGAGAATATCAGCACCAGTTCGCTCATATACAATCAGGACAAGCGTGCGCTCTACGACCGCTGGCAGAAGCCTGGCGATCATGCACAGTTTAAGGACATTGCCAACTCTGTGTCAACACCTATGTCGTCACGCTTTGTACAGCGCGACAACTCATGGTCGTTGGAGTCGTTGCGTATCGGATACGAGTTCTCACCCGAACTTGCCCGCCGTTGCGGAATGGGTTCAATACGCTTGAACGCCTATATGAACGACATCTTCCGACTTACTACTATCAAGCAGGAGCGTGGTACGTCATATCCATACGCACGCAGCGTTTCGTTCGCACTATCACTAACTCTCTAAAAACCGCACAACTATGAAACTCAATAAATATATAATAACACTGTCGGTAGCGCTTTGCGCAATGCTGAGCGGATGTACCGACTGGCTTGACACCCAGCCCAACGACAAGCAGAGCGAGGAACAGCAGTTCTCTACCAAGGACGGATTTTACTCTGCAGTGAACGGTGTCTACAATCGCATGTCGGGTTCTAATCTCTACGGCAAGACTCTTTCTTATGGCGACCTTGATTTGCTGGGACAATACTATATAGTAGAGCAGAGCAACCAGGGCAGTTATTATAAGTATCTGCGTGCCCTTACCAATTGGGACTATACCGAAGACGGCGTATCGGCCGTGTTGAGCAGCACATGGAATGAGGCATATTCCACCATCATGAACATCAATGTAGTGTTGAACAATATCGAGAAGGATGCTACTGGCAAGAAGGTGCTTCCGCAGCGCGAATACAAGATGCTCAAGGGAGAGATGCTCGCAGCACGTGCCATGATACATTTCGACATGTTGCGTTGGTTCGGCCCTATATACAGCAAGAATCCTGAGGGTCGTGGCATACCGTACAACGACACCACCGAGCCTCAGATACTCACCATGCACAATGCCAAGACCGCTCTCAACGACTACATCTTGCGCGACCTTAAGGAAGCCGAGAACCTGCTTGTCGACTCCGATCCAGTTACCACTGAAGGTCCGCGTGCCGAATACGACGAAGTGAACCTTGACAATTCAATGCGCTATCGTCAGCTGCGCCTTAACTACTACGCCACTGTTCTGCTTACAGCACGCGCCTATCTGTGGGGCGACGACGTAGACAACGCACTTGCTGAGGCTCAGAAACTCACTGAAGACGCTAAGGTGAAAGGCTTCTTCCCAACAGTTGACAAGGCAAAGTTGCTCGGCAACTACAACGACCCTGACCGTATGTTCTCTACCGAATCGTTGTTTGGCTATTACAACAAGAACCGTGGTCTGATCTACGACGGCACATTTGGCGGTAGCAATACTGGTACCAGTCTGCTTATCCCACGTTCGGGATATGTAGATGGCAAACTGTTTGGCAGTGCCGATGCTGAAGACATCCGCTACAAGTCGCAGTGGGAGTTGGGCGAGACACTCGAAGGTCAGTCTTCGATGAAGCTCACGAAGTTCAAGGACATAAACGATGCCGGCAAGAACAATGCCGAGAACAACAAGGAAGACGAGACCGGCGTGCTGCAGGTGCAGAAGTTCTACGGCACATACTGCTCGCTGATAAAGCTAAGCGAGGCTTACTACATAGCTGCTGAATGTATGATGCGCAACGGCAACCTGGCAGAAGCATGGAACTATCTCAACACAGTACGCGAGAACCGTGGACTTGGTTCGTATGCTACCACTACTGCCGAGAAATACTTCTGGAACTTCCTTACACTCGATTACATACGCGAGTTTGTAGGCGAAGGACAGAAATTCTTCTACTTCAAGCGTCGTAACATGGGATTTGACAACGACTATAACGGTCGCAAGGAGATAAAGGTATTGGTAAGTGCAGGATTCCCTCCGTTCATACCTCCTACATACAGCTATGAGGACAAGGCTACAGATGCCGAAAAGGAGAAGCGTTTTGTGGCACCGTTGCCTCAGAGTGAGCTTGACAACCGCTAATTTATAAGTATTGAACTTTTAAAAACAGAATGGAAATGAAATACAAATGGCTATTATCAATATTGGCTCTTGCCAGCATGTTTGTGTCATGCAAGCATGAAACCATCGATCTGTACGAGCTGGACGATGCTAAGATATACTTCCAGGTGCAGTCGTACTCTTCGGCAAACGGTGCAGTGGGCTATTCAAACTCTACCGACTACTCGTTTGTAGGTGTCAACCAGAATGTCGCAGGTCTTACCTTTAAGGCCACAATACAGATGATGGGACAGGTGGTCGACTACGACCGCGAGTGCAAGATTACCATTGATGCCGACAGCACTACAATGGTAGAAGGTGTAGATTACGAGATTGATCTCGATACATTGAAGATAAAGGCAGGACAGAGTAAGGCAACGTTTGGTGTACGTTTCCTGCGCAGTCAGAACATCAAGGAGAAGAAGCAGGTGCTTTGTTTGAAACTTCTACCCAACAAGTACTTTCAAGTGCTCGAGAAGTATCGTTCTACTAATGTGTGGTCGAACACTACCGCCAAGGAGATGGACGGTTCGCGCTTCGCTTTCTATATGAGTGAAATCTATGAGCAGCCACGTCGTTGGGGGCAGGTCAATGCAGGTGCCTACTTCGGACAGTGGACAGCCACCAAGTATGTGTTCATCAACGACTTCTTCGGTTTCACCACCGACGACTGGGAGTGGTCTACTGGCAGAATCAGCAATGGACGTATGCCTTTCTACGCTCGCGAATTGCAGAAGGAATTGCAGAAGCGTGCCGACGAGGGACAGCCTATGCTTGAGGACGACGGCAGCTATATGCAGCTTGGCGCCAACTATCAGGTGAACTATGACAACGCTACTGAAAATCAGAACTAAAAACGAATGATGATGAAAAAGACAATATTCAAGCTTATGCCCGTTGTCGGATTGTGTGCAGCAATGTCTTTGACTTCCTGCTCGGACGACAAGGGCAACTACACATATAGCGACGCGAACATAATAACCATCGAGAACATTCCGGCTCTGACATCCGTACTCGCCAATGCCGAGTATGTCGACCTGAAGCCGGTAGTAACATCGTCTATCGACGGTGATGTCAAGGCTGACGATGCCAACTATTCGTTTGCCTATATGCGCAAGGACTCTGACGGCAAGTGGGTGAAACTGGGCGACCAGAAAGACCTTTATGTGCTGGCAGAGATGAACGCCGGAACCAACAACTGCTATTTTGCCGTTACCGACAATCGCACAGGCGTGCAGACCATCTGCCCCTTTGACGTTCGCGCCACTACCATCACTTCCGAAGGATGGCTCGTGCTTTGCAATGAAGGACAGGACGAGAAGGTGCGCATGGACATGCTGTCGCAGATTTCGCTCGACCGTATCATGCCAGCATACAACGTATTGCCGATGGCTGAAGACGTGCCTGCTATGCATCACGCCACCAAGATAGGATATGTACGTACATACGGTGGATTCAGCAACATATTCATGTTCTCCAGTACCGACTCGTATGTAGTGCCCACAGCCGATGCTTATGCCTATGGCGAGCTTGGCAAGCTGACTCTTGCTGATGAATTCAAAGCCAATCAGTTCATAACCAAGAGCAACGACCACATAGTCAATCATGTAACTTTGGCTTATCAGGCAATGGGCCGTCCTAATGCGGCTATATGTGTGTCGTCAGAGGGCAATGCTTATGCCTACAACTACAAGTCTACCAACATGTCAGCAGCATTTGAGTATCCCATTAACACCTCAACACGAGGTGAAGCGCCTGAATATAAGGTGGCTCCATATGTTGGTGCTACCGAATTACGATTCGATGGTCTGAATGGCGGATATGCATGTGCATTGCTGTATGATGTAGACAACAAGCGCTTTATTGGATGGAACAGTAAGGGCGCAGCCAACGACGACCCTGCTGGCATTACCCAGAAATGCGCTCCGCTGGCTGATCCTGCTGAAGGAAAGAAGTTCAGCTTCCAGACAGGTATGGATCTCGTGTGTATGCTCAATACCGCCCAGTCGTCAGGAACAGTGTACAGCATCATGCAGGACGGCAACAAGCGCCATGTGTATGCTGTCAGTCTGCTGACCGACGAATTCAAGCAGCTCGATGCCTTTATGGATATTCAGGCTCCCGATTTCGACAAAGCCACATGTTTTGCGGCAAGTTCGCAGTATGCCGTGATTTATTATGCATATAAGAATAAGGTGTATGCGTACAATCTTGCTACGAAGGCTTCTGCCGAAATCGACCTTGGCACGAATGAGGAGGTAACGATGCTCAAGTTCAACCGCTATGATGAACCGTGGGGTACTGGTGCCGGCATACGCCAAAGCTTCTTGGGCAAGATGGATGAGGAAACTCGCCAGATATATCTCGACCGTCAGAACGACCTCATCATAGGCTCGTACGACACATCCGACACTGGTGTCAACGGTGGTATTCTCCGATTCTATAATGTAGGAGACGGCGGACTTAATCTTTCGCTTAAGAAGGATAAGGTAGGCGACGCCGACCGTGTATGGGAATATAAGGGTTTTGCCCGGATTGTTGACATAAGGTATAAAGAGGTGAAGTAATGGTTTGAAACTTCACATTCTCACCATAACACTAATTCAACTGGAGCCATGCTCCATACAATATTTGCATTTCTAACCGCTCAAAACTGCGAGTTGAACGCACAAGGAAATCTTTGGTGCGAAATTCTCGAGTTTTGAGCGGTTTTTGTTATATCGCTTATACTCAGTGGGTTGCGGGTATAGCGGCACTGCTGTGCGAATTTCAGTAACGCAAAAACGCTACATTTTATTGCAAAAGGACAACTTTTGCACTCAGACTGTAGTCCTTTTGCCTTCCAACTGAAGCCCTTTTGAGTTGCAAAAGGACTACATTTGGAAGGCAAAGAAGGCTTGAATGAGCAGTAGGGTAGGGATGAACGTTGAAAAAACCATCAAAAACCGCTCACCAAATCTCTAAAATCAGATTTTTATTTGTAACACTTTTTTACTGCTTGTACAATATTTGCATCCCCCTCATAGGAGGCTATGACGTCCTCGCCGTAGTCTGCGCAAGCTGAATGTCAGCAAGTTATAGCTGATTGCGCAGACTATAGCGGGGACGCTATAGCCTCCTATGATTTTACATTTGTCAAGCAAAGTAGTATATAATGAAGGATTGTATGAATTTTTCGCTCCAAAAATTTGTTTGTTTCGAGCAAAAGATGTAACTTTACGCCATAAAATTAAATCTATACATACCACTCGCGTG
>ERZ1026892.955-NODE-955-length-12767-cov-32.917322_pt1 | contig 12767 bp, 8 predicted proteins | sample MGYA00380176_ERZ1026892 | MGnify/ENA primary metagenome ERZ1026892 (study PRJEB33269, sample SAMEA4719812) | human gut metagenome | biome: human-associated habitat; feature: organic feature; material: feces | place: Cameroon | collected 2013-10 ... | reverse complement strand
AACGACCCCCTGATTAACAGTCAGGTGCTCTAACCAACTGAGCTATTGAAGCAAACAGGTTGCTTTCGCGCTGTCTCGTGATTGCGGGTGCAAAGTTAGCAAGAATTTTGTAATCTCCAAAACTTTTGCTAACTTTTTTCGCCTTTTTATCTATTTTTTTTCATTTCGCCCCTACTGAGCCACATCAATACGGTGTAAAGCAGGCATCCCGATACCAATCCTGCCAATGCATCGATGGCGTAATGTGCCTGGATATATACCGTTGAGAAGCATAGAAAGATGTAGAAAGGCAACATTAGTAATACCAGTTTGCGTTGGCGGGTATGTGCCGCCAATAGCATACATACAGTAGCAATGCCAACGTGCGATGATGGAAAGGCAGCTGTAGGACGTTCGCCCGCTGCTTTGGCATCCTCGACAAGTCCATAAAACAATCCTTGCTCATAACCTGGAGTAGGCAAGCATTCGGTATGTGTATTAAAGTAGTCGCCTACTGCAGGGAACACGCCCTGTACTATATTGTCCAGTCCTACAGCTTTGTAGTAGAACGTAGGTCCTGCTACTGGTACAAAGATAAACACTATGTAGTAGACGAAGAACGACGCCATAACTACCAAGGCAGCTCTTTCAAACTCGTTGTATCGGCAGCAGAAGTAGAACAGTACTGTGAGCGCTATCATGGGGTAGTAGCTGGCGTATCCCATGCTCATAAGCTCGGATACTACAGCCCACGGCATTGTCTTTACAAAGGTTAGGGCTGGTTGGCATCCAAAGATGTTTTGTTCCCATCCGCAGAACACATGGTCAAGGTTGCTGAACATGCGGTTTAGCTCGTAAGTGTCTGGATACCACCATGCCAATAGCGACATCTGCGCCACTACGCGCACCAAGCGTGTAAGTCGGCACGGTACAAGTCGGTATACCACCCATAAGGCTGCGGTCATAGCCACGACACGCACACGTCCCCAAATCATTGCGTCAGGGTTTTGTAATTCGGTGTAGGTAAACAAAGCCACGCAAAGCGTAAGTAATGTATAAGCCAACACCACCCATTCGAGAGCCATGAGTCCGCGCTTGGGCTTGCTCTCGATGGCGAATAGTTGTTTGATGAAGTTCATTTCTTTATTGTCTTCTTATAAGAATAAAATTACAACCACCCGTTTTCCTTATACCACTTTACAGCGAGCTTCACGCCCTTATCAAGTTTGTAGTGTGGGTGGTAGCCAAGTTCGTCCATAGTTGGTTCTATATCGCAGCGCCAGTTGCGTTGCTTCAGAATGTTGTACTTGTCGTTGTTTAGCGCTATAGGCTTGTGGGTTATTTGGCCTATCTTCTCGCCGAAGAAGGTAACAATGCGCAGCACCCATACCGGTGCAATGATGCGCAGCATCCACTTTACGCCCATCTCTTTCTTCAGAAGGTCGCTGAATTCGGTAGAGCTATACACCTCGCCGTCGCTTAGGAAGTATTTGCGTCCGCTCATTCCGCGGTCTAATGCCAGGAATACAGCCTGAACAACGTCAAGCACATATACAAAGGTAATGTCTTGCTGCGTGAATCCTACGGCAAAGTCAACGTGTTTCTTAATGCTCTCTGCCATAAGGAAGTAGTCGCGCTCGCGTGGTCCGTATACACCTGTAGGGCGAAGTATGATGTATGGAAAATCGTTGCCTACCGAGTCTAAATAGCGTTCTGCCTCCAGTTTGCTCTTGCCGTATGCGGTGTTAGGACGTGGGCTGTCGTTCTCGGTAATGTCCTGATAGGGCTGCTTTTCGTGTATGGCACCGTATACACTTAACGAGCTAAGGAATACAAATCTCTTTATAGGCATCTGCATTTCTATTAGCGCGTCTACAAGGTTGCGTGTTCCGTCGGTGTTCATGCGTCGGAAGTCAGTCTTGTCAAGGCATTTGGTCACGCCAGCAGCGTGCACTACATAGTCGAAGTGCATACCGTCGAGCTGTTGCTTGAGCCTTTCCTTTGAGGAGAAGTCAAGCTCTATGAAGTTTATACGATTGTCCGTGAGATACTTTTTAGAACTCGTATGTCTCACCGCAGCCCACACTTCCATACCTTTATTTAGTGCTTCTTCTACGATGAAACTGCCAATAAAACCGCTGGCTCCGGTTATTAATATCTTGCTTGTCATTATGAAAATTGGTACATAATCGGTTGCAAAGGTAGTGCAAATAGTAGACAATACAAAACTTTCGTACCTAAATTGCTGTTTATCTGCTGTATTATGAGCTTAATTTGCAGTTTGTTGTGTCGTTTTCCATTCATTGGATTGGCTACAAAATCAACGTTTGTGAGCAAGTTCCCCTAGAAAAGTGTGGTATTAGCCTAAAAGTTCCCCTAGAAAAATGTGGTATTTCCTTGTAAGTTCCCCAAGAAAAGTGTAAATTTGCATTGTAAGTGTCTATTAATCAAAATAATAACGAATATGGAACGTCTTATTTATACAAGTTTGAAGGAATGGAAGGATTCTCCAAATCGAAAGCCACTTATATTACAAGGGGCGCGTCAGGTTGGAAAAACCTATATTCTTAAAGAATTTGGTAAAAGAGAGTATGCAAATGTAGTATATATCAACTGTGACGATAATGACGATATGAAGGATATGTTTGCGGATTATGACATAAAGCGTATCATTCGCAGTCTCAGCGCAATATCGGGTATATCTATAATGCCGTCTTCTACGTTGATAATACTGGATGAAATACAGGAGATAAACCGTGGTCTTTCCTCGTTGAAGTATTTTTGTGAGAAAGCCCCAGAGTATCATGTGGCAGTTGCCGGCTCCTTGCTCGGTATAACGCTACATGAGGGTACATCGTTCCCGGTAGGTAAGGTGGATATGCTATATATGTATCCTATGGATTTTGAGGAATATCTTATGGCTATGGGGAAATCGCAGCTTGTACAACTCCTACGCGAAAAAGATTGGTCGAGTTTGTCGTCTTTGCAAAATATGCTGACAGAGTTGTTGCGTCAATATTATTTTGTGGGTGGAATGCCAGAGGCTGTCAAGGCATATATAGAGCGTGGCGACGTATGGGAAGTACGTTCAATACATACAAAAATAATCGAGGCTTATCGTAATGATATGTCCAAACATGCGCCTCTGCAACAAGTGCAACGCATAAACATGGTGTGGAACTCGATACCGTCGCAACTGGCACGCGATAATAAAAAGTTTGTCTATGGTGCTCTGAAGAAAGGAGCGCGAGCAAACGATTTTGAGATAGCTATACAATGGCTTGTCGATTCGGGGCTCGTGCATAAGGTGTACCGCATAAACAAACCAACCATTCCACTTAAATTTTACGAGGATATGTCTGCTTTCAAGCTTTTCTTGCTTGACTGTGGCTTGCTTGGAGCATTGTCGGAAACGCCCCCGCAGCAGATTCTTATTGGTAATAATGTATTTGAGGAATATAAGGGGGCTTTTACGGAGAACTATGTACTGCAGCAATTAAAGTCTATTCCACATACCTTTGTCTACTATTATAGCAATGAAAACTCTACAATGGAAATCGATTTTGTTGTACAGCACGACAATGATGTGATTCCCGTGGAGGTAAAGGCGGAAGAAAATCTTAGGGCAAAATCATTGCGACAATTTACTTCGGACAACCCAAGCTTGCATGGCATGCGTTTTTCGATGTCGGGATACAGAGAGCAAGAATGGATGACAAATGTGCCTTTATGGGCAGTAAAGTGGTCGTTTACGTAACTTAACAGTAATTTAATACAGCAATGATGTTGCTTGTTTCAAACTTTTTTTGTTTATTTGCATTGTAATAATCAAAGCACGAACAATCTAAAATCAGTAATAATATGGGAAAAGGAAAAAAAGGCGGCAAACGCATGACTAAGAAACAGCTTGCCCCGAAGCTTGAGGAACTATTCGTATCCAATCCCGGCAAGACTCTATCATTTAAGGATATATTCCGCACGCTGCATCTTGACACTCATCCCCTTAAGATGCTCGCTATTGATATAATGGAGGAGATGGCGTGGGACGACTTCATATCTAAGGTTACCGACAACTCCTATAAACTAAACCTTAAGGGGCAGGTGCAGGAGGGCGTGTTCCAGCGCAAGACAAACGGCAAGAACACTGTAACTCCCGATGGCTCGGACAAACCTATATTTGTGGCTGAGCGCAACTCTATGTGGGCTCTTACAGGCGACCGTGTGCGTTTCTCGTATATGGCACGTCGAAAGAATCATATCAAGGAGGCACAGGTAATAGAAATATTGGAGCGTGCAAAGGACACTTTTGTTGGACGTCTTACGTTCGACCACGATATATGCACGCTTATATCTCCGTCTAACGTGCTTGCCAACAGCATTATCATCCCGCGTAGAAAGCTCAAGGGCGGCAAGGATGGCGACAATGCTGTGGTCAAGATTATAGAATGGCCCGATCAGGACCATCGCAACATGATAGGCGAGGTGGTGGATGTGTTGGGCAAGGCTGGCAACAACGATGTTGAGATGAACACTATCCTGGCACAGTATGGTTTGCCATATAAGTATCCTAAGAATGTTGAGGAGGCTGCCGAGAAGATATCAGCCGAGATAACACCCGAGGATTATGCCGAGCGTGAGGACTTTCGCGACACATTTACATGTACAATCGACCCGAAGGATGCCAAGGACTTCGACGACGCTCTGTCTATAAAGAAGCTTAAGGACGGTCTGTGGGAGGTAGGTGTGCACATTGCCGACGTGAGCCACTATGTTAAGGAAGGCTCTGTGATAGACAAGGAGGCTGTGAAGCGTGCCACAAGTATATATCTTGTCGACCGCACCATACCGATGTTGCCCGAGCGTCTTTGCAACTTTATATGCTCGTTGAGGCCGGATGAGGAGAAGCTTGCCTTCTCTGTGATATTCAATTTGGACGACGATGCCAACGTTAAGGCTTACCGCATTGTGCATACTGTTATAAAGTCGAACCGACGCTATGCCTACGAGGAAGTACAACAGCTGCTTGAGGATAATGGAGTAGTGGATGGCAAGGGTGAGCCGGCACCACCAGCTCCTAAGGGAGGATACAAGGGCGAGAATGCCGACCAACTTATAACACTTGATAGATTGGCCAAGAAGTTGCGTGCCGCAAGATTCAAGAATGGCGCCGTTAAGTTCGACCGCGAGGAGCTTCATTTCGACGTAGACGAGAAGGGAAAGCCAGTGCGCTGCTACTTCAAGCGCTCTAAGGATGCCAATAAGCTTATCGAGGAATTTATGCTACTTGCCAACCGCACCGTGGCTGAATCGGTAGGCAAAGTGGGTAAGGGCAAGAAGCCTAAGACGCTGCCTTATCGTGTGCACGACAATCCAGACCCGACAAAGCTCGAGACATTGAGGGAGTTTGTTGTCAAGTTTGGCTACAAGATGAAGACAGACGGCACGAAAGGCGCACTTGCCAAGTCGCTCAACACGCTTATGTCCGACTGTGAGGGCAAGCGCGAGCAAAACCTCATACAGACTGTTGCGCTACGTGCCATGATGAAGGCAAAATACTCTATACACAATATAGGCCACTTTGGTTTGGCGTTCGACTACTACACTCACTTTACATCGCCAATCCGCCGTTATCCTGACACAATGGTTCATCGACTAATAACGCGTTATCAGCAAGGTGGACGCTCTGCCAATAAGGAACACTACGAGGAGTTGTGCGAGCATTCGTCTGAGATGGAGCAGGTTGCCGCCAATGCCGAGCGCGACTCAATCAAGTACAAGGCAGTAGAGTTTATGTCGGAACGTATAGGTAATGTGTACGATGCGCATATCTCTGGCATTCAGTCGTATGGCATCTACTGCGAGATAGACGAAAATCATTGTGAGGGTCTTGTACCAATGCGCGATCTTGACGATGATTACTACGACTTTGACGAGCGCAACTACTGTCTTGTGGGCAGACGTCATCACAACAAATATCAGCTTGGCGACCCAGTACGCATCAAGGTGGCTCAGGCAAATCTCGAGAAGAAACAGCTCGACTTTACGTTGGCTGATGATTAAGAAATGGGAGGCTAATAGAAGTATATATTACTTTGCCATTTATATTGTATTACTTTGCCATTTATATTGTATTACTTTGCCATTTATATTGTATTAAAATGGCAAGTAATATATAATGCTTTGTAATGGCATATGGAAACAAAAAAGGAGTCGCTCATTAGAGTGGCTCCTTTTGGTTGTGGTGCCACCAGAAATCGAGCCGAGGTCACAAGGCCAATTTATAGATAATGTCTCATTAGGTATTTGGGGTGATACAAACTGAAGTTTATTGAGGAGAAGCAGGCTGTTGTCTATTTGCCGTAAGCGGGGGACATCCAAAGTGTATATCCCTGAATGTGTTTAATAGATGGAGCACAGCTTTTGCAGACTCTCTTCGAAGTGTTCTTTGTCAATGGCGCTGTTTTTTAGAGTAGAGCGATAGTTATATATAGTTTGTGGCGAGTAGGAAAGTAGACCGGCTATTTTGGCACTCTCCGTGACACCTAACCTTATCAATGCAGCTACACGCAGGGTTGGGGTTAGCTCGTTGTCTTCCGTAGGTTGTATCTGCGCCTCGGGCATTAGCAAGGTGTTAAGTTCATTGACAAACGAAGGATATAGCGAGAGGAAGATTTTGTCGAAGTGCGAGAAGAAGTTCTGACTCTCCTCGGTGCTCCGCTTTGAAGATGAGAGTATGCTCAGCAACTCGTTCTGCTGATTCGCCTTAATTTTACGTATCACCAGCTTGCGCTGATTGTCCAACCGCTCGATATACTGATAGCATAGCATGATAAAGGCATTAGCCATCGACTCTCGCTTGGCATTGGTATATTCAAACTCGTCGTTAGAGTCCTTAAGCGCCTTGTTGGAGTCCTTAAGCTCGTCGTTAGAGTCTTTAAGTTCTTTGTTAGAGTTCTTAAGTTCTTTGTTAGAGTCCTTAAGCGCACTGTTAAAACTCTTAAGTTCTTTGTTGTGATATTTAAGCTCATTGTTGGAGTCTTCAAGCGCTTTGTTTGAGCTCATCAGTTCATCGTTAGAGTCCTGAAGCGCTTTGTTTGAGCTCATCAGTTCATCATTGGAGTCCTGAAACGCTTTGTTTGAGCTTATCAGTTCATCGTTGGAGTCTTGAAGTGCCTTGTTGTCCTTTATCTGTTGTTTGTTAGTAGCGCTCAACTCTTCAGCCAAGGCTTTCAGCTCCTTCTCCGATTGTTTCAACAAATCTCTTTTCCGGCTGATGTACACTACTGTTGCTGCAATGACAACCAACAGCACAAGTATGCATATTATTGTCACGTTTTTCCAGATGCCTTCTTTATGGAGCTTTTCATTGTAAGCCGACAATATTACATGCAGGTTGGCATACAGCTCTACCCTTCTCAGACGGCTATTGTATACATTGGCATCTTTCAATGTTTGATTAATATATCTCTGGGCTTTGTCAAGATCATTTTTGTTTTTATAAAGCAACAGGGCAACATCTTGCAACGCCAGACTCTCATTGTTAGACGACATTACATCGCTAATGGCTGCAAGTAGCAGATAACGCTCCTGCAGCTCCCCTTGGTTATTCTTGCCGTAAGCCTTCGACAGAACGTATGCCGCCATGGCATACATGTGGCTTTCGGGTCCAAACATTTGCATTGCCTTATTCAATGAAGTGCTAATCTCATTGATACCCTTGCCTGAGTAAAAGAGGTTAATACCTTTCATATAATAATACAATGCGCTATTCCTCGGACAGTAGTATAGAGCCTTGCTAATATATTCTTTGAACTTATCGTTATAATCTTGGCAGAACTCCATGTTCTGACAATAAGCATTCAGATTGTAATAAAGTGAACTTTTTGTACTGTAATATAGGTAGCTTTGTTTTGGGTCGGATTGCGGTATCTTGATCTTGTCCAGATTTTCCTTAGCCTCAACATAGAAACCACGTACAATCAACAGTTCTGCCTTTGTAATCTGAAATCGGTTGTAATATTCCGAATTGCCAGTCTTTTCGGCAAGGCTTAGTCCCCTTTGGACATACACCATTGTCGAGTCGTAAATGTATGGACTGTACTCGTTTGCCAACTGCTCATATATGCGTAGCCTGTCTGTTGCAGCGGTCACGAATTTAGCTCCAAGCTTAATGTCTTTTAGCCTTTTTTCTTTGATGACATCGTACTCTGCACTATGTGCTATTACAGAGTCTAATCGTTCGTAAAGTTTGTTGTTATCTGCATCAACACTAAGTATTGACAGACAGAGGGTGATGGTTAATATCAATATTCTCATAGGTTTCAAAATGAATGATCTTATTATAGTCACTACAAAAGTAGTGATTTTTATTCCATTATTATATAAATCATCTACTATTTTTTTGTTGCTTTTTTTACGATTTCTACTTTACCCCCCCCCACCGCATGTTTCGTAAGTGCTTGATTATATGGCAGATACATTTCTGAATTTCTACTGTGACCTACTCCAAACCTACTATACGATATTCAGCTCACCAAATCTGAATACCTTTGCACCGCAAAAGCAGGAAGGCTTGAATGGTATACTTAGGAGAACTTGATTTTTGATTAATAATAAGGATAATAATTTTTTAATTAACGATGTCAATGAATTTTTTCAAGAAAATTTGTTTTGTTGCAACTCTCTTGCTCTTGGCTATGCCAATGGTTGCCGCAACCATAGATGGCGGAGGCAAAATAGAGAAGAAGGTTTGGCAGGATGACAATCCTAAAGGTGAGAATTATTTTAATAACCGTCGTGCTCTCGTAGGACCTGGATGTATGGTCAACAGCATTGGTGATGGTGTTGAGGTGGTATCAGGAACAACAAATCTTCAGAACATTTGCAATGATGATTTGGATGATTATGCTGCAATTCCAGCGCTTGTTGGAGCTACCGTAGTAGAAAGTCCTATTATCAGCGTTAAGGACAATCAGCATTATTATGCCGGTGGTACAGAGGCTGGTTTCGTTATTTGTGCAAAATCAGATGCAAGCATCCTTACACTCGATTTGGCAAAGTTCTACAAAATCCAGTTCCTTAAGGACGGAGAAAAGGTAGACGTCCCCCAGACTATCTCTACCGGTAAGTCTGTCACCGGACTTGGATTGTCGTTGCTGACATTCCCTGGTTCGGATCAGGTAAACAAATTGTACATGGCAACAGCTCCCGGTAATTTCGATGAAATCAAGCTCGTTCAGTGTGGAGTTGATGCCAAGTTGGGCTCTGCTATAAACATCAAGTATGCTTTTGTAGGCAAGGCTCGTGAGTATACTATTACCAATAATGAGGAGAATGGTATTGCTAAGTATGCTCAAGAACAAAACCGTGGAAGTTTTAAATTGAGCGCAAATGCACTGGGTGGTAACCTTATCAATGCTAACCTTACTGACAATTTTACAGTACAGAGTTTGGTCGTTTCAGTTCCTGCTAAAGTTACTGCCACTTCGTCTGATAATAAGGAGGCATTTCCTGCTGGTACAGAAGTGGGGTTCAGATATGGTATGACAGAGCTTCTAAATCTAGGTTTAGGCTCTACCATTAGTCTTAAGTTTTATAATAAGGAAGGAAAAAGTATTACAAGTCAAACAATCTCTGGTACAGTTTTAAATCTTGGCCTTGTTGGTTCCAAGAAAAATTCAGAGGTCGTTATGAAGGCTCCTGATGCGTTCTCTGCTGTGGAAATATATTTTGGAGGAGTGAAAGTTAATTTGGGTGCTATATATGTTAACTACGCCTTTGTGCGCATGGCTCCTGATGCAGCTACTCACCATTGTCCTATCAATGCCACATCAAGCCGCGATGTATCTGGAAGTGTTAATCAGTTCCAGTTGCAACACAATGATACCATACAGGTAAAATGGTCGATTGTGGAACAGCCAACAGGTTCAAATGTTAAATTGAACACTGAGACAGGCTTGGTTTCTAATCTCGATATTCCAGGCAAATATGTGTTTAAGGCAACATCTCTTGAAGATGAAGGCAGAAGCGAAAAGTGCTACGAGCTGACAACTCTCAACTATGCTCCCACATACGTTCCTGAAGAACACGGAGTGAATATCCTTGTCAATAAGGAGGGTGAGACGCCTAAATACGTGTTGAGCGATAAGGTTGGCGGTGGTTTGCTTCAGATATTCGATAGAATGATGAACCCCTCAGCCATACTTACCACTTCGCTCAACGACTTCACCTATCGTCAGCCAGGTGTTGAATTGGCAGCCAATACTGCTCTTGTTGGTATCAAGACTGCTGATAGCTCTAACTTTGCAGATGGCTTGAATGGCAATGCAAGAGCTTTCAATGGCAAGATGAAGGTTGGTTTTGTGGTATCTGCAAAGGCTACCGGACTCGATGCTGATGTGCTGAAGCTCTATAACATCAAACTCTACAATAAAGGTAAGGAAGTTACAGAAAACGTAACAACCCATTGGGATGCGATATCTGCGGGGCTTATCGGTCAAGAGGAAACTCGCAAAATGTGTCTTAACGCAGATGTGCCTGCGGGTTGTGTGTTCGATGAGATTGTACTTTATAGCACCGGCGTTCTTTCAGCCGACCTCTCACAGCTCAATATCTACTATGCGTATGTAGCCGATGCAGAGGCAGACAATGCTACAACCAATCCGATATATGGTGCTCAGGTGGTATCTACAAATAACACCAATGCATCCATCGACTTTGCAAACACCAAGATGTTCAGTGTTGCCAACATTGGCAATGGCTACAACGAGTTGAGCAACCTGATTGACGACTCAATGGACACATACTTGACACTTCCGTTGGGAGCAAACTTGGGTGGTGCTACAATCTCTGTCAATATGGGTAAAGTAGTTGATAAGGGACAGCAGCTCGTTATGGTTACCCGGAATCTGGCTTTGGGATTGGGTGCAAATCTGGGCAAAGTCCTTAAGTTGACCACCTATCTTGATGATGAAAAGCAGGAAGAACTTACAAGCTGGAAGGTTCTTGGTGCTGATGTTATAGGCAGTGAGGGCGACAGCTATGCCGTGCTCAATCCTACCAAGTCGTTCAATAAGGTTCGTATCACACCTGTTGACGTGGTGTCAGCTCTTGATAATATTCAGATTAAAGGCTTCGCTCTGCGTACCGACATGAACGATGACGGAACACTCAACGGATACGACGACCTGCTGGTTCTCGATGAAGGCGAATCTCTTTCAGTTACTAAGACATACAATAACGCCAAGATGGTGTTGCATCGTACATTCACCAAGAGCAATGACGGCGCAAAGGGATGGAACTCTATCATCCTTCCCGTTGACATGACAGCGGCTCAGGTGAAGGAAGCTTTTGGTGAGAATACAAAGCTGGCACAATTCAATGCCTTGGAGAACAACTGGATTAAGTTCTCTACAGTAGCCGTTGACGGTGATGGAGTAGTGCTTAAGAAGAACACTCCTTATATAATATATCCGACAAAGGAGCCGTATGCCAACTATGAATACACCATCAATGGTGAAACTAAAACATTTGATGGTAATGTATATGTAGTTAATGGCATCAACTACGAGGACCAGACATCTACAATGACACATACAGCTTATGGAACTGGAATGACTTACACAGGTTCGTACAGCAATTCGACTACGGTGTCAGCGAATTCCTATATGTTCAGCAAGGGCGACTTGGTTCACACAAATAAGGAGCACAAAGTAAAGGCTTACCGTTGCTGGCTTAAGGAAGATATGCCTACGGGCAGAATGTTGATGTTCTCGATTAATGGCAACGGAATTGATGGTACAACCGGCATTAAGGTTATAGAGGAGAACAAGCTGAATACGAACACCGGCATCTACAATCTTGGCGGTGTGCGCATGAACACCAACAATGTAGACAAGTTGTCGAAGGGTGTGTATATCGTTAACAACAAAGTAGTGGTAAAGAGATAAAAAAGAACGACAATATGAAAAAGAAGAAATATATTGCTCCGGAGATTACAGTTATCGGGATGGAGCCTTTACAGATAATGGCTGGAAGTGTTGAAAGTGATCGTGGTTGGACTCCCGATGGTGACAATAGCCATGGATTCAAAGTCGTAGAAGAGGATGATAATTACAGTGACGGAGATTTCTAAACTTTAGGCAACTAGATAACTCACTGTTTTATTAAAGTTGAGAGCCCTGCAAGTGTAAAAGCATTTGTGGGGCGTTTTCTGTATGAAGCAGTGATAACAATATATTATCAGATGCTTACATATGTCAGAAAAATCACTTATCTTAGTTCTGCAAAAAAACAATACAACAACGGGGCGTTAATATAATAAAAAAAGGAGTCACTCTTGTAAGAGTAACTCCTTTTTATATGTGGTGCCACCAGGAATCGAACCGGGGACACAAGGATTTTCAGTCCTTTGCTCTACCAACTGAGCTATGGCACCAACACTGTGTTGCTTAATTGCGGGTGCAAAGGTACGACTAATATTTCATACTTGCAAGTTTTTTGCAAATAATTTTTCGCTAATTGTCATAAAACAAAAAAAATAATGAAAAGATGCACGTATATCAGAAAAAACCTGTAACTTTGCAAACGCTTTTGGGTTTACTCCCATTATGCAATCGGGATGTAGCGCAGTTGGTAGCGCACTACGTTCGGGACGTAGGGGTCGCAAGTTCGAATCTTGTCATCCCGACATAAAAGGGTTAAGATACTGATTTCGGTAATCTTAACCCTTTTGTCGTGTATGCTCGGCATGAGCATTGTCTAACGGGTGCAAGTCCCGAGTAAGCCCT
>ERZ1026892.953-NODE-953-length-12778-cov-157.922896_pt1 | contig 12778 bp, 6 predicted proteins | sample MGYA00380176_ERZ1026892 | MGnify/ENA primary metagenome ERZ1026892 (study PRJEB33269, sample SAMEA4719812) | human gut metagenome | biome: human-associated habitat; feature: organic feature; material: feces | place: Cameroon | collected 2013-10 ... | reverse complement strand
AGGATACTCAGGGCCTGGAAGAAGTTGTTGTTGTAGGTTACGGTACACAGAAGAAGGTAAACCTCTCTGGTGCTGTTGCCAACGTGGATGGTAAGGTATTGGAAAACCGTCCTATCACCAACATCGGTCAGGGTCTTCAGGGTGTTGTTCCTAACTTGAACGTATCTATGAACAGTGGTGGTGCTCCTGGTGCCAGCTCTAGCTACAATATCCGTGGTAACACGTCTTTGAACGGCGGTAGCCCATTGGTATTGGTTGATAACGTTCAGATGGATGCCAACCTCGTGAATCCAGAAGACGTTGAGTCTATCTCTGTATTGAAGGATGCTTCTTCTGCAGCCATCTATGGTGCACGTGCAGCATACGGTGTAATCCTCATTACTACCAAGAAGGGTCGCAAGAGCGACAAGCCTAACATCTCTTTCAACGCCACAGGTTACTGGCAGAGCCCTGCCAAGTCATACCACAACGTTAATTCTATGCAGTACCTCAAGATGATGGATGAGGCTAACAAGAATGACGGTGGTTCTGGCCGATACTTCAAGGATCAGGTTTATAAATATACAGAGGAATACTTCAACGGAACCCGTAAGGATCCTGTATTCTTCGACGAGGCATACGACAAGGCTAAGTATGGCTATTGCGGCAATACCGACTGGTGGAATGAGCTTTACAAGACTTCATTCTCTCAGATCTACAATGCCAGCATCAGCGGCGGTAACGACCGTACTACCTACTATGCATCTCTGGGTATGAACGACCAGAAGGGTATCTTGACCGCTGGTGACGATAAGTACAAGAAGTACAACGCTAACGTAAACATCTCTTCCAACATTACCAAGTGGTTGAATGTAAGCGCCAAGATTACTCATACCTATACATCAGAGCTTCACCCTACCGGTGGTACTACAGCGATGAACCCTACTGCTTACTCAGGTTTGAGCGCATACTCAGGTATGATGAAGAACGACTTGAGCCCATTGATGCCAGTAAAGCATCCTGATGGACACTATGCAGGTCAGGGTAGCTACACCAACCCTATCGCTATCATGGAGCAGGGTGGTAACGCCAAGTATCGCCAGAACGACTTGTGGATGACTGGTGCCGTACGCATCACTCCTATCAAGGGTCTCGTGATCAATGCTGACTATACATGGAACTTCTACGGCAGAAACGCTAACGAGCACGTACGTAACTTCTACGACTATACAGCCGTTCCAGGTACAGAGAACTACTATCCTTGGACTAACCCAAGCAGTATCACCGTATCTAACTACGATGACTACTATCAGGCATTCAACGTATTTGCTGAGTACTCACTGTCTTTGGCTGAGAAGCATAACTTCAAGGTGCTCGTAGGTTACAACCAGGAGAAGAAGCACAACAAGTATCACTGGGTAGGTCGCAAGAACCTCATCGACAACGATACTCCACAGATCAACCTCGCATACGGTGATACTTCTACCAGCGGTAGCGAGAGCATGTGGGCAACCAATGGTCTCTTCTTCCGTTTCAACTACGACTTCATGGGCAAATACCTCTTCGAGTTCAACGGTCGTGAGGATGGTTCTTCTAAGTTCGCTAAGGGTAACCGCTATGCGTTCTTCCCTTCAGGCTCTATCGCTTGGCGTGTATCAGAGGAGAAGTTCTTCGAGCCATTGCGCAGCTGGTGGGACAACCTGAAGATCCGCGGATCTTACGGTTCTCTCGGTAACCAGAACGTATCTGGTAACTTCCCTTACCTGGCTACCTACGGTGTAAGCACCAAGGCTGGCGTATTGCTCGGCGGCACACGCCCTGTAGCTGTTTACGCTCCTGGCTTGGTAAGTAGCTCATTTACATGGGAGACCGTGAACCAGCTCGACCTCGGTATCGATGGTACATGGCTCAACAACCGACTGAGTGCATCTTTCGACTGGTATCGCCGTGACACCAAGGATATGTTGACCAAGGGTGCAACTCTTCCTTCAGTACTTGGTACTAGCGTGCCAAGAAGCAACGCTGCCAACATGAAGACCACTGGTTGGGAAGTTTCTGTAGAGTGGAGCGATCGCTTGAGCTGCGGTTTGGGCTATCACATCAAGGGTGTATTGTCTGACTATCAGTCTGAAATCACCAAGTACTCTAACGAGACCCGCCTTCTCAGCGACTACTACGTAGGCCAGAAGATTGGCGAAATCTGGGGTCTGGTATCTAACGGACTCTTCCAGAGCGACGAGGAAGCTGCTAGCTGGGATCAGAAGGCTATCAACGGCGGCCACTGGAGTGCAGGAGACGTGAAGTTTGAAGATATCGATGGTGACGGCAAGGTAACTTGGGGCGAAGGTACAGTAGATAAGCCAGGCGACCGCAAGATTCTCGGTAACTCAACTCCTCGCTATGCATACGGTATCACAGCAGGTGCCGACTACAAGGGCTTCGACTTCGAGATGTTCTGGCAGGGTATCGGCAAGCGCGACTACTTCGGTGGTTGGGGTGGTGCCCAGTTCTGGGGCTTCACAGATGAGTGGTGTACTCCACAGACCACTTCTCTCGACTACTGGACAGAGGATAATCGTGATGCTTATTTCCCAAAACTCCATCACTACAGTGTAAATGGCAGTAACCACAATACCTCTTCACGCTATATGCTGAATGCAGCATACTTGCGTTTGAAGAACGTTACATTGGGTTATACTGTTCCATCCAGCTTGTTGAAGAAGGTAGGTATTGCTCGTCTGAGAGTATTTGTACAGGGTGAAAACCTCCTGACATTGACTCCTATGAAGGTGAAGTTTGCTGATCCTGAAACACTTGGTAACATGACTTACCCTATCAACAAGAAAATCTCTGTTGGTATGAACTTAACATTATAATGTTCGAGAGTTAGGAAAGTGTGTATTATTAATACTTAAATAGACTGACAATGAAAATTAAAAATATATTCATTTTGAGTATGATGGCTGGTATGACACTTGCATCTTGCAACTATACCGACTTGAGCCCAATGGACTCATTTACAGATAAGTCATACTGGAAGAGTGCCAACGACCTCAAGATGTACGCCAATGGTATCTACAGCAACATGCTGGCAGGTCCTTCATCTACTCTTGATGGCGAGAGTGATAACTTTGTAACCAATAGCCCTAGTGGTTATCTGTTCAACAATTACACCGTTCCTACATCAGGCGGTGGCTGGGACTGGGGCAACGTGCGCAGCTGCAACTATTTCCTGAAGCGCTATCATACAGCTTCTGGCTCTGAGGCCGACATCAACAAGTATGTGGCTGAAATCCGTTTCTTCAGAGCACAGGATTACTATAGCAAGATCCGTAATTTCGGTGATGTGCCTTGGTATGAGAGTGACCTCCAGACAGATGATGAGGCTGAGCTCTTCAAGGGTCGTGATCCACGCAACTTTGTATTGAAGAAGGTAATCGAGGACTTGGAGTTCGCTATCCAGTGGCTCCCAGAGAAGACAATGGCTGAAAAGGGCCGTCTGCACAAGGATGCAGCCCGCACCCAGTTGGCTCGCGTTTGTCTCTACTACGGTACTTATATGAAGTATCACCACGAGGCTGGTTCTGAGGGCTTGACAGCTGAAAACTTGATTACAAAGGCTAAGCAGCTGACCGACGAGATTATCAACAGCGGTAAGTATGAAATCGTAAAGGGTACTGACGCTGGTGCCGGCACAAAAGCATACGAGGGTTATCCACTCAGCTATGCCAACCAGTTTGTTCAGGAAGACCTTTCTGACAACAAGGAGGCTATCATGGTTCGCTTCTATGAGACAGGTGTACTTACCCATGAAACTGGCCGTCAGGCTGGTGGCAATGGTATGGGCTTGAGCAAGGACTTCATCGAGTCGTTCCTGATGAAGGATGGTACTCCTATCTACAACCAGGGTTCTGGCTACCAGGGTGACGAAGAGTTGGAGACAGAGATTGCCAACCGCGACCCACGTCTCTATCAGCTCATCGACAACAACCACAAGCCATTCTGGCTCCGCAACAACAAGCAGGTGCAGAACAAGATGCCAGACTGCTCAGTATCTGGTGGTGTAACAGGTTATCCATGTACCAAGTTCCACTCTGCCGACGAGACTCAGTGGCAGGCTCGCAACACCTCTTACGACTGGTTCATCTACCGTTATGCAGAGGTATTGCTCATCAACGCCGAGGCTAATGCCGAGTTGGGTACTTGCACCCAGGCTGTTCTTGACAAGACCATCAACCAGCTTCGCGACCGTGTAGACATGGCTCACCTCACCGTGAACCCTGTTGCTGACCAGAAGCCTATCAACTATGGTTATGAGCTTTCTAACCTGCTCTACGAGATTCGCCGTGAGCGTCGCATCGAGTTGGTTGGCGAAGGCTTCCGTATGGACGACTTGAAGCGCTGGAATGCGATGAAGTTGTTGGAGAATCCGCTTACTACTTTGGGTATCCGTGTTACCGACAAGGTGAAGGAGCAGTACAACGAAATCTACGCCTTCGATAGCAGCAACACCCGTGTATATAACGGCAAGACCTATCTCCGCATCTACGCAGAGAGCTATGACGATGCTGCAGGTCGCAAGTGGTCAGACAACGACCGTCGTTGGTTGTATCCATTGCCAATCGACCAGTTGGCATTGAACAAGAACCTGACCCAGAACCCAGGATGGACAGAATAACTATTTATCACAATAATGAGTTTTAGAATAGGCTTATAGTAAGATTAGGTTTATAAGATAAGTTTTTAAATTTGGTTCATTTATTGACTTACACTATTCTATAAATGAAAACTAAGCGTATGCCCTTTTGCTGTGAAGCAAGAGGGCATATCTTTTTTAAAAGCATACTTTTACCGAGCATATCATAAGCACAGATAATTGTACTTTATTATAATAATTGGGATATGCAGGGATGAACTAAGAAATAGTGGGCAAGCGATACTTTAGCCAAATCGAACAAAAAAACACCGATTTGGCTAATATATAAGGAATACTTTAGCCAAATCGAGTTAAAAAACATCGATTTGGCTAAAGTTTCGTTTGATTTTTCAAATAATTATCGTATTTTTGCACCGTAACAAATTATCTTATTCAAGCGATATGGAGCAAATTATAGGACGAAAAACAGAAATTAGACAGCTTACCGAGTATTACCATTCAGGAAAGGCTGAGTTTGTGGCAGTGTATGGAAGAAGGCGCATCGGCAAGACTTATCTGGTGCATAATCTATTCAAGGATGAGTTTGCCTTCGAGATGTCTGGGTCTATTGATGCACCAGCCGAGGCTCAATTGTCTAATTTTGGCTATGCTTTGCGTGAATTTGGCGACCCAAAGCTGCCTTTGCCTTCTAATTGGGCAGAGGCATTTGAGATTTTGAAGCAAATGCTGAAGTCGAAGTTGGGAGGTAAGCGCATACTGCTTTTTATAGACGAGTTGCCTTGTCTTGATACTCCCAAGTCTAATTTCCAGCAGGCTTTTGAGCATTTTTGGAATAGTTGGGCGGCTAATCAGAATGAGATTATGCTTGTGGTTTGTGGCAGTGCCACATCGTGGATGATTTCTAATCTCATAGATAGCCATGGCGGACTTCATAATCGTATTACGCATGAGATGTACTTGGCTCCATTCACACTAGGTGAGACGGAGGAGTATCTCCAGGCGAATGGATTCTTGTGGCCACGTCTTTCCATCTTACAGACTTATAGCATAATGGGCGGAGTGCCTTACTATCTGAGCTTGCTGGACAAGACGCAAGGTGTGGAGGCTAATGTGGATCGATTGTTCTTTGCTGAACGTGGTGAACTGAAACGAGAGTATGATAGGTTGTATTCTTCTTTGTTCCGAAACTCGGAAATCTATATGAGAGTGGTAGAGACGCTGGCAAAATGTAAGCAAGGCATGACTCGCAAGGAAATTTCTACGCATCTGAATTTGAAGTCGGGTGGAACATTGACCAAGGTGCTTCGGGAATTGATCAACTGTGACTTTGTAAGAGGTTATAATACGCGTGAAAAGAAAATCAAGCAAAAAGACCAGATTTACCAGCTCACGGACTTATACACCTTATTTTATATGTCCTTCTGTCATCCTGGTACCACGGATGTAGCTTACTGGACGCATCAGATGGGCAAGCCTCGCCAAAACACATGGTATGGCTTGGCATTTGAACGTATCTGTATGTTGCATATTCCTCAGATAAAGAAGAGTTTAGGCATTGAGCAAATCTATACGGAGTATTATTCCTGGCGAAGCAAGTGCTCTACACCTGCGGCGCAGATAGACTTGCTGATAGAGCGAGCTGACCATCTGATTAATCTCTGTGAAATCAAGTATTCGCAGTCTCCTTATAGCATAACGAAGGAGGAAGAGCTTCGTATAAGAACTCGTATGGCTGATTTCGTAGAAGAGACGGGAGTACGTCATGGCATCTTGCCTACTTTGATAACTACGTTTGGTATTCGTCCTACAGCTCATTCGGCAATAGCACAGGTGCAACTCACCATGGATGATTTGTTTACATAAAAATGCAATGAAAATAATCTCTTAAGGGAAGATTTTATTTCCCTTAAGGAAAAATATATTTTCCCTTAAGGAAAAAAATAAAAATCCTTAAGGGAAAATATTCAATCTCTTCTTTCCCCATTTTCCGGGAGTTTCTTCACGATTGTCCTTTTCTAGAATATTATTTACATATCGGAAGCCGCCTATTTTTCTTTATCATCATCCCTACATTTTTCCCAAAAACCTTGGAAGTTACGAGGAAAAATCGTATCTTTGCCACCGAATAGCAATATTGCGTCCACGACCTTATAAAACATAAGAAGATGGCAAGATTTATAGACCCACGTGTCGATTGGGCTTTCAAGCGAATCTTTGGAAGCGAGGACACTAAAGAATGCCTGATAACATTCCTCAACGGACTGTTTGAAGACGAGTTGGTAATCAAGGACGTGACGTTTGCCAAGACCGAAAAACTTGGCTTGCGCCCCGATGACCGTGGTGTGGTCTTCGATGTCTATTGCGTCACAAACGAGGGCAAGCATGTCATCGTCGAGATGCAGAAGAAAGAACAGGAATACTTTGCCGACAGGGCATTGTATTACACGGCACGTGCCATTGTGCAGCAGGGCGTTCGTGGAATCTGGGACTATCACTTGGCTCCAGTCTATACGGTATGTTTCATGGATTTCGTGTCGTCGAGTCCGATATTAAAGAAGTTTCGCACCGACTTGGTGCTTACCGATTTGCAGACACGCCAGCTAGTGTCCGACAGGATGCGTATTGTGTACCTCCAACTGCCATTGTTCGACAAGCATACGGAGGCAGAGTGTATGGATATATTTGATTGTTGGATTTATATAGTGAAGAATATGAACATGTTTGAGCAGATGCCATTCAGCGAGAAGTATCCAGTCTTCCGCAAGTTGGCAGAGATAGGCGACCTCCGCAAGCTTTCCCGCGAGGAACTTGAGCTTTATGACGAGGACATCAAGAATATGCGTGATATATATGCCACCAGAAAGTTTGATGAGAAGAGAGGAATGGCGAAAGAAAAGATAGCCACAGCTTACCGCCTTTTATCAATGGGTCTTTCTGAAGCGCAAGTGGCAACGGCTACAGAGCTTCCACTGGAGGAAATTCAGAAAATGAAGGAATAAGAAGAGGCTAGCTGGACTTTCGAAAAACCAGCAGCTTATCCACCAATGCCTTTAATGCCGTCTTCACGCTGTTTGTGGCTGGCAGATGATGGGTGCTGATAAACTGCTGGCTCAAAGGCGAAGAATTGATTTGGAGGAGTTTGCTACTACTGTTGGTATCAACGATAGAATCATAGATATTTTGAGGAAACATTTTACAGAGGGGACTGCTGTAGATGAATTCATCTATGAAAATTACGTCATCTTTATCGAATTATCTTGGAGAAAGATATATCTTTCTCCAAGATAATTTTAAGAATCTGAACAACAGATAATTATCTAATGTTCTTCTAAAAGTCTTTTTAGTAATCTTCTATAAAAAGACAACCTTTTTTATCCTTTTTCCTCATTAAAAGACTATAATATCGATAGTTTCATTCATAAAAAACTTGCATTTTATTTTGTAATGTGCTAAAATAAATGTAATTTTGCACCTTGAATGGGGTTTTACCTTATTATATTTAAGAAAAGAAACAAAATAATTAGATAAAGACAATGGAATACAACTTCAGAGAAATCGAGAAGAAATGGCACCAGAAATGGGTCGAGAACAAGACCTATAAGGTGACAGAGGATGAAAACAAGAAGAAATTCTATGTGCTCAACATGTTCCCTTATCCATCAGGAGCTGGTTTGCACGTAGGTCACCCACTTGGTTATATCGCTAGCGATATCTATGCACGCTACAAGCGTTTGAACGGATTCAACGTACTGAACCCTATGGGTTACGATGCTTACGGTTTGCCTGCTGAGCAGTATGCTATCCAGACCGGTCAGCACCCAGAGGTTACTACCGTAGCCAACATCAACCGCTACCGCGAGCAGCTCGACAAGATTGGCTTCTGCTTCGATTGGGACCGTGAGGTTCGTACCTGCGACCCTAAGTATTACCATTGGACTCAGTGGGCTTTCCAGAAGATGTTCAACTCTTTCTTCTGCAACGGCTGCCAGAAGGCTCAGCCTATCGAAAAGCTCATCAAGCGCTTCGAGGAGAAGGGTTCTGCTGACCTGAACGTGGCTCAGAACGAGCAGATCGACTTCACTGCCGAGGAGTGGAACAGCTTCGACGACGTGAAGAAGCAGAAGATATTGATGAACTACCGCATCGCCTACCTCGGCGAAACCATGGTAAACTGGTGCCCAGGCTTGGGTACTGTGCTTGCCAACGACGAGGTAGTAAACGGCGTAAGTGAGCGTGGCGGTTATCCTGTCATCCAGAAGAAGATGCAGCAGTGGTGTCTGAGAACATCTGCTTACTCTCAGCGTCTGCTCGATGGTTTGGAGACCATCCAGTGGAGCGACAGTATCAAAGAAACCCAGAAGAACTGGATTGGCCGTTCTGAGGGTACAGAGGTAGTATTCTCTGTAAAGGACAGCGACGTGAAGTTCACCATCTTCACCACCCGTGCCGATACCATGTTTGGTGTAACCTTCATGGTTCTGGCTCCAGAGAGCGAATATGTTCAGCAGGTAACTACTGCCGAGCAGAAGGAAGAGGTAGAGAAGTATCTCGACTACGTGAAGAAGCGTACCGAGCTGGACCGTATGGCTAACCACAGCGTAACCGGTGTATTCTCAGGAAGTTATGCCATCAATCCATTCACCGGCGAGGCAATCCCTGTATGGATTTCAGAATATGTATTGGCAGGATATGGTACAGGTGCCATCATGGCTGTGCCAGCTCACGATAGCCGTGACTACGCCTTTGCCAAGCACTTCAACCTGCCTATCATTCCTCTTATCGAGGGTGCTGATGTTTCAGAGGAGAGCTTCGATGCCAAGGAAGGCATCGTAACCAACTCACCTGTGGCAGGCAAGAGCAGCATGGACGGTTTCTCTCTGAACGGACTCACCGTGAAGGAGGCTATCGCAGCTACCAAGAAGTTTGTTACCGAGAAGGGCATCGGTAGAGTAAAGGTAAACTATCGTCTCCGCGACGCCATCTTCTCCCGTCAGCGCTACTGGGGTGAGCCATTCCCTGTATATTACAAGGATGGAATGCCACAGATGGTTCCAGAGGAGTGCCTGCCACTCGAATTGCCAGAGATTGAGACCTACAAGCCAACAGAAACTGGCGAGCCACCATTGGGCAGAGCCAAGAAGTGGGCTTGGGATGCTGAGAAGAAAGAGGTGGTTGACAAGAGCCTCGTAGATAACAAGACCGTATTCCCACTGGAGCTCAACACCATGCCAGGTTTCGCAGGTTCTTCTGCTTACTATCTGCGCTACATGGATCCTCACAACGATGAGGCACTCGTAGGCAAGAAGGCTGATGAGTACTGGCAGAACGTAGACCTCTACGTAGGTGGTTGCGAGCATGCTACCGGTCACTTGATTTACTCCCGTTTCTGGAACAAGTTCCTCTTCGACCTCGGCGTAAGCTGCAAGGAAGAGCCATTCCAGAAGCTGGTGAACCAGGGTATGATCCAGGGCCGCTCTAACTTCGTTTACCGCATCAACAGCGATGACCACGACAAGGCTCCTGTATTCGTAAGCTTGAACCTGAAGAAGGATTACGACGTAACTCCTATCCACGTAGATGTAAACATCGTAAGCAACGATGTATTGGATATCGAGGCATTCAAGGCTTGGCGCCCTGAGTATCAGAACGCTGAGTTCATCCTGGAGGATGGCAAGTACATCTGCGGATGGGCTATCGAGAAGATGTCTAAGAGTATGTTCAACGTGGTGAATCCAGATATGATTGTCGAGAAGTATGGTGCCGACACCCTGCGTCTCTACGAAATGTTCCTGGGTCCTGTAGAGGCAAGCAAGCCTTGGGATACCAACGGTATCGACGGTTGCCACCGCTTCCTGAAGAAGTTCTGGGGTCTGTTCTACGAGAACCGCACCGACAACTTCCTTCCATCAGCCGACGAGGCAGCGAAGCCAGAGAGCCTGAAGAGCGTTCACAAGCTCATCAAGAAGGTAAGCGAGGATATCGAGAAGTTCTCTTACAACACTTCTATCTCAGCCTTCATGATTGCCGTGAACGAACTCGGTCAGCAGAAGTGCCGCAACAAGGAACTCCTGAAGGATCTCGTCATCCTCATCGCTCCATTCGCTCCACACATCGCAGAAGAGTTGTGGGCAGCACTTGGCGAGCAGGGCAGCGTTTGCGATGCAGCATGGCCTAAGTATGATGAGCAGTATCTGAAGGAGAACGACATGCAGCTCACCATTTCCTTCAACGGTAAAGCTCGTTTCCAGATGACTTTCCCTGTGGATACTCCTAACGAGGAAATCCAGAAGCAGGTATTGGCAGACGAGAAGAGCCAGAAGTACTTGGAAGGATTCAACGTGTTGAAGGTGATCATCGTACCAAAGAAGATCGTCAACGTAGTGTTGAAAAAGTAATTTATTGATAATATCCAGAAGGTCGTCTCATCTAAAAATGGGCGACCTTCTGCGCTTTAAAAATACGAGGAAAATATTATGCAAATAGCAATCAGTCAAAAAGTTAAGAATGAAATCAAGGACTATTTCTACATTACACTGGGTCTGTTGATTTATACATTTGGATGGACTATCTTCCTGCTTCCATACCAGATAGTAACGGGTGGCGTAACGGGTATTGCAGCCGTAATCTTCTACGGTACGGGAATACCTATCTATTTGTCGTATTTTCTCATCAATGCCGCTCTGCTGCTTGCCGCACTCAAGATTCTGGGATTCAAGTTCATGGTGAAGACCATCTACGCCATCATCATGCTCTCCGTGTTCCTGGCGCTGGCGCAAGACTGGATGATAGGTGAAAATGGCAAGATGGTGCAGGTGCTGGGAGAGGGACAGGACTTCATGTCGCTCATCATCGGCTGTCTGTTTACAGGCTTGTCGCTCGCCATCGTCTTCCTGCACAATGGAAGTACGGGAGGAACGGATATCATCGCCGCCATCGTGAACAAATACCATAACATCTCGCTGGGACGTGTGCTCATCTTCGTGGACCTCGTCATCGTGGGCAGTTCCTTCTTCGTCTTCAATGCGAAACCGGAATTCACGGCGATAGATGCCATCAGAAAGGTGGTATTCGGTCTCTGTACCATGGTGATAGAGAACCTGGTGCTCGACTATGTGATGAATGCCAAGCGAGAGAGTGTGCAGTTCATGATATTCAGCAAGAAATATCAGGAGATAGCCAACGCCATCGGTACGCAGATGGACCATGGTGTGACGATTCTGGATGGCCACGGCTGGTACACCGGCGACGAGATGAAGGTGCTCTGTATTCTTGCCAAGAAGAACGAGAGCGTCACCATCTTCCGTATCGTCAAGATCATCGACCCGAATGCCTTTGTCAGCCAGAGTGCCGTCATCGGTGTGTATGGCGAGGGATTTGATGAAATGAAAGTGAAAATCAAGGAGAAAGATATTAAGAAAATCAAATAGTGATTATGAAGATAGTATTTGCAACCAATAACCAGCATAAGCTCCAGGAAATCCGCGATATTCTGGGCAGCGACTACGAGGTGGTTTCGCTGAAGGAGATAGGATGCGATGTGGATATTCCTGAAACTGGAAATACACTGGAAGAGAATGCCTTGCAGAAGGCGCAGTATGTTTACGACCATTATCACCTGAGCTGCTTTGCCGATGATACCGGTCTGGAAGTAGAGGCGCTGGATGGTGCGCCGGGTGTTCACAGCGCCCGCTATGCAGAAGGTACCGACCACGACAGCGAGGCAAACATGGCAAAACTGCTCAGAGAACTGGATGGAAAGGAGAACAGAAAGGCCCGCTTCCGTACCGTGATCTGCTACATCGAGAAGAAGGATGTCTGCCCTTGCGGCTGCACCAGCATCAAGAAAATCCATCAGTTTGACGGCATCGTAAACGGTTCTATCGCTACCGAAAAGCACGGCACCGAAGGTTTCGGCTACGACCCGATCTTCGTTCCGGAAGGCTACGACCAGAGCTTCGCCCAGCTGGGTGAGGAAATCAAGAACGGCATCAGCCATAGAGCCAGAGCCGTGGCTAAACTGGCTGAATACTTAAAGAACAAAAATGATTAATACCCTTTCGATATTAATCCCTACATATAATAATGTATGCGTTGAGCTTGTAAAATCCCTGCAAGCTCAAGCATCGTTATTGTATTCATCTT
>ERZ1026892.951-NODE-951-length-12787-cov-5.994895_pt1 | contig 12787 bp, 8 predicted proteins | sample MGYA00380176_ERZ1026892 | MGnify/ENA primary metagenome ERZ1026892 (study PRJEB33269, sample SAMEA4719812) | human gut metagenome | biome: human-associated habitat; feature: organic feature; material: feces | place: Cameroon | collected 2013-10 ... | reverse complement strand
ATATTAAGATGTAACTTTGTTAAGTTCAATAAAATCCGTTGTCGGCGCAGACTAACCGCGTTATTTATATGGAGTTTTCTTCTTTATTGAAGAATAAAATCGCTAAATTTGCAGTATCTTAAACACTCTTTACAACAAACCGAAAACGATATGAGAGAGAAAATAGACTGCTTTCTGCCGTGTAGCGATGCTGACACGCTCGGCAAGACGCTGCAGACACTCAGAGAGAGCAAGACAATCCAGCATATAAACCTTCTTGTTACCGATGCACAAGAATGTGCGGAGGAGAACGGCAGTTCTGATACCATGTTGCCCGCGGACTGTACGAAGATAACAGTAGATTCGCTTCTTTCCACCAAGACCATGCTCACCATTGAGGAGCATACCGACGCCGAATACGTGCTCATAAGCCTGAAGACCACTCCCGTGGACCTTGGACTGAACGCATTGGAGCGTATGCTGCGCGTGGCTACGGACAGTTGTGCCGGCTTGGTGTATGCAGACAGCTACGTGAAGAAGGAGAGTGGGGTGGAGCGTCATCCCGCCATCGACTATCAGACAGGAAGCCTTCGCGACGACTTCGACTTCGGACAGCTGGTCCTTATACGCTCGTCGCTACTCCATGCCTATGCAGCCAGCAAGCGCCCCGAATATAACTGGGCAGGATTTTATGACCTCCGCCTTTACATAAGCAGAAAGGCGCCGCTCTTCCACATTAACGAATATCTCTATACGCAGGTGGAGACGGACAACAGAAAGAGTGGCGAACGCCAGTTTGACTATGTCAATCCGCGCAACCGTGAAGTGCAGGTGGAGATGGAGCAGGTGGTTACCCGACATCTTGAGAAAATAGGTGCCACGGTGGACACGTCGTCTTACCTGAAGCCCGACTTCAGCGAGCAGGACTTCGCGTGCGAGGCAACAGTCGTCATCCCCGTCTACAACCGTGAGCGCACCATTGCAGACGCCGTGCATTCAGCCCTTGAACAGAAAACCACATTCAAGTATAACGTCATCGTCGTGGACAATCATTCCACCGACTCTACCACGCAGATTCTCAGCGACATTGCTGCCAAGGACCAGCGCCTCGTGCATATCATCCCCGAACGTACCGATCTCGGCATCGGAGGATGCTGGAACGTTGCCACGACCGACCAGCGCTGCGGACGTTTTGCCGTACAGCTCGACAGCGACGACCTCTATTCCTCGCCCAAGACATTGCAGCGCATCGTGGACGAATTCCACAAGCAGGGAGCGGCGATGATTGTAGGATCGTACCGCATGTGCAACTTCAAGCTCGAGACATTGCCGCCGGGACTTATTGACCATGCCGAGTGGACCGACCATAACGGACCTAACAACGCCCTGCGCATCAACGGACTCGGAGCGCCAAGAGCTTTCTTTACGCCAATACTCCGCCAGATTCAGTTCCCGAACACCAGCTACGGCGAGGATTATGCTCTCGGACTTGCCTTCAGCCGCAAGTATCGCATAGGCAGAATCTACGACGAACTGTATCTCTGCCGCCGCTGGGAAGGCAACAGCGACTCTGCTCTCAGCATCGAACGACAGAACGCCAACAACCTATATAAGGACCGCTTGCGCACGCTTGAGGTGTCGGCACGTCAGCAGCTCTCACAGGGCAAGGCAGACATCTCTGCCGACAACTCGCTGCAACGCTTCTTCAATCGTCAGCTGGAGGTGTGGGAGAGTGCGCGTGAGCACTATCATGACCTCCGCAACGTGAAGATACGCGAATTGGCAAGTGGCGAGCAGACGATGAAGGTGCAGTTCAATCCGGCACGAATCGTATCCACCGGTGCTGCCATCGACAAGAAGACAATAGCCAAGCGCCCGTGTTTCCTCTGTGAGCATAACCGCCCGAAGGAGCAGATGCAGAAGCAGGTGGACAAGAACTTCACGATGCTTGTCAATCCGTTCCCCATCATGCCGCAGCACTTCACCATACCTCTGCGTGCACATCGTCCGCAGAGCATCGGACTGAACTACGGCGAGATTTATCGTCTGCTGAATGCTTATCCTTCATTGACCGTGTTCTATAACGGCCCGAAGTGTGGAGCTTCTGCACCAGACCACATGCACTTCCAGGCTATATGCTCCGGCATGCTGCCTTTGCAGACCGAATGGCCCCGACTGAGCCGCGACTGCGAGGTGCTTGTCAAGAAGGAAGGACATGGCGACATTGTAGGCGTGCGCGGTTTTGCCGTACCCGTATTTGCCATATGCACATCAGACCAGTCGGCTGGCGAACAACTCTTCCGTGTGCTCTATTCCGCATTGCCTATGCACGGCGGCGACACGGAGCCGATGATGAACATCGTGGCTTGGCGCGACGGCAGCGACTATCAGGTGGTGGTAATCCCGCGTCGCAAGCATCGCCCTGACTGTTACTTTGCAGAGGGTGAGGAGCAGCGTCTGGTAAGCCCAGGAGCGCTCGATATGTCGGGCTTCATCGTTACTCCACGTCAGACCGACTTCGAGCAAATCACGCCGGAAGAGGCTGTCAGCATCATTCAGGAGTGTGGCATTACCAAGGCAGACTATGACGAGATCGCCGACAAGCTGCGCACCATTGCGGCAGGAAAGGCTTCTGCCAACGACCATTTCGCAGGAAAGCAGCCTAACGTATCCGTAGGCATCGTAAGTGGAGCAAGGATAGCCTTCTCGCTTAACGGCCCGTATATGGCAAAGGGAAATCTTATTGACGGCGAACAGGTGGTGGAGTTCAGCGAAGGAGCCATCCTTTGGAACGGCACGCAATATCGCGAGCTGACGTTCATTCCGCAACAGCAGAACGCTTCGTTCTCTTTGCACGACGTCACCATCGGCGTAAACTTCCATTGGGAACGACAGGAGACGCAGACCTTCCTCGGAACGCTGCGCCTTGTGGTCGACTCGGATAAGGTCTGCGCCATAAACGAATTGCCTGTGGAGTCGTATCTGGAGAGCGTCATCTCCAGCGAGATGAGCGCCACGTCCAGTGAGGAACTGCTCAAGGCTCACGCCGTAATATCGCGCTCTTGGCTTCTCTCTCAGATAGAACAGCGACGCGAACATCAGACCAGCGCAGGTCAGAACGGCTTCTTCTCGTTCATCCGCAAGGACGACGAGCTGGTGAAGTGGTATGACCGTGAGGACCACACCATCTTCGATGTCTGCGCCGACGACCATTGTCAGCGTTATCAGGGCATCACCAAGGCCACGAGTCCGAAGGTGGCGCAGGCTGTGCTTGCCACACGCGGACAGATACTGATGAGTGGCGACGAGATATGCGACGCACGCTTCAGCAAGTGCTGCGGTGGTGCAACGGAGGAATTCCAGTACTGCTGGGAGAACATTCGCAAGCCTTATCTTGTGTCGGTGGCTGATGCTAAGGGACAGCCGGCGCTGCCAGACCTTACCGTTGAGGCAGAGGCTGAACGTTGGATACGCACGTCGCCGGAGTCGTTCTGCAACACTACAGACAAGACCATCCTTTCCGAGGTGCTCAACGACTACGATCAGGAGACTACTGACTTCTATCGTTGGCATGTGGAATATACGCAGGAACAGCTGAAGAGTCTTATTGCTGAAAAGCTGAAGATGGACTTCGGCGACATCCTCGACCTCCAACCAGTGGAGCGCGGACGAAGCGGACGTCTCTGCCGATTGAAGATTGTCGGTTCGGAGCGCAGCTTCACCATCGGTAAGGAGCTGGAGATAAGACGAGCCCTCAGCGAAACACATCTCTATAGTAGCGCCTTCGTAGTGGACAAGCTGGACGTTAAGGACGGCGTTCCTCAGAAATTCCGCCTGACCGGAGCCGGTTGGGGTCACGGAGTAGGCATGTGTCAGATTGGTGCAGCCGTGATGGGTGCCAACGGATACAGCTACGACAGCATCCTCTTACATTATTATAAGGGTGCGGAGATAAAGAAGATATACAAATAAAGATCTGAATATGAAGAAGACGAGTCCGTGGGCATGGATTCCCACGTTATACTTTGCGGAAGGCTTGCCCAATGTTGTCGTCACAGCCCTCTCCATTGTTATGTATATGCAGATGGGGCTTAGCGATGCAGAGGTGGGACTCTATACCGGTTGGCTCGCCCTGCCATGGGTGATAAAGCCGTTGTGGAGCCCGTTCATCGACCTTCTCAAGACCAAGCGCTGGTGGGTGCTGGCAATGCAGCTGCTTATGGGTAGCGCCCTTGCCGGCATTGCCTTCACGCTGCCCACAGCCTTATGGTTTCAGGGTTCGATGGCTTTCCTGTTCCTGATGGCGTTCGCCAGTGCCACACACGACATCTCGGCGGACGGCTTCTACATGATAGAGCTCGACGCACACAACCAGTCGAAGTATGTGGGTCTGCGCAATACGTTCTATCGCCTTGCCGTGATATTCGTCAATGGCGCGCTTGTGTCGCTGGCAGGATTGCTGGAGCATCATTTCCACATGACCATCGTATATACGTGGACCCTTATATTCTACGCCCTTGCAGCCATCTTCATAGGCATCTACCTATATCATTGCAGGATGATGCCCCGGCCAGCGGAAGACGTAAGTTCGGAGAAGAGCGTGTCAGAGGTGGCGCATGAGCTGCGTACCATCATCGGATCGTTCTTCTGCAAGTTCGGCTTGAAGGAGACGCTCTTCGTGATGCTCTTCCTTCTGCTCTACAGATTCCCGGAGGCTCTGCTCAATACGATGACCAAGACCTTCCTTATGCGCTCCAATGCCGAGGGCGGATTGGGACTCACGCCGGAAGAATATGGTCTGGCGCAGGGCACGGTCGGACTGATAGGCTTGTTGCTTGGAGGCATATTGGGAGGCGTACTGGTCAGCAGGGACGGCATGAAGAAGTGGCTGTGGCCTATGGTTTGCGCCATAACGCTGCCCGATGCCGTATACATCCTCCTGAGTTACACGCTCACGTCCAACCTTTGGGTGGTGTCCACCTGCCTCTTCATCGAGCAGTTTGGCTACGGACTCGGATTCACCGTCCTCACGCTTTACATGCTTTACTACAGTCAGGGCAAGTTCCGCACGTCGCATTACTCGATTTGCACCGGCATCTCTTACCTCGGACTGATGCTCCCCGGCATGGTGTCAGGATACATAAAAGACCTCGTAGGTTACCAGATGTTCTTCATCATCGTCATGGCATGCTGCCTGATAACGTTCCTCGTAACCGCCTTTCTGAAGATTGATCCCGACTTCGGAAAGAAGTAAAAAATAAATAAAAGCCAATGACAGACCATAACTATACTGGCGATACGCCGTGCACGCTTTCTTCCCAGCCTCAGACAGAGGGGCTGGGAGGACAGCGTGTGCCGCGTCGTGTCAGCTGGTTATGGCTCCCTTCGCTGTCCTTCAGCGACGGTGTTTCGATGGCTGTCGTTGTGCTTTTGCTTGTGATGCTGCGCCGTTTCGGTCTGAACAACAGCCAGACCACGCTTGTTCTGGCGTTGCTCTGCATACCATTCTCGCTGCGTCCGTTGCTGGAGAAGGTCGTGGCACACTTCCGCGGCACCACTAAAGTATGGATACTCACGTCCGAGTTTATCTCCGCTTTGGCGTTATGGGGTGTGGCTTTCGTCATACCTACGCCTTATCGTCTGGAGGGCACGCTTTGTCTTTTGCCCTTCTTCACGTTCTCCATCGTTCTCCACCGTATTGCCGTGGAGCGCTTTTACCTTCCTTTATGCCCTCCGTTGCCGGGCTTCCATATGCTTATAGTGAAGCTGTTTCGTGGTGTAGCCATGCTGCTTGGCATTGGCTGCATGGCTATGGTGGCAGGTAATATGGAGGTGTTGACCCGAAACATACGCTATTCGTGGAGCCTTGTGTTCTACGTTATGGCTGGCATCTTTTTCTTTCTTTGGCTCTGGCACAGCATCTTCCTTCCCGTCAGACCACATCCCGCATACCCGGAAAGCGACCTTTTCGGCCTGCACAAGGGCGAATATGAGGAAGCCTTGAACGGCATCCTGTCAGGTTCGTCCAACCGTGTCAGCCTATTGCTCATGGCTTCTTTCGCGTTGGCGGCGTCCTTCCCTCTTCTTGGCATCCCGCTCTTCGTCATTGATATGCCCCATAACGGTGGTCTTGGCATGTCACCGCAGGAGTTTGCGCTCATCGTAGGTACGGTAAGCGTAGGCGCTGTGTTCTTCGGAAATGTCCTCGGCACAAGGTTGTGTCGTAAGTACGGGCTGCGTCTGTGCCTTCTGCCGATGGCTGTGCTCTTCGCCGGTCCGAGTCTGGCAGCCCTTTATATGAGCTTCAATCTTTCCCTCTCGCTTGCAATAGTCTGCCTCTTGTTCAGTATTGCAGGTGTTGCGGCTGGCGTTGGCTTTGCAGCATTGTCCGCTGTGACCGCCCGTTTCGCTGCGAGCGGCAGGGGAGAGGTGTGTCGTCGTTCCGTCATGCTTGGCGTGATGGCTGTTGTAGCAACGCTATGTGGCGGCATGACCGGCATTTTGGAGGAAAACATAGGTTACCGTCAGTTCTTCGTAATGTCGTCATGGATGTACGTGGTGCCGGCGATTGTGGCGGTGATGTATATCGCCAATGACAAAATACGTCTGAAGTAATCCAAACAATTGTTAATATTAAGTAGTCTGAATAAACTTTCTGACCGATATCTATATCTAAGAAGTCAGAGAGATTATAAAAACATATTATTAGTTTAGAATTACACACATATTCAAACAAACATGATTTTATCAAAGAGAACAATAGCAATGGCGTCAATGGCAGGCCTTATGCTTATGTCGATGCCAACGGAATGCGCAGCAAGACAGTGGTCGCTGAAGGATTGTATTGATTATGCCTTGGCAAATAACATCCAGTTGCAGAAAGCCAAGGTGCAGCAGCTTTCTGCCCTTGAGGACATAAAGCAGAGCCAGTCAGCCTTGTTACCTTCCCTAAGTCTGTCAACATCACAGAACGTAAGCTACAATCCGTGGCCAGAACAGGGCTCGGCAATGATTGCCGGAAATAAGGTTCAGGCAGACGTGAAGAAGGTGTATTACAACGGTTCTTACTCGTTGTCGGGCAACTGGACTGTGTGGAACGGCGGACAAAACACCAATACTGTCAAGCTGAACAAGCTCGCTGCAGAGCAGGCACGCCTCGATTCGGCTGTCACAGCCAACAACGTGCTCGAGCAGATAGCCCAACTCTACGTCCAGATACTCTATTCTGATGAGGCCATCTCCGTCACGAAGGAGAGCCTTAAGACCAGCCAAGCCAATGAGGAACGCGGCAAGACAATGGTGTCGGTGGGCAAGATGAGCAAGGCAGACCTTGCACAGCTGACCGCCCAGCGCGCCGAAGACGAATATAGCATTGTGGAAGCTGAGAGCAATCTGCGCAACTATAAGCGCCAGCTCAAGCAGTTGCTCCAGATAGCTGATAATGACGAGTTTGACGTTGTCATTCCTTCCACGACGGACGAGATGGCTCTTAAGGACGTACCTGCCCTCAATGATGTTTATGCAGCGTCGCTGACACAGCGCCCTGAGATACAGAACGCAAAGCTTGGCATCGAGAGCAGCGACCTTAGCGTTAAGATTGCAAAGGCAGGCAAGATGCCAACTGTAAGCCTGAATGCAGGACTGTCCACTTCCACCACTTCGATGAGTCAGAACGGATGGGGCAACCAGATGAAGAACAACTTCACGGTTGGCGGTGGAGTGTCGGTGAGCATCCCGCTCTTCGATAACCGCAAGACAAAGACATCCGTAAACAAGGCGATGCTTCAGAAGGAGAGCTACCTGCTCGACCTGCAGGACAAGCAGACCACTCTTTATTCAACTGTGGAGAACTACTGGCTGCAAGCTGTCAACAATCAGAACAAGTTTAAGGCGGCACGCGTATCTACGGAGAGCGCACAGGCAAGCTATGAGTTGCTGTCCGAACAGTTCAACCAAGGTCTGAAGAACATTGTGGAGTTGATGACTGGCAAGACCAACCTTTTGCAAGCTCAGCAGAACGAACTTCAGAGCAAGTATCTCGCAATCCTTAACCTTAACATGCTTGACTTCTATCGTACAGGAGAGATAAAGTAATTAGTAAATACTAACTGAACTGCAGTGCCGCGGGCAGGAATGCCCGCAGCTACTACAGTTTGCATAACAAATCAAGCTAACCTTATAAAATAGAGATTTTATAAAGAGTAATAATAATTAGAGATTTATATTAGAGAGATGAAAAAATTAAGCAAGGTATGGGTGGTAGTGGCTATTGTCGCTATCATCGCAGTTGCCGTATGGGCATTCTCAGGCGGCAAGAAAGAGCAGCAGATTTCGTTCGACACGGCTCCCGTCGCGTCGGCAAACATCCAGAACAGCATTACTGCTACCGGTACTATAGAGCCGGTTACGTCTGTGACCGTGGGTACGCAGGTGAGTGGTATCGTCAGCAAGCTCTACGTTGACTATAATTCAGTGGTGAAGAAAGGACAGGTGATTGCCGAGCTCGACAAGACCAACCTTCTCAGTCAGCTTGCTACTGCCAAGACGCAGCTTGCCACGGCGCAGAGCCAGCTCAGCTATCAGACCGCAAACTACAAGCGCTATCAGACTCTTTTCCAGAAGGGACTTGTGGCAGCCGACGATTATGACAATGCCAAGCTTTCGTATCGTCAGGCTGTGGAGCAGGTGGCTTCAGCCAAAGAGGAGGTGCAGCGCGCGCAGACCAATCTCGGCTACGCCACCATCACGTCGCCCATTGACGGTGTGGTGCTCTCCAAGTCAGTGGAAGAAGGTCAGACTGTGGCAGCCAGCTTCTCTACGCCGGAACTCTTCACCATCGCTCAGGACTTAACAAACATGCAGGTGGTGGCTGATGTGGACGAGGCAGACATAGGCGACGTGAAGGAAGGCGAGCGTGTCAGCTTCACCGTGGATGCCTATCCCGATGACACTTTTGAGGGCACTGTAAAGCAGGTACGTCAGGAAGCCACCACTACCAATAATGTGGTAACCTACGAGGTGGTTATCTCAGCTCCCAATGCCGACCTGAAGCTTAAGCCAGGCCTTACAGCCAACGTCACCATTTATACTGCAGAGCGCAAGGGTGTGCTTGCCGTTCCGTCAAAGGCTCTGCGCTTTACGCCTACAAAGGAGACTGTCGGCAAGATGAAGATTGTGGACGTGCAGGGTGCGAAGAACAAGGTATGGACCATTGAAGGCAACAGCATTGTTGCGCATAAGGTGAACATCGGTATGGCTGACGGCACAAATACACAGATTATTGGTGGCGTGCAGGCTGGCATAAAGGTGGTTACCGGACTCAGCGTCATTGGAGGCGAGGAGCCTCAGGCAGAAGCTGCTGGCGGTGAGAGCAGCCCGTTTGCACCAGGCCCTCCGGGAAAGAACAAGAAAAAATAATCAATACTGATATGGACGAAAAGAAAGTAGTAATAGAGCTTGACAACGTAAAGCGCGACTTTCTCGTCGGCGACGAGACGGTACATGCACTGCGCGGTGTCTCGTTCAAGATATATGAGGGCGAGTTTGTCACCATCATGGGAAAGTCGGGTTCGGGCAAGTCCACTCTTCTTAACCAGCTTGGCTGCCTTGATACGCCCAGCTCAGGCGAATATTATCTTGACGGTGTCAGCGTCAGGACGATGTCGAAGTCGCAGCGTGCCGTATTGCGCAACCGTAAGATAGGCTTCATCTTCCAGAACTATAACCTTCTGCCGAAGACCACGAGTGTGGAGAATGTGGAATTGCCGCTGATGTATAACGCTTCGGTTAGTGCCAAGGAACGCGAGGAGCGTGCCATTAAGGCGCTGCAGGCTGTGGGCCTCGGCGAGCGACTCTATCATAAGTCGAACCAGATGTCCGGCGGACAGATGCAGCGTGTAGCCATTGCCCGCGCTTTGGTTAACGATCCTGCCGTCATTCTTGCTGACGAGGCAACCGGAAACCTCGACACACGTACGTCGTTCGAGATTCTCATCCTTTTCCAGAAACTCCACGCCGCGGGCAGAACCATCATCTTCGTGACCCATAATCCGGACATCGCCAATTATTCTTCGCGCAATATCATGCTGCGTGACGGCCATGTCATCAGTGACGAGTATAACCACAACATCCTCTCGGCGGCGGACGGACTGGCGGCATTGCCTGCCAATTCGGATGAGTAAGGGGAGCAAAGGTTCAGTGAGTAACATTTTTAACCTATAAGAAATGAACTATAGTAATCTTTTTAAAATAGCCCTCCGCGCCATTGCCGCCAACAAATTGAGGTCGTTCCTCACTGCACTTGGCATCATCATCGGTGTGGCGTCGGTCATCACGATGCTTGCCATAGGCCAAGGATCGAAGAAGAGCATTCAGGCAAACATCGCGGAGATGGGCTCAAATATGATTATGATCAGTCCGGGAGCCGACCGTGGTCCGGGAGGTGTAAGGCAGGACGCTTCGTCGATGGAGACATTGAAGCTCACAGACTATGAGTCGCTCAAGGACGAATGTCACTTCATACAGGGCATCAGTCCTACGGTCAACAGCAGCGGCCAGTGGATATACGGCAACAACAACACGCCGTCCTCCATTTATGGCGTCAATCAGGACTATCTCACCATCCGTCAGTTGTCTGTGGATGAGGGCGAGATGTTCACCGATGCCGACATTAAGGCAAGCGCAAAGGTATGTATTCTCGGCCAGACCGTTGTGGACAATCTCTTCCCTGATGGGTCTGATCCGGTGGGTAAGGTGGTACGATTCAATTCCATTCCGTTCCGTGTGATAGGAGTATTGAAGAAGAAAGGATACAACTCGATGGGTATGGACCAGGACGACCTCGTCCTTGCTCCTTACACGACGGTGATGAAGCGAATCCTCGCACAGACCTATCTTGGCGGCATAACCTGCTCAGCCATAACCGAAGACCTCACCCAAAAGGCCATCGATGAGATTACGACGGTGCTTCGCCGCAACCATAAGTTGAAGGAAGCCACCGACACGCAGGCTGCCGATGATGACGACTTCAACATCCGTTCGCAGGAAGAACTGGCGAGTATGATGAACTCCACTACGGACATGATGACCATACTCTTGGGTTGTGTGGCAGGCATTTCGCTCATCGTGGGAGGCATCGGCATCATGAACATCATGTATGTCAGCGTCACGGAGCGAACACGCGAGATAGGTCTGCGAATGAGTGTTGGAGCTCGCGGTGTGGATATCCTCAATCAGTTTCTCATCGAAGCCATACTTCTCAGCGTGACGGGTGGACTCATCGGTGTGGCATTTGGCGTCGGAGCTTCGTATGCGGTGAAGCTGGTGGCTCATTGGCCCATCTTCATCCAACCTTGGAGCATCGTCATGAGCTTCGCCGTATGTACGTTCACGGGAGTGTTCTTCGGCTGGTATCCTGCAAAAAAGGCGGCACAGCTCGACCCGATAGAGGCTATACGATATGAATAGAGCAATGGGGATGTCCTTATAGGCATACATTTTTAATGCAACAAACTGGCCCTTAATTCGGAATTTTTATCTACTTTTGTAAAAACAATAAAACCAGAAAGTTATGTTTATACATGTAGCCAACCCGATTTACGACTCCGTGTTCAAATACATCATGGAGGACGAGCGCATAGCCAAGACCATGCTGTCGGCTTTGCTGAAGAAAGAAGTGGTGCACGTGACGGTGCGTCCGCATGAATACAGCAACACCACACGCGACACTCTCTCTATGTTCCGCATTGACTTTGCTGCTACCGTTCGTGAGCGCGAAGGCGATGTGGAGAAGGACCGCGTGGTGCTAATTGAACTGCAGAAGACGTGGCTCAATACCGAAACGCTGCGTTTCCGCCAGTATCTCGGAGCGCAATACAGCAACAAAAACAATATACGTGAGGCTGATGAGAAAGGCTTTGCCTATCCGATGGTGGCTGTATATCTCCTTGGACACCGTGTCGGAAATATCAATGAACCGATAGTGTACGTAAATCACGACGTGTTCGACTATAACGGCAACATTGTGAAGGAAGGCAGCGAGGAACCCTTTGTGGAGAGTCTTACCCATAATAGCATCATCGTACAGATTCCTCTTCTGCATGGCAATGTGAACAACAGACTGGAAAAGGTGCTCAGCGTTTTCGACCAGACTCAAGTGGAGGGCAACACGCAGCAGGTGCTTAAGATAGACGAGGACAAGTATGCTGACGACAACGACATGTTGTACGTACTGCATAAGCTCACTGCTGCCGCTGCCAACTCAGAGATGCGACAGGATATGAACGTCGAGGACGAATACTATAAGGCCATTGAGGACCGCGACACAGCCATCATGCAGCGAGACAAAATACTGAAAGAACAGGAAGAACAGCTATCCCAACAGAGTGAGCAGTTGTCCCAGCAGAGTGAGCAGTTGTCTCAGCAGAGTGAGCAGTTGTCTCAGCAGAGTGAGCAGTTGTCCCAGAAAGATGAGCAGTTGTCCCAGAAGGATGAGCAGTTACGCAATATGGCTAAGGTTCTGTTTGATAAAGGAATGACAGAAGAACAGATTTCGGCAATGACCGGTATTGATATTGAAAACATTGTGAAACTTCTGAAATAGATAATTAGGGTAGTATAAACTAAGATGCGTCATAGATCAGTTTATGCTACCCTATAATCATTTTTACGGTAATGACTTGTATGTTAGGTAATGGCTTGCATTACCTTTATCTATATTTTTTCAAAAATAATCATTGTTTTGCTTAGTTTTTCTCTTTGCTCAACTGTATATAGTGTGTATGACACAGGAAAAGGACATAGAACAGAT
>ERZ1026892.949-NODE-949-length-12795-cov-12.435871_pt1 | contig 12795 bp, 11 predicted proteins | sample MGYA00380176_ERZ1026892 | MGnify/ENA primary metagenome ERZ1026892 (study PRJEB33269, sample SAMEA4719812) | human gut metagenome | biome: human-associated habitat; feature: organic feature; material: feces | place: Cameroon | collected 2013-10 ... | reverse complement strand
AGTGATGGGGCGCAACCTGGCGCTCAACATCGAAAGCCGTGGTTATACCGTCTCCATCTTCAACCGCTCCCGTGAAAAAACCGAAGAAGTGATTGCTGAGAACCCGGGCAAGAAGCTGGTTCCTCACTATACGGTACAGGAGTTCGTCGAGTCTCTTGAAACCCCACGTCGTATCCTGTTAATGGTGAAGGCGGGCGCGGGCACCGATGCTGCCATCGATTCCCTGAAGCCGTACCTCGACAAAGGCGACATCATCATTGATGGTGGCAACACCTTCTTCCAGGACACTATCCGTCGTAACCGCGAACTGTCTGCTGAAGGCTTCAACTTCATCGGTACCGGCGTGTCCGGTGGTGAAGAGGGCGCGCTGAAAGGTCCGTCTATCATGCCTGGCGGCCAGAAAGAAGCGTACGAACTGGTCGCTCCAATCCTGACCAAAATCGCTGCGGTAGCAGAAGATGGCGAACCGTGCGTGACCTATATCGGTGCTGACGGTGCGGGCCATTACGTGAAGATGGTTCACAACGGTATCGAGTACGGCGACATGCAGCTGATTGCAGAAGCTTACTCTCTGCTGAAAGGCGGCCTGAACCTGTCTAACGAAGAGCTCGCAACCACCTTCACCGAGTGGAATGAAGGCGAGCTGAGCAGCTACCTGATCGACATCACCAAAGACATCTTCACTAAAAAAGATGAAGACGGTAAATACCTGGTTGACGTGATCCTGGACGAAGCGGCGAACAAAGGCACCGGTAAATGGACCAGCCAGAGCTCTCTGGACCTGGGCGAACCGCTGTCGCTGATCACTGAGTCTGTCTTCGCGCGTTACATCTCCTCCCTGAAAGACCAGCGCGTTGCGGCATCTAAAGTGCTGTCCGGCCCGCAGGCTAAACTGGCTGGCGATAAGGCGGAGTTCGTTGAGAAAGTGCGTCGTGCGCTGTACCTGGGCAAAATCGTCTCCTATGCGCAGGGCTTCTCTCAGCTGCGTGCTGCGTCTGACGAGTACAACTGGGATTTGAACTACGGTGAAATCGCCAAGATTTTCCGCGCGGGCTGCATCATTCGTGCACAGTTCCTGCAGAAAATCACCAACGCCTACGCAGAGAATGCGGGTATCGCTAACCTGCTGCTGGCCCCGTACTTCAAAAACATTGCTGATGAATATCAGCAGGCGCTGCGTGATGTTGTGGCTTACGCTGTACAGAATGGTATTCCGGTACCGACCTTCTCTGCTGCAGTTGCCTACTACGACAGCTACCGTGCTGCGGTACTGCCAGCGAACCTGATTCAGGCTCAGCGTGATTACTTCGGTGCGCACACTTATAAACGCACGGATAAAGAAGGCGTGTTCCACACCGAATGGCTGGATTAATCTGAATTAGTTCATCCTTAAATGCAGGCCCGGAGCGCATCTCCGGGCTTTTTTATTGTCTAAAAACAGCATTCAGTCAGGTCTGATAGGCGGCGTTGTGGTAAATCGCGATATACTGACCGCACGCCGATCCGATACGACAACGTTGGATCACTCGGTGGTGATGCAATCACCCTCAAATGTTTAACCGGAAGAAGTTACAGAGCGAATGAAGATAACTATTTCAGGAACAGGTTACGTTGGCCTGTCGAACGGCATTCTGATCGCCCAGCACCACGAAGTGGTGGCCCTGGATATCATTCAGGCTAAGGTCGACATGCTGAATCAGAAACAATCGCCGATCGTGGATAAAGAGATCGAAGAATATCTGGCGACCAAACCGCTGAATTTCCGTGCGACAACCGATAAACATGATGCTTACCGCGATGCCGACTACGTGATCATCGCCACTCCGACCGATTACGACCCGAAAACAAACTATTTCAACACCGCCAGCGTCGAGTCCGTTATCCGTGACGTGGTCGAAATCAACCCTAAAGCGGTGATGGTGATCAAATCGACCATTCCGGTTGGCTTTACCAATTCAATTAAAGAAAAACTGGGTATCGACAATATTTTCTTCTCGCCGGAGTTCCTGCGTGAAGGCCGTGCGCTGTACGATAACCTGCATCCGTCCCGTATCGTGATAGGCGAGCGTTCTGAGCGCGCCGAGCGTTTTGCCGCGCTGTTGCAGGAAGGGGCGGTGAAGAAAGATATCCCGACGCTGTTTACCGACTCGACGGAAGCCGAAGCCATCAAGCTGTTTGCCAACACCTACCTGGCGCTGCGCGTGGCCTACTTTAACGAGCTGGACAGCTATGCCGAAAGTCTGGGCCTGAACTCACGACAGATTATTGAAGGGGTATGTCTGGACCCGCGCATTGGCAACCACTACAACAACCCGTCATTCGGCTACGGTGGTTACTGTCTGCCGAAAGACACCAAGCAGCTGCTGGCTAACTACGAGTCGGTGCCGAACAACATCATCGGTGCGATTGTCGACGCTAACCGCACGCGTAAAGACTTTATTGCCGACTCCATCCTCGCGCGCAAGCCGAAGGTGGTGGGCGTATACCGTCTGATCATGAAATCTGGCTCGGATAACTTCCGCGCGTCCTCCATTCAGGGGATCATGAAGCGTATCAAGGCCAAGGGTATTCCGGTCATTATTTATGAACCAGTGATGCAGGAAGATGAGTTCTTTAACTCCCGCGTGGTGCGCGATCTTGACGCCTTTAAGCAGGAAGCAGACGTGATTATCTCCAACCGTATGGCGGAAGAGCTGGCGGATGTGGAAGAGAAAGTATATACCCGCGATCTGTTTGGTAATGATTAAACGCTAGTTTCCTGCAGTAACCGGTGGCGCTTTGTCTGCCGGGCTACAAGAAAAAGAAGCCCTCATGATGAGGGCTTCTTTTTTAAACCTGATAAAACTTACGATACCACTCGACGAAGTTTTTAACGCCATCCTTCACCGACATCTCGGGCCGGAAACCGACAAGGTCATACAGCGGCTGCGTCTCTGCGCTAGTTTCCAGCACATCGCCTGCCTGCATCGGCATCATATTCTTCTTCGCCTCAATACCCAGTGCCTCTTCAAGCGCAGTGATGTAATCCATCAGCTCCACCGGCGAGCTATTGCCGATGTTATAGACGCGATACGGCGCCGAGCTGGTTGCCGGGGAACCGTTTTCGACCGTCCATTCGCTGTTTGCCTCTGGAATGACATCCTGTAGACGAATAATCGCCTCGACAATATCATCAATATAGGTGAAGTCACGCTTCATCTTACCGTAGTTATAAACGTCAATGGTTTTCCCTTCCAGCATGGCTTTGGTGAACTTAAACAGTGCCATATCTGGGCGGCCCCACGGACCGTATACGGTAAAGAAGCGCAGCCCGGTGGTTGGCAAGCCGTACAGATGCGAGTAGGTGTGCGACATCAGCTCGTTGGCTTTTTTGGTGGCTGCGTAAAGAGAGACGGGATGGTCAACGCTGTCATCGGTGGAGAACGGCATTTTGCGGTTCAGGCCGTAGACGGAGCTGGAAGAGGCGTACAGCAGGTGCTGAACTTTGTTGTGGCGACAACCTTCCAGCACGTTGAGATGGCCCACCAGGTTGGCCTGCGCATAGGCGTGCGGATTTTCCAGCGAATAGCGGACGCCGGGCTGTGCGGCAAGATGGATGACGCGATCGAACTGCGCTTCGGCAAACAGCTCGGCCATAGCGGCGTTATCATCGAGGTTCATCTTCACAAAGCGAAAATCCGATGATTGCAGCATGTTCAAACGCGCCTGCTTCAGGCTGACGTCGTAATAATCGTTCAGGTTATCAAGGCCAATAACCTGATGACCCGCGGCAAGCAGGCGCTGGCTCACGTGAAAACCGATAAAGCCAGCCGCGCCGGTGACCAAATATTTCATAGCATTCCTTAACACTCATTCAGATGCGAACGTCTCATTGCGCGCGATCATACCGTCTGCGCGCAGAAAAATATAATCGTTATCTGCCATTTAGGTTATCGGAAAGAAGACTAAAGAGAAAACCCGGCGCGATGGCCGGGTTGGGGAAGGGGATTACTGGTGACGCGCGCGCAGATTTTCAATCACGGCAGTCAAATCCAGCTCCTGATCCTGCAGCAGCACCAGCAGGTGATACATCAAATCCGAAGCCTCGTTCTTCAGCTCAAACTTATCGTGTACGGTCGCTGCCAGAGCGGTCTCCACGCCCTCTTCACCGACTTTCTGTGCGATACGTTTGGTGCCGCTGGCATACAGCTTCGCGGTGTACGAGCTTGCCGGGTCGGCGGTTTTACGCTCGGCCAGCAGTTGCTCAAGCTGATACAGGAACAACCACTGATGGCTGGTGTCGCCGAAGCAGCTTGAGGTGCCTTTATGGCAGGTCGGGCCAATCGGGTTAACCAGCACCAGCAGGGTGTCGTTGTCGCAGTCAGACGCAATGCTTACCACGTTGAGGAAGTGGCCGGAGGTTTCGCCCTTGGTCCACAGGCGCTGCTTGGTGCGCGAGAAAAAGGTCACTTTGCCCGTTTCCTGCGTTTTGGCCAGCGCTTCCTTGTTCATATAGCCCAGCATCAGTACTTCGCCGGATACCGCGTGTTGGATAATGGCGGGCATCAGTCCGTCGGTTTTCTGCCAGTCCAGTTGTTCACTTAACATACCCGAATCTCCACGCCCTGTGCTGCCAGGTACGCTTTTAGTTCACCAATATTAATAATCTGTTTGTGGAACACCGAAGCCGCCAGCGCGCCGTCAACATCGGCGTCACGGAAGGCTTCGAGGAAGTGTTCCATAGTGCCTGCGCCGCCGGAAGCGATCAGCGGGACGCGACAAACCTCGCGAACTTTTTTCAGCTGCGTCAGGTCGTAGCCGTTGCGCACGCCGTCCTGGTTCATCATGTTGAGAACGATTTCGCCCGCGCCGCGTTTTTGCACTTCCTGCACCCAATCCAGCGTCTCCCACTGGGTCACGCGGGTGCGGCTCTCATCGCCGGTGTATTGATTGACATGATATTTGCCGCTGTCAGCGTCATACCAGGTATCAATACCCACCACGATGCACTGCACGCCAAAGCGGTCCGCCAGGCGGGTAATCAGCTCCGGGTCGGCCAGCGCCGGGGAGTTGATGGAAATTTTATCCGCGCCGAAGGAGAGAATGCGCGCCGCATCGTCGATGGACTTAATGCCGCCCGCCACGCAGAACGGAATATCAATCACTTCGGCAACGCGGGAAACCCAGCTTTTGTCGACCACGCGGCCATCGCTGGAGGCGGTGATATCGTAGAACACCAGTTCGTCCGCGCCTTCATCGGCGTAGCGTTTGGCCAGCGGGACGATGTCGCCGATGATCTCGTGATTGCGGAACTGCACGCCCTTAACAACCTGACCATCACGCACGTCAAGACAAGGAATTATCCGTTTTGCCAGCATTGGATGGCCTCCGTTACGTTGAATTTACCTTCCAGCAGCGCGCGGCCGACAATCACGCCGCGCACGCCGGTGCCGCGCAGGGCAGCAATATCGTTCAGGTCGCCAATGCCGCCGGAGGACTGGAACGCCACCTGCGGGTAGCGGGCGCAGACCTCTTCATACAATGAAACGTTAGAGCCTGCCAGGGTGCCGTCGCGCGAAATATCGGTGCACAACACGTGCTGAAGGCCAACGGGGAGGTAGGTCTCCACCAGTTCTTCCAGAGTCACGCCGGAGTTTTCCTGCCAGCCGCTCACCGCCACCTGTTTGGTGCCGTTATCGTCGATGCGCACGTCCAACGCCAGCACCAGATATTCCGCACCAAAGCGTTGGAACCAGCTCTTGACGACTTCCGGCGATTTCACCGCCGTTGATCCCACCACCACGCGCGCCACGCCCGCGTCCAGCAGCGCCGCCACGTCTTCTTCGGTACGCACGCCGCCGCCAACCTGCACCGGCACGTTCACGCCGGCGACCAGGGTTTTCAGCAGCGGGATCTGGCGCAGGGCCGGATCTTTTGCGCCGGTTAAATCAACCAGGTGCAGTACTTCCGCCCCTTGCGCCGCATAGTCTTGCAGGCGCGGCAGCGGGTCATTGCCGTAATCGCGCTGTTGGCCGTAATCGCCCTGATGGAGGCGCACCACGGTACCATTAATCAAATCTAAAGCTGGAATGATCATTACATCTCCAGGAAGTTTTTCAGCAGCTGTGCGCCCGCCGCGCCGGAGCGTTCGGGGTGGAACTGGACGCCATAAAAATTATCTTTCTGTACTGCGGCGGTAAACGCTTCACCGTAGTGGCATTGCGCGATGGTGTATTCATTGACCGGCATCGCGTAGCTATGGACGAAGTAAAAATAAGCGCCGTCCTCAATGCCGCGGAACAGACGATCGCCGGCTTTCGGATAGACGCGGTTCCAGCCCATGTGCGGCAGTGGCAAACCAAAATCGGTCATTTTCGGCACGTCCTGGTCAATAATCCCCAGCAGGTCGACGCCGTTCGTTTCTTCACTGCGGCGTCCCAGCAGCTGCATGCCAAGGCAAATGCCGAGCACCGGCTGGGTGCAGGCTTTAATCAGCTCGACCAAATCACGCTCGTGAATTTGATCCATCGCCGCCTGCGCGGTACCTACGCCCGGCAGAAACAGTTTGTCAGCGCGCAGCACCACATCCGGGTCACGGCTGACCACCGGCTCGTAGCCGTGACGGGCGATCGCCGCTTTCACCGAATTGAGGTTCGCGCAGCCGGTATCAAGGACAACCACGTTCATCACAGCACTCCTTTCGAAGAAGGAAGGGTGTTGCCGTCTACGCGAATCGCCTGGCGCAGCGTGCGGCCAAAGACTTTAAACAGGCTCTCTACGCGGTGGTGATCGTTTTTGCCCTTGGTTTTCAGGTGCAGCGTGATGCCCATTGCGTAGGAGAGCGAGCGGAAGAAGTGCTCGATCATCTCGGTGCTGAGGTCGCCTACGCGCTGGTAGGTGAACTCGGCTTTATATTCCAGGTGCGGGCGGCCGGAGATATCCAGCGCGCAGCGGGCCAGACATTCGTCCATCGGCAGCACAAAGCCAAAGCGGTTGATGCCGCGCTTATCGCCGAGCGCCACCTTCAGCGCCTCGCCGAGCGCCAGACCGGTATCTTCCACGGTGTGGTGATCGTCGATATACAGATCGCCCTTCACGGTGATGTTCATGCGGAAACCGCCGTGGGTGGCAATCTGATCCAACATGTGGTCGAAGAAGCCGACGCCGGTGTTAATTTTGCTGCCGCCTTCGCGGTCCAGCCACACTTCTACGTCAATCTGCGTTTCGCGAGTGTTGCGCTCGATGTGCGCGTAGCGGTCGCGGCGGGTGAGCTGTTCGCCAATCATCGCCCAGTTGAGCGTGTCGCGGTTATAGCGTAGGCCGGTAATGCCCATGTTGGCGGCTAGCTCTACGTCGGTAGCGCGGTCGCCAATCACGTAGCTGTTGGCGGTATCCATCACTTCGTTCGCCAGCCATGCGGTGACCAGCTGGGTTTTCGGTTTGCGGCATGCGCAGTTGTCGGCCGGCAGATGCGGGCAGATCAGCACATCGTCAAACACCACGCCCTGAGAGGTGAAAATTTGCATCATCAGGTTGTGTGGGCCATCGAAGTCCGCCTGTGGGAAGCTGTCGGTGCCCAGCCCGTCCTGATTGGTGATCATCACCAGCTTATAGCCGGCCTTCTGCAACTGCAGCAGAACCGGAATAGCGTCAGGTTCGAAGGCCAGTTTGTCAAAACGGTCTACCTGATAGTCGCTGGGTGGCTCAGAAATCAGGGTGCCATCGCGATCGATAAAGAGAAACTTCTGGGTCATACGGTCTCCGCTTTCAAAGCGTCAATCACGCGCTGGCTCTCAGCACGAGTGCCGATAGTGATGCGCAAACAGCCGCTTAAAGAAGGTTGTTTATTCTGGTCACGTAAGATAATGCCTTGATCCCATAAAGATTTAAATACGCTGCTTGAGGCTTTAATACGAGCCAGTACGTAGTTGGTCTCGGAATCAAATACCTGCTCGACGCAGTCGATGGTGCGCAGCGCTTCCACCAGATACTGACGTTCATTCAGGATTTGCGCGACGCGTTCGCGCATGGCGGCGATTCCCTGCGCGCTAAGCGCCTGGGCCGCAATATCGGCAACCGGGGTCGAGAGCGGGTAAGGCGCAATCACCTTCATTAATAGGGCGATCACCTCTTCATTCGCCAGCGTAAAGCCGCAGCGTAGCCCAGCCAGTGCAAAGGCTTTGGATAGCGTGCGCAGAATAACCAGATGTGGGTACTCGGCCAGCCAGCCGGCTAGCGTCGCCTGCGGGCAGAACTCAATATAGGCTTCATCGGCAACGACCAGCGCTTTATCGCGGGTCATCTCCAGCAGGGTACGGAAATCCTGTGGGTTGATAATCTGCCCGGTTGGGTTGTTCGGGCTGCATACGTAAACCACTTTCACGTTGGCCAGGCTGTCGGCAATAGCCGGCAGATCCAGCTGCCAGTCGGCTTTGGTCGGCACGGTGCGACATTCTACGCCGATGGTTTCGGCGCTGACGCTGTACATGCCGTAGGTCGGTGGGCAGAACAGCACCGCATCGCGGCCCGGTTCGCAAAACGCGCGCACCAGCAGTTCGATGCCTTCATCCGCGCCGCGACTCACCAGCACCTGCTCCGGCTTCACGCCCGCATAGGCGGCATAGTTTTCAATGACCGCTTTCGGCTGGCATTCCGGGTAGCGGTTCAACGTCTGCTGGCTGAGTTCGAACGGCACCGCTGTCGGGTATTCGTTGGCGTTCAGCCAGACGTCGCCTTTACCGCCAAGGCGGCGCGCCGACTGATATGGGGTCAGGGCGCGAACGTTGTCGCGGGCTAACTGTTCAATGCTCATGCTTGCTCCTTCAGGGCGTTCACGCGCAGGGTAACGGCGTTTTTGTGGGCGGTCAGCAGCTCGGCGGCGGCCAGCGTTTCAATGGTGGCGGCAATCGCCGAGAACCCTTCGCGCGATAATTCCTGCACGGTCATTCGTTTCTGGAAATCGGCCAGACCGAGGCTGGAACAGGTTGCCGTGTAGCCGTAGGTTGGCAGCACGTGGTTGGTGCCTGAGGCGTAGTCGCCCGCGGATTCCGGCGACCAGTCGCCGAGGAATACCGAACCGGCGCTGGTGATCTCGTCAACCAGTTCACGCGCGTTGCGGGTCTGAATAATCAGGTGCTCCGGGCCGTAGGCGTTGGAGATAGCCACGCACTGCGCCAGATCGTTGGCCACAATCAACCGGCTGGCAGAGAGCGCCTGACGCGCGGTATCGGCGCGGGAAAGCTCGGCAAGCTGGCGTTCAACGGCTTGTGCTACGCCTTCGGCTAGCTTCGCGTCCGGCGTCAGCAGAATTACCTGTGAATCCGGGCCATGTTCGGCCTGAGAGAGCAGGTCGGAGGCGACAAAGTCCGGCGTTGCGCCGCTATCGGCGATGACCAGTACTTCAGATGGGCCCGCTGGCATATCGATGGCCGCGCCGTCGAGACGCTGGCTAACCTGGCGTTTCGCTTCAGTGACGTACGCATTGCCTGGCCCGAAGATTTTATCAACCTTTGGAATGGACTCGGTGCCCAGCGCCAGTGCCGCAATGGCCTGTGCGCCGCCGACGTTAAACACTTCTTTTACGCCGCACAGCTGCGCCGCATACAGAATTTCATCGGCAATCGGCGGCGGCGAGCACAGCACCACTTTTTTACAGCCGGCGATGCGCGCCGGGGTGGCCAGCATTAATACGGTGGAGAACAGCGGCGCTGAACCACCCGGAATATAAAGCCCCACGGAGGCGATAGGGCGGGTCACCTGCTGGCAGCGCACGCCCGGTTGAGTTTCGATATCCACCGGCGGCAGAATTTGCGCGGTGTGGAAGGTATCGATATTACGTACCGCCGCCTGCATGGCTTGCTTTAGCTCGTCGCTCAGACGGCCTGCGGCCTGCTGAATTTCTTCTTCAGTGACGCGCAGCGCGTCAACTTCAGTTTTATCAAACTTAGCGCTGTATTCGCGCAGCGCGGTATCGCCGTTGTTTTTGACGTTTTCCAGAATTTCGGCCACCGTGCGGGTGATGCTGTCGGAAGCGGAAATCGCCGGGCGCATTAACAGCGCCTGCTGTTGTTCGGGGCTACAGCTGTTCCAGTCAATCAGGGTATTGAAGCTCATGGCGCTTACTCCATCATCTTCTCAATCGGCAGTACCAGAATCGAACTGGCACCCAGGGACTTCAGTTTTTCCATGGTTTCCCAGAACAGGGTTTCGCTGCTGACCATGTGCATCGCCACACGCTGCTGATCGCCGGCTAACGGCAGAATGGTTGGGCGCTCGGCACCTGGCAGCAGGGCGATCACTTCTTCCAGACGTTCGGTCGGCGCGTGCATCATGATGTATTTTGATTCACGAGCCTGAATCACGCCCTGAATACGGGTTAACAGGCGGTCGATCAGCTGCTGTTTCGCTTCGCTCATTTCGCCGTCGCGCTGAATCAGGCAGGCTTTGGAGCGGAACATCACTTCCACTTCACGCAGGCCGTTGGCTTCCAGGGTCGCGCCGGTAGAGACCAGGTCGCAAATGGCGTCGGCAAGGCCAGCGCGCGGGGCGACTTCAACGGAACCGTTCAGCAGGCAGGATTTAAAGCTGATGCCTTTCTGGTCGAGGTAACGCTTCAGCAGGTGCGGGTAAGAGGTGGCAATACGTTTGCCGTCAAGCGCAGCCGGGCCGTTCCAGGCTTCATCCGCCGGGGTCGCCAGCGACAGACGGCAGCCGCCGAAGTCCAGACGACGCAGGGTAAAGTAGCGCGGGTCTTCGCCTTGTGCGCGGCGGCTCAGCAGCTCTTCTTCCAGCACGTTTTCACCGATAATGCCGAGATCGACCACGCCATCCATAATCAGCCCCGGAATATCGTCATCGCGAACGCGCAGGATATCGATCGGCATGTTCTCCGCCATCGCGATCAGGCGCTGGGTGTGGAGATTGATTTTGATACCACAACGGGCCAGTAATTCGCGTGAATCATCGCTCAGGCGGCCTGATTTCTGAATAGCTATGCGTAAACGGCTGTTATCTAACATTCTGTATTCCTCATTACCCTGCTGAATTTGGTTCAAAAAAAAGCCCCCGGAAGATGATCTTCCGGGGGCTCTCTTGCGTTCATGCACCACTGGAAGATCTGAATGTCTCCCAGCACACATCGCCTGAAAGACTAGTCAGGATGATGGTGATGATGGTGGTGTTTAAATTGAACGCGGCTCATAAATTTCTCGTTGAATGACTATTCACTTGATGTCTTTTAACCTAAACCACTTTTGTCGTTGAGCGCAAGCGCTTTTTTCATTCATTAAATCAATTCATGTTGCCACTATAAATTGTCAGTTTTCTCGCGGTGGCGTAGCCTTATGAGAGGAGTGCAGGTTGAACCAGGAGATAGCGCAATGAAGAAGGTGGCAATTGTCGGTTTGGGGTGGCTGGGTATGCCGCTGGCGCTGTCGTTGATGGCGCGTGGCTGGCAGGTAACGGGCAGTAAAACGACTGATGATGGCGTGGAAGCCGCGCGAATGTGCGGGATTGATAGCTATCCGCTGCGGCTCGACCCGCAACTGGTGTGTGAGGCTGATGACCTGGACGCCTTAATGAATGTTGACGCGCTGGTCATCACGCTCCCCGCGCGCCGCAGCGGCACGGGAGACGATTTCTACCATCAGGCGGTGCAGGAGATTGTTGACTCCGCGCTGGCGCACCATATTCCGCGCATTATCTTTACCAGCTCAACGTCGGTCTACGGCAAAGAAGAAGGGCTGGTGAAAGAGAGCACGCCGCGTGAACCGGTCACCGCGAGTGGCAGAGTATTGAAAGAACTGGAAGACTGGCTTCATCAATTACCGGGGACGTCTGTCGATATTCTGCGTCTGGCCGGGTTGGTGGGTCCGGAACGGCATCCCGGACGTTTCTTCGCCGGTAAATCCGCGCCGGATGGCCAGCAGGGCGTGAACCTCGTCCACCTGGAAGATGTTATCTCCGCTATTACGCTTTTATTACAGGCGCCGAAGGGGGGGCACATTTATAACATTTGTGCGCCGTTGCATCCTGCCCGCGGTATTTTCTACCCGCAAATGGCGCGTGAACTGGGGCTGGCGGTTCCGGTCTTTAGCGATAGCGGTAACGGCAAAGGCAAAATCGTCGACGGTAATCTCATTTGCCGCGAGCTCGGCTTTGAGTATCAGTATCCTGACCCGTTACGTATGCCGATGGAATAATCGCCTCTGTTTTAGCAAATAGTGCTATAGATGAGATTTATGATTCGGCAGTTGCTGAATTATCAGACATTTAGACGAGCTAATCTGTTGAACATGCTCTCAGCGGCTTGTATTTTTGCTACCGTTTGGGGCAAAATATGTCGAATGTAAAAAATTGAGATTAACCGACGTGCTTGCCGCGTCGGTTATTTTTTTTACATCAAAACAACCATCAAATTAAAGAGGCCGGGCTTCGTACCGGATAGATACTTACTTAAAAAACGACAGTCGTTGTCGCTGAGGAAACAGAAAAAAAATGGGGCAATTTTTCAATTTTGCGCCGGCCATCGCCGTAATGGAGACTGACCGTGTCGCATAACGTTACTCCAAACACCTCTCGCGTGGAATTACGTAAAACGCTTACGCTTATTCCGGTTGTTATGATGGGCCTGGCCTATATGCAGCCGATGACGCTGTTTGATACGTTCGGTATCGTATCTGGCATGACCGATGGTCACGTGCCAACAGCTTATGCCTTCGCTCTGGTGGCGATTCTGTTCACCGCGCTGAGCTATGGTAAGCTGGTGCGCCGCTATCCTTCGGCGGGCTCTGCCTACACTTATGCCCAGAAATCCAT
>ERZ1026892.948-NODE-948-length-12809-cov-4.627960_pt1 | contig 12809 bp, 7 predicted proteins | sample MGYA00380176_ERZ1026892 | MGnify/ENA primary metagenome ERZ1026892 (study PRJEB33269, sample SAMEA4719812) | human gut metagenome | biome: human-associated habitat; feature: organic feature; material: feces | place: Cameroon | collected 2013-10 ... | reverse complement strand
CTAGCATGATTGCTAGAGATTCTGATGCATCCAAAAAGTTTTACCGGACAGTAATGAAGTTTCTGCTTCAATACGCTTTACTGCCATACGGCGTATGTACAGCGCAGCCCCCATAAACGAAAAAACCACACGGGAACCACACATTCCACTTACCCTCGCGGATAAGCTGGAACGTATGATTTCCGTGTGATTTTCTTTTTAATTCAGGCAATGCCTATTCTCATTCTCACATCACCACGACCTTACGGCTGGTGGTGCCGGCAGTGACGACGTAGACACCTGCGGGGAGCGTCACGGTTGCATCGGCCTTCACGGTGGCAGCGATGCGTCCGTCGGCAGTCAACACGGTGGCTGTGAGGCCGGCGAGACGGGCGATGCGGATGGCACCGCGCTGCGGAGTGACGGTCCAGGCCGTAGCGTCAGCCGTTACGTTGCCTTCGATTCCGGCAGGAGCGATGGTGAAGGGAGCGGAGAGTTCGGAAACGAGACTGCCGTAGACGGCCTGCACCTGATAGCTCACCACGGCGTCGGCTGCAAGAGCCTCAGCATAGGAGTCAGTGAAGGAGAATTTGTCGACGGTGGCGATTTCCTTGCCGTTGCGATAGATGACATAGGCATCGGGGCGGGCCGAAGCCGCGTAGTAGCCGGAGAAGCATACGTCGTCGACCATCAGGCCGCTCTGCTGGATACCCATATACTGGATGGCGAAATAGCGGGCGCCTTCAGGAAGATTGAACACATATTCCTTCCATTCCGTTCCACCCATGAGGGGCTTCGTTCCGCTCACGGGGTGGAAACTCGTTGTGAGCGTGTCGGTGGTTGAATAGAGCACGCGGAAATATTCTCTTGCAGCCTGGCTGTCGATGCCGCGGGCATAGAAGGAGATGAGCTGCTCATGGCCCGAGAGACGGGGCGAGATGAGCCAGTCATTGTTCTGCGCATAGGGCGAACCGAAGCTGACCATCGACTTCTCGCCGCTGTGGGGCAGGATGGCACCTGAAAGCACCGTCTTCGAGGGGTTGAACACGATGAATGCCTGGAGCGAGGTGTTGTTGGGCCATTCGATCACGTTGCTCGTTGCGTCCTTGAAGGTGAAGGGGAGCACGCCGTCGCCGTCATGGAGGGTCCATCCGCCGAGGTTGCTGATGGCAAAGTCATCGTAGGATTCGAAATCGTCGGTCGTCTGCTGCACGGTGGAAGTGGCCGTGGGCGCATTCCACGTGAGCGTCACGTCGCGGCGGTCTTCGCTGAGGTCGCCCTGCAGGGTGTTGATATAGGCCAATGTGGCTTCGTCCACCACGACGGTGCGCGTCAGCGCATCGTTGAGCGGCTGTTCGTCGCCTTCGGCCGTCACGCGGGCCTCGAGCTGCACGGTGCCGGCCTGTTCGGGTTCGTAGCTCATGACGAGCTCTTCGGTTTCGTCGACAGCGATCTCGTCAATCGTCTCGTCGGCCAATTCCTCATTGCCCGCAACGAGGGTCACCTTCACGTTGCGGAGCGCCTTGGCACCGCAGTTCTTCACGCGCACGGTCACGTCGTGCTCACGTCCGGCCACGACGGTGGCGGGCACTTCGAGTGAGGTGACGCGGGCATCGGTCGTATAGCTTTCACCCGTGATGGTGAGATTGTCGAGATGAAGGTTCTGTCCGGCCACGGTGCCTTCGCCCGTGAAGACGAGATGGCCGCGGGTCAGCGCCTTGGCGGCATCAAGCGAAACGACGCATTCCTTCCAACCTGCTTCGTCGGCCTTGGCGGCAAAGGTGGCAGCGGGGAGGGCGATGGTCTCGCCGTTGTCCGAACGGGCCGAAACGGTCACGCGGAGCTGGTCGCTGAGAGAGGGGTGGCAGTAGATATAGAAACGAGCCACCGGGTTGCGGAGCGACGTGAAGTCGATCGAGGGCGAGATGTAGGAGGCCTGTGCGGGAGTGAGACCGGAGGCATAGTTGACGGTGAATTTCACCATGCCGGCGCCGTCCTGTCCAGGCGTTGAGGGGTCATAGCCGTAGCCTTCCACAATCCATGAAGCGTTGCCCGTTCCTTCCAGTCCCCAAGGATTGGTGGCCGTTGACTGCTGGAACCAGGTTTCGGCGAAGGGCAGCGGATAGGCTTTGCCCACACGCACATCGGCGGAAGTCGTGCTACCGCCGGTACCGACACTGTTGACGGATTCCACCACGTAGGTCACAGCGCCTTGCGGAGTGCCTTCGGGGAGGGGTTCGCTGGCATGGGTGTCGACGAATTCGAAGCCGTCGAGATGGTTGGCCAGGAGCGTGCGGTTGAAGTCATACACGCGATAGAGGGCATACTGAACAGCTCCCGTAGCCGCTGCAGGGCGCTTCCAGGTGATGCGCACGGCATCGTCGGAGAGGGCTTCGGCCTTCACGTCCTCGGGAGCCTGTGCTTCCGTTTCTGTCAGGTCGTAGGTCACCTCGATGGGGATACCCTCGCCTTCAGCGTTGACAGCTGCGATGCGATATACATTGACCATGGCGGCGGCCCACTGGTCGGTCCACTGCACGGCTGCGCCGGGTTCGACCTCGAAGGTGGCGGCGGGTTTCGTTTCGGTGCCGCAATAGATGCGCACGTCGACCTTGCCTTGCATCTTGTCGCCGCGGGCGTTGAGCGCGGGGGCGTTGAAATAAAGCTTCACGGCTCCCACCTTTCCGTTGACGCGGCTCAGTTCGGGAGCTGCAGGCACGAGGTTGGAACTGATTTCCTCGACACAGATGTTGTCGATGCTCATGTGGTCGTGTTCGGTGCTGATGTTGTGGAAACCCACGTAGCGGGTGTCTGCTCCGGGCACGATATAGGCGGAGAAGGTCTTCACGCTGTTCATCGTGGAGACGTATTCCTTGTCGAGAAGGGCCTTGCCCATGGCTTCGGCTGTGGGCTGCGCGCCGACAGCCAGCTGGAGGTGGTTGGTATAGCCATAGTAGCCGTAGGTCTGGAAGGTCACCTTATAGAGCTTCGTGGCGTCGAAGGCCAGGGGCGGGGTGATGAGCCAGTCGTCGGCTGCGGCGTAGGCTTTCTTGTTATAGTAGAAGGCAGCACCGTAGGCGTTGTCATACTTCCATGAGGGGGCTTCCCAGTAGTCACCGCCATCGCCGTTGGCATCGACGGTGGTGAATTTGTTGAAGTCTTCCTCCGCTTCAAACATTTCGGTGAACGGCATATCCCAGCTCTTTCCCGCGCGCACCCATTCAGAGAAGGTGCGGTCGCTCGTCTTGCGCTTGTAGGTGGCGGTCACCACGTAGCGGATGCGCTGGCAGGGCGTCTTCGGGGTGTCTACGAAGGAATTGGTCGTGAGGGCGCGGCCGACAAGGGTGTTGGAGGGCATGCGCACGACGTTGTAGGTGATTTCCTCGGGGTTGATATAGCCATCGTTGGCACCCTTGGTCACGGCATCCCAGGTCACTTTCACACTGGCCTGCATGTCGTCTGCCTCCACTTTGAGGTTGGTGGGAGCGGCGGGGGTGTCCGTTCCGGCATAGACCGTGAGACGGGCCCAGGGATTGCTGTGGCCGTTGGCCGAGCATTGCACGGCCACGGTGTGGGCACCTGCCGTGGCGAAATCAACGGGAAGGGTGACGGGGGTGCCGGCCTCACCGCTGCCTTCAGCGATCTTTTCGCCGTCGAGGGTCACCACGTAGCTGACGTTGCCCGTGAGTGTCTGCTGGCTGTAGGTGAGCGAAGGGAGGGTGAATGAGGCGCTGCCCGTGGTACCCTCGCCGTCCTCTGCATCGACGTTGAGCGAAGTCAAACGGTCGGGGGCTGAGGGATGGGCATCGCGCACGAAGAGGGAGCTGAAGCGCTCATAGCGGGGGAAGGTGCGTACGACGGTGGCCTTACCCGTTGCGGTGTCAACGGAAACGATACCACACACGATGTTGAGGTGCGTGTTGTCGGATTCAGCGAAACCGTTGATGGCCCAATAGAGTTTGCCTGTGCGGAGGTCGAACGTGGCGCTCTGCTGGCATTCTTTGGGGATGAAGCCTGTCTTTCCCACCTTGGAGGCTACGCCGGTCACACGGTCGAGGCGGTAGAGGGCACCATCGGCTCCGATGCTCCAGAGCTGTCCGGTGGCGTCGGCGGCCACGGTGTACATGAAGGGAATCTGGGCGATGCGGGTGAACTGCCCCGTCTGCTCGTCAACGGTGCAGAGGTAACCGAATTCGGAGTTACCCATTTTGTTGTAGGTCACGGCGTAGGTCTTGCCGTCGGCATAGCTGTAGGTGATGTCCTCGGCGATGCCTTCGACGTAGCCTGTGCCCAAATCCGTGGAGGAGGTTTCCTTCCAGGTGTAGGCATTGACGTGGGAGGTGCCCACGGAGTACTTGTACCAGTAGCCGCTCACCTTCACGGAGAAGGCTTCGTCATCGTGGAACGTGGTGCTCACTTCGGTGCCCTCCACGCGGCCATAGATGCTGCAGGGGGAGAATGGCGTATTGGGATCGTCGGTGAAGGAATAGAATCCTCCCTGCGGATCCACCTTGTTGCCGTCTGTCCATGCGTCGGAGTAGGCCATGAAGCCCACGAAGTCGACGCTGTCAGATGCAGTGGTGTTCTGTGCTGCCACTCGGGCCGACGTCATGGTCAGTCCGACTGCCAGAGCGCAGAGCGATGTAAATCGGTGCATAAGCGGAGATGTGATATATAATGATTGTATTTCGGTTGTTGCAATAACCCCATACTCTATACTTATATATAGGGTACATACCTGCCGCAAGCAGGCTGAGGCCTTGCAAAGGTACGTCTAATCGAATGGAAGACAAAACAAATCTTCAACATCTTTCCCATTTTGGTGAAGAAATGTTGTATATCACCCTATTTTTCGGGCAAAACGAAAGCGCGCACGGAGCACGTAAGTTCCGGACGGACAAATGGAAACGTATAGATGCGCCCGAGAACGTGCTTCAATGTGAAGATACTGGTATTCTATTTCACACCCATTACGATGAATCTGAGGAGTGCTGGGGGCTTCGTACGTGGATATTTGCGCTTCGCGCGGTTTTTCAACGTTAATGTCCGCCAATGGGCCGTTAATGAGCGTCAATGTTTTCTTTGTGAGCCATGGTGTGCCATGTCCGTCAATGGTTTAGCCACAGCGCAGCTGTGGAAATGGTCGTTAATGGCGTGCTACGCACGCTGTGGGGAATATAGCAGCATAGAGTGCGTACATGGACGTATGTTTCATGGACTGCCCCAAGTGGAATGCTTGCATTCCACAGCGCGCTTTGGCACGCGGGATTTACGACCATTTACTCTCGCGAGCCTGAAGCACGCGGGATTGACTGGCATGAACATCCATACAAAATTGGTGGATCTTTTCATCAATCAGCCCGGTGAGCATAAGTCCAACGACTTGACATGACAGGAAGAACGTGTTAAGCAAAACGCCATTTGCTTAACACGTTGCATGCGACATGTTAAGCAAATCGGTGTTTGCTTAACATGACCATCCGTTTTGCATGACGGGGCTTGGCCAGTGCTGCCTCATATCGTTCGTGTGTCGATTGGGCATTGACACGATCTCGTTTTGAGGGCGTAGCCATTCATGAACAGTTCCTCTCCCCAAGGCGTACTGAAGCACGCTGAGGGGAGAAAGCGTGCGAAAGCACGCAGCATTGATGGACATTAATGGCTCATTAACGGGAATTGATGTAGAGAACCAGCGTGCGCAGCACGCCCAAGCAAATCCGGATGTAAAAACCCAAAGCCTTTTTTCCATGCCATAAACCCCATCGCCATTTCCAAATCCGGAACTTGAGTGAAATCATTTTGAACACCTACTTGTCACACGGAAATCATACGCAGGCTTTCATCTCGCCAGTTCTTCCTGCAAGGCAAAGAGAAGATAAAGGGGGATATGGACCATTCCCTCTTCTTCATTCCTTTCGTATGGCAGCAAGCTGGTTCGCAAGGAAAGCTTGGGAGTATATTTTTGGCGATAGACCTTAAGGCTTTTGGCATTCATATTCAGCCCGGCCTTGCATTCCAAGGGATAGACCTCCATACCGTCAGAAATGACGAAATCCACCTCAGCCGAGGACGAGGACGTCCAATAATAGTTGGTCTGGAGACGATGAAACAGCTGGAGTTCCTGGCACACATACTGTTCCGTCAGCGCCCCTTTGAATTCCTCAAAGATTCGGCTCCCCTCCAGAATCACCTTCGGGGAAACGCCGCTCATGCATCGGAGAAGGCCGACATCCAACAAGAAAACCTTAAAGCTTTTCAAGTCAGCATATGCTTTGAGCGGCACGTCAGGCTTACTGATGTTATACGTGCGAATAATCTCCCCCGCATCGCTCAGCCACATCAAGGCATCTTCGTATTCTCGGGCTCGGGCCCCTTCACGCACAAGACCATAAATGAATTTCCTGTTTTCTTTGGCCAGCTGCGAAGGAATACTGTCCCAGACGTATCTGATCTTCTCAATCATCTGTTTGGGAGCATGCTTTGAGAAATCATTTTCATAGGCTTCCACCAATTGTTTCTGCACTTCGTTCACCTCGAAAAAATCCCGGGTATCCAGCCATTTCAGAACGGCTGCCGGCATACCTCCCACAACAAAATATCTCTTCAGATAATCTGTCAGCTTCTCCGCGAAAGCGGAAAGGTCGCGATGACCACCCTCCAGAATATAGTCCACCAGCATCTCCTCACCATTGGCCATCAGAAATTCACGGAAAGAAAGAGGATACAAGTCCAGGAATTCCACCTTTCCCACAGGGAAAGACGTACCTTCGTGCAAAGCCACTCCCAAAAGTGACCCTGCACAGCAGATGGCATATTCCGGAGCTTCTTCCGCAAAATATTTCAATGACGTCAAGGCGCGAGGCATTTCCTGCACTTCGTCAAACACGATAAGCGTCGTTTCGGGCAATATCTTCCTGCCAGAATACACCGACAGCTGTTCCACTATCCGCTGCGGCGAAAGCGTTCCCGAAAAGACGGCACCCAACACATCCTTCTGCTCAAAGTTGACGTAGCAGACATCCTTGAAACACTTTTTCCCAAAATCCTTGAGCAACCAAGTCTTCCCCACCTGTCTTGCCCCTCGAAGAATCAATGGTTTGCGGTCGCTTTTGGCCTTCCATTTCTCCAATTCGCTTATGAGTAATCTTTCCATATCGTTTGATTTTCTGCAAAAATACTAATAATCAGCGGATTACAAGTCATTCATCACATTTTCCGGATGAGTTTTCCCCGATTTATCACATTTTCCGGACGAGTTTTCAACACTTTCATCACATTTTCCGGACGAGTTTTCCCAAAATCCTCACATTTTCTGGACGAGTTTCTTATAATTCCTCCTTACTTCAGCAAGCCATATCCAAAAGAACGACCCATTCACATGGAAATAAACGTCATCCCAATCCCTCCATAAAACCAACGCGCCATCTCCCCCATTCCGCCATCCATTCCACCTTCGTCCTACTGCAGGAAGGGGCGCACACGAGCAATAATTGAAGGGTTTATCCCATATTTATGTGAAAACGCAAGGATATGTACATATTTTTTCGTAATATTGCCAGCAGAAACGAGCATGCGCCACCACGAAAAAACATCACGCGCTGCGGGTTGTCTTTTCTTCCCTTTTATCCACCCCTACCCTCCCCCTACAAAATGACACGAATCAAAATATTTGTAGCCAGCGCCAAAGAGCTCCATCAAGAACGGAGTTCCCTCAAGAGCCTCGCCAACGACCTGACTGTTGAATACGCACAGGCCGGCCACAACGTGAGCGTGACCATCAACGACTACGAGAATTTCGGCGACGACCAAAAGGTCTACAACGACTTCATCCAAAAACGTGCCGACATGGTCGTGTTCATCCTCGACGGACGTATCGGCCAGAAAACAAGCGAAGAACTGCTCGTGGCCACCCAGACCATGCGCGGAAAAGGCCGTCCGAAAGTCCACGCCTTTCTCCGCAAGCAAAACCATGAAACGGCGGAATCAGCCTATGTCCAAGGGCTCGTCTGGGGATGCACAGAGCAATATTGCACGGAATATGCCGACCTCGCCGAACTCCGCACCATGGTGAAAGACACCATCCGCGGCTTCATCAACCGACGACTGAAGGAGGAACGCCGCCAAGTGTTGAGCGCGCGCTTCACCTGCCACCTCAAGGTGCGCAAACAGACGCTTCTCACAGCCGTACTCACCGCACTGTGTTGCTTCGCTGCCATGTGGGCCTACCACTGCCTGATGCCGCGCGCCCCATTCCTCATCGTGACGGGTGGAGGCTCGGCAGCCAATATGATCAAGGAAAAAGCGGCCTCAGAACTGGCTTCAAGAAGCAAGCTCTACACCTACATGCACATGCCCACGGAGCAGGCCTGGAGCATCCTGGCCGACGAGATGAACTGCGAAAGCGATGACCGCCGGAAGTACTTCCCCATCTGCGTGTCAGCATCAAAGATGAAACCTGAAATCCTGCTCAAAAGGCATACCCCGGAGGAATTCACCAAGCGCATGCTCGTCGTGGAACACCTGTTGGGAAAGGACCCACTCGAAGTGACCCTGCAAAACGACCGGAATCTCCTCAACGCCATGCCGCTCACCCATCTGAAACGCAACGAAATCACCATTGAAGAACTTGCTGACCTGATCCGTTCCGGACGCACAAACCTCTTCTCCACTTCCGCCAGCAGCGGTACGCTCACCACCTATCTGCACCACCTTGTCCCCTTCGGCGTGGATTCCCTCAAGTTCACGGCCACCCAGTTCTGGCCCGACGATGAATTGCGGAAATTCAACAGCGGAGAAAAGCCCTACCTGGTGCTCAGCACCCACTACTACCACGTCAAGGCTCTTGAAGAGCAAGCTTCCGATTCCCTCAGGCACGCCCTCTCCTTGAAAGTCATCGACAACAACGGAAACGCCATCCAGAAGGACATGTTCCTCTACTTCGTGGCCTACAACCAGCCGCAGGGCATCCGTAGCCGCTACGTCGTGCCCGAGCCCACGCGGAACTTCCTCAAAGCCATCGCTCCCCGCATCGGCATGGACGACATCAAGCAACGCATCAGCAGCGAAGGCGTGATCGAATCGGATTCCACGTTTGTGCCCATCATCAGCTACAAGGGATTGAAACGCAAATGAAACGCCCGTTCCCCTAAGGCCAACAGAAAAACCACAGCCCACGATCATGGGCTGTGGTTTTTCTGTCAATCCTTTAAGCAAGCCAGCGGAATAACCTTTACGCCATCTATACGGGTATAGGCCATTTCGCCTCCAGTAATGACAACCAGCAAGTCTGGTTCTCGAAGTTTAATCTGCTTCTCAGTCTTGTTGTGATCCTGCACCAGATGCCTTATTTCCTTCAAATGCTCTGCCCCTTCTTCTATTTCGCGGCTTCCCAATTTGAATTCAATGAGTGCATACCTGCCATCCTCCAGATGAAGTACTGCATCTGCCTCCAAGTCGTATCGGTCGTGGTAGTAGGAAATAGAACCACCGAGCGATAAGGAATATGCCTTTAGATCGCGAATAGCCATACATTCAAACAAGAATCCGAATGTTTTCAAGTCAGTGTATAAGGCCTCAGGAGAAAGTCCTAATGCAGCAACAGCAATAGAGGGGTCAACGAATTCTCGCTTAACACCGCGACGAATGGCTGACGCTGAACGAATAGCAGGGCTCCATGCCTCCACGTCTTGTATGACAAACAGACGCTGAAGAACCTCCATGTAAATATCGAAAGAAGTGGAGCTGACACCTTCAAGATGTTCATTCACATCCTTGTACACCACGTTCTTTTTTGCCAGTGTCGATATATTGCGAGCATAACTCTGAAGAATCGTAGTGGCTAACTTTTCATTTCTCCTTACATCATCTATTGTGGAGATATCCGTACTGCACACTGTCCGGAAATAGTTCTTGGCAACTTGCAGCTTGGCTTTGTCAAATTTCGCATACAACGAAGCAGGCCATCCGCCACGGCAAGCAGCAAATATCAGGTTTTCAATCGACATGTCGGATGTCACTCCGTCTATATCCAAATCCGGCCGATCAAATAACTCTTTCAATGATATTCTACCGTTAGACTCCAACGATTCATAAAGGCTCATTGGAAGCATCTGCATTCTGGCGATTCTCCCGTTTCCTGAATGTTTGATAAATTCACTCCTTTTTTTCGGATCAATAGAATTAGATCCCGTCATGATGAATTGACCGAATTCATTACGTTTGTCAACCATAGCGCGAACAGAATCCCATAACACAGGAGCCTCCTGCCATTCGTCAATCAAACGGGGAACATCACCAGCAAGAAGCAGGGAGGGCTTAACTGCCAATGTTGCTTGATATTTATCGCGCATATCAGGATCCTGCAAACTGATAACACTATTAGCTTGCTGTTTCGCAGTGGTTGTCTTACCACACCATTTCGGACCTTCTATAAGCACAGCTCCTGAAGAAGCCAATAGGAGGTTCAAATATTTGTCTGCGGTTCTTTTAAGGTATTCCATATCGTTTGCGATTAAAAATTCATAGTGCAAAGATAACGGTTTTTCTTGTACCAAACGGGGTAGTTGGTATTTTTGTGGCATTTCAGTTGGTGTTTTTGCGGTATTTCAGTTGGCATTTTTGTGGCATTTCAGTTGGTGTTTTTGCGGTATTTCAGTTGGTGTTTTTGTGGCATTTCAGTTGGTGTTTTTGTGATGTGAAAATGAAGTCGTCTGAACTTTTCTGACGAAGATTGAATTTAGAAGAGCTCAAACTTCAAATCAAATCTTCGTCAGAAAAGTTCAGACGACTTCATTGCATTAACATGATTGTCGCAATGAAAACTCCCTATTTATAGGTATTATGCAGTCCGCCGAATACCAGTAACTTTGCACGCAGAAAAAAATAGGCTTCAGGACAATGATAGTGAAGTCGTCTGAACTTTCATGAAATTCAAGATTTGCCTTTGTTTTTGAGGCGTTTTGGGCCTTGAAGAAGGAGTGTAGCGAGCTACACGACTGATGAAGGGGCAAAAAACGGCCAAAAAGAAAGGTGAAGATTGAATTTGGAAGAGCTCAAACTCCAAATAAATCTTCGTCAGAAAAGTTTGGACGACTTCATAATCTTCAATTATTAAGGCATGACAATATTTCAGCAAATGCTCCTGTGCGCGGGAGGCCTTGGCCTTGCGTCACTTCTTGGCTCCACAATCGGACTGGTGGTCAGGAAAATCCCCCACAGGTGGAATGACATATTTCTCGGATTCTGCGCGGGCATGATGCTGACGGCATCCTTGGTCTGTCTGATAATCCCGGCTGTGGAGATGTCAGGACGAACCGGATGGTGGCAGCCGTTGATTGGTGTCGCGTTTGGCGTACTTCTCATATCCCTGCTCGACAGAATCACGCCGCATCTGCATCACCTCACAGGGCTTGACTCTGGTTCCGCATGTGAAGAGACACACGGAACCAACAATAAAAGTGTCAACCGTATTTTGTTGTTTGTTATGGCTATTGCCATCCACAAATTCCCGGAGGGCCTGGCAACCGGAGTAGTATTCGACGGCAACAATATGGGAAATGCCTATACCGTCACCATAACCATAGCATTACAGAATATTCCGGAGGGAATGGTTGTGGTCACACCGTTACTTATGATAGGTGTCAGCTATCTGAGGGTTATCGGTGTAGGACTCGCAGTAGCCCTGATGGAAATTGCAGGTGTGTTGCTGGGATATCTTGTCGGCGATATTTCGTCGACATTGCTTCCTGTTGTGACCGCCATTGCCGGAGGTGCCATGCTGTATGTGATCAGCGATGAAATGATTCCCGAAACGCACAGCCACGGCTTTGAGAAACCGGCCACATACGCCCTTGTCGCAGGGGGTATGTGTATGCTCTATATCCAGATGTTTGTATAGCGGTCACTCTTCTCCATGTAGGCCCCGACAACTTGCCGGGAAAGAACCTGAATGTTTTTTTTGACGTATAGTTCATATCCCTTCTTTCGCAAGTAAAAAACACATTGTCGTACATTTAGTGATGGTAAAAAAACAATTTGGTACAAAAAATACCAAACAGATTTACACCTGACGGCATCGTTCCAGAAGAGTTCAAACTCCTATCCTTTAACCATGTATTGCTTCAGAGGAAGGACACAAAAATGTACCAAGTTATATTTTTTAATCTTCACTTATTTACGCACCCATTCATATCCACTTTCCAGCGCTTGCAAGTCCCATCAAGCCCCTTTTCAAATCATCTCACACCATATGATGTGAGCGCTCACACCATTTGATACGAGCGCTCACACCATTTGATGTGAGCGCTCACATCAAATGGTGTGAGATGACTTTCTCGGCGTTTCGTAAAGACATTTAGTGACAGCTAAAAAACTTGGTACAAAATGCTAAGCAGATTTGCACCTGATGGCATCATTCCAGAAGAGTTTAAACTCCCATCCTTTAACCATGTATTGCTTCAGAGGAAGGACACAAAAATGTACCAAGTTATTTTTTTATCGTCACTTAGGAAGCATGCCCCTGTTCAACCATACCCATGTGGTAAATGGGGTGATTATCGTTCATTCCCATATAAACACAGGCGAGCACACTCATTCCAAGCAGAGTCTTGAAACAATATTCTTTTTATCAAATATACTTGCTTTCGGTGATTTCCAGTCATCGTTCATCCCCGTACCATGTTCTTTTCCTATCAGGGTGCCACCTCTTGTTCCGGCATTATCCGATATGACAACCATATCACGTGGGGGGTTTTCTTTATATTGCTGTCCGCTAAAAGTTGGAAAACAATGATATGGTAGTTGAATCTATGATTTGCAGGCGATTAAGCCAG
>ERZ1026892.945-NODE-945-length-12858-cov-9.499883_pt1 | contig 12858 bp, 10 predicted proteins | sample MGYA00380176_ERZ1026892 | MGnify/ENA primary metagenome ERZ1026892 (study PRJEB33269, sample SAMEA4719812) | human gut metagenome | biome: human-associated habitat; feature: organic feature; material: feces | place: Cameroon | collected 2013-10 ... | reverse complement strand
GTAAATATTTAATTCATTGGTCGTTAAACTATAAAAAGAAGGTGGAAATCATGAAAAAAAATCATTTCAAGCAACTCTTACCCGCACTTTTATCAATGGGCATGACGTTTATTGTTTTAGGCGTTCTCATGCTTGCATCGAGTTATATATGGAATATCAAAAATAATATCCTATTGTTCGCCGGACTTCTTTTCATCGTCTTGGGAACAATAGGATATGTATATTCTATCAAGCAAAAGCCATAGATTATTCCTCTGCTGGAGTAATCAACTTATAACCCTTGCCGTGGATGTTGATAATTTCAATCTGAGGATCGTCCTTTAGATGCTTACGCAACTTAGTGATGTAGACATCCATAGAGCGAGCATTGAAGTAGTTATCATCTATCCAGATTGTCTTGAGTGCATAATCACGCTGAAGAATCTCGTTGGCATGAGAACAGAGCAAAGACAACAACTCGTTCTCTTTTGTGGTCAACTTAGTCTGCTTCTCACCAGCTGAGAGCAACTGCTTCTGAGTATCGAAGGTAAACTTTCCGATGTGATACAAAGTAGATTCTTTATTTTTCTTACCACGTACTCGACGAAGAATAGCCTCTACACGAAGTACTAACTCTTCCATAGAGAAAGGCTTGGTGATATAATCATCAGCACCAATCTTGAATCCTTCAAGAATATCCTCTTTCAGAGTCTTAGCTGTCAAGAAGATGATTGGAATATCAGCATTGGCCTGACGAATCTCTTGTGCCAATGTGAATCCATCCTTCTTTGGCATCATCACATCAAGCACTGCAATATCAAATTTACCCTTTGTAAATTCTCGATAGCCAGCCTCACCATCTGGACACAATGTGGTATCATATCCCTTTGCCAATAAATACTCACGAAGCAACATACCCAAGTTCTCATCGTCTTCGCAAAGCAAAATCTTAATTGTCTCTTCCATAATCTTATCGTTTTATTGATTAATATTCTATTATTTACACTCTTATCATACTCGACTAATCAAGAATTACAGGCAGTTTTATTACAAAAGTAGTACCCTTGCCATACTCACTGTCAACCTTGATTTCTCCATCATGCAGGTCGACAATCTTCTTGACATATGCCAGACCCAAGCCAAATCCCTTGACATCATGAACATTACCTGTATGAACCCTATAGAACTTATCAAATATCTTCTTCAAATTATCTTTCTTAATGCCTAAGCCTGTATCCTTAATAGAAAGATAGAGATATTGATCGTCATTCCAAGTCTTCATCGTAATGTTAAGCGCCTCGCCTGGTTTGCGATATTTCACTGCATTGTCCATCAAATTGAAGATTACATTTTGGAAGTGAACCTCATCAACATAGATAGAGGAATCAACAGCCTCAATGTCGGTATAGACCTTTCCACCAGTATGCTCTACTCGTAGAGAGAACGAATGGGCTATATTTTCCACCATTTCATTCAGGTCGAGATGTTTCTTCTTGAACACAGCCTTCTTTCGGTCAAACATACTCATCTGCAGTACTTTTTCTACCAAGAAGCGCAAACGTTTAGATTCATCGTTAATGACACCACCTAAGTGTTTCTGCATTTGCTCACTCTTTGAAACAGAGGAATCATTGAGCATCTGAGCAGCCAAGCTGATACTTGCAATAGGCGTTTTCAACTCATGGGTCATATTGTTGATGAAGTCGTTCTTTATTTCCGTATAGCGTTTCTGTCGGAAAATTACAACAATGGTAAAGATGAAGGTAACCAACAATACCAAGGTAAAGATAACACTCGGAATCATGAAACGCACACTGGAGAAAATGTAGCTATTCATGTCAGGGAAGTGAACCTTAACAACTCCCATTTTCGATTGAGGATCATTACGAAACAACACTTGCGAATAACTATAATCCTCACCCTCTTCGGTAAAATCAGGACAACGATACACTTCACGACCATCCTGCGTACTCACCGTAAAATGATAAGGGATATTGATACCATTATTCATCATCTCGGCCTTGAGGTCCTGATCAAGCAATTTGAAATTGATACGCTCTTTCAAAGGCTTATCCGAGGCAGAATACAATATAGAATAAACCACCTCATCAAGCAACGCTTTCTGATAAACATATCTATTCTTAACAATTTCCTGCAAAGACTTCTGAGCCTCATGCAACGAGTTTTTATCGCTACGAAGTATCATTGCCTTTGGCATCTGTGCAGGATTGCTGGCTATAGTCTTCAACTCAAAAGAAGAATAAACCGTACCATCCTTACCTACTACCGAATACTGATGTGACTGCTGCACCGTACCATCCACCTGTCCACTCCTTGTACCGACAGAATCTTGGCGGATGGCCCTGCGTTCTGTTTCATTCACATCTTTTTCTAAATAGCGCAAAGTCTCATTGAGCTCCAAATTTCTTGAAGCTTGATATAAGGCTCTATTGACTGATTCATCAAACTGTTCTTTCTTCATATTTACCATTTCCTGGATATATCCCAGTTGAAGGAAAAGTAAAGCCAAGAACGAAAAGCCCATGATGAAAGCTATTGTCCAAATTGTTTTCTTCTTCATGACAGCAAAGATAGATAAAATTCTTAAACGCTTAACAGATTGCAGTTAATAATTTCTCTATTATTCACTATTATTAACATTATAAACATATACTAATTACATATAAACACATAACTACTATATTCAGCACCCATAGAACAGAAAAAGAATGACACTAAACCCTTGACAACAAAAAAAAGAGAGCATGCTTTTAGGCATGCCCTCTATATCATTCTATCATTCAATAAGTTTCCTTCTTACTTCTTATTTACTCAGCCTCTTTAGCTAACTCAGTCTCATGCTCTGCTATCAACTTGCCTTGAATGTCATTAGGAACAAGCTCATAACTTGCAAACTTTGTAGTGAAAGATGCACGACCACCGGTTAGTGAACTGAGAGATATAGAATAGTTAGAAAGTTCCTTCAAAGGAATCTTTGCACTAAGTTTCTGATATCCAGCCTCGCTATCCATACCCATAATGAGCGCACGACGACCTTGCAAATCACTCATCACATCACCCATAAAGTCAGCAGGTACATATACCTCTAAGTCATAGATAGGCTCCAAAATCTTAGGACCAGCCAACTTGAATGCATCACTGAATGCATGACGAGCAGCCAACATGAACGACAACTCATTGCTATCTACCGGGTGCATCTTACCATCATAAACAATAACTCGCACATCACGAGCATAGCTACCAGTAAGAGGTCCATGTTCTATACAGTCCATAATACCCTTGAGGATAGCTGGCATAAAGCGAGCATCAATGGCACCACCAACTACTGAGTTAAGGAAAACCAACTTTCCACCCCAATCTAATGTTACCTCCTCACGGCTCTTAATGTTCATCTTGAACTCCTGTCCATTGAAGGTAAATGATGTTGGATCAGGCATACCCTCAGCATAAGGCTCCACAATCAAATGAACCTCACCAAACTGACCTGCTCCACCACTCTGTTTCTTATGACGGTATTCTGCACGCGCTTTCTTGGTGATAGTTTCGCGATAAGGAATACGAGGCTCACCAAACACAATGTTCAACTTTTCATTGTTTTCCAAACGCCATTTCAATGTACGTAGATGGAACTCACCCTGACCATGAACAATAACCTGACGCAACTCCTTACTCTGCTCTACTACCCATGTAGGATCTTCCTGACGCATCTTCAGAAGAGCTGCCATCAACTTCTCTGTATCTTGAGCGTTAACAGCCTTCACTGCACGAGAATACTTAGAATTAGGATATTTGATAAAATCAAAGCGCCATTCTGTATCCTTGCCATTCAACGTATTACCAGTCTTCACATCCTTGAGTTTCACTGTACAGCCGATATCACCAGCCTCCAGCTTCTCTACAGGAACACGATTAGCACCAGCGCAAGCGTACAACTGACCAATACGTTCCTTGCTACCTCTATCTGCATTGGTAAGATCGTCACCAGTCTTAATAGTACCGCTCATCACCTTGAAATAGCTTACTTCACCGATATGAGGCTCCATACCTGTCTTGAAGAAATAAACACTCTCCTTGCCGGCAGCATCAGGAGTTATCTCCTCACCACGAGTATTATGCAATTTAGGCATCTCGCTTACGAAAGGAACTACATTACCCAAGAACTCCATCAAGCGACGCACACCCATATCTTTGCCTGCACAAACACAGAACACAGGGAAGATGCTACGAGTAACCAATCCCTTTCGGATACCTTCACGCAACTCGTCCTCAGTAAGGCTCTCGCTCTCGAAGAATTTCTCCATCAAGCCTTCATCATTCTCTGCAGCTGCCTCCACAAGAGCCTTGTGCAGTTCCATAGCCTTATCCATCTCCTCTTCAGGAATCTCCTCGATGATAGGAGCACCACCTTCTGGCTTCCAAGAATATTTCTTCATCAATAACACGTCTATGAGAGCATTAAAGCCAGAACCAGTCTCTATAGGATATTGTATCTGAATACATTTAGAACCATAGATTTCCTGCATTGTAGCGACGATGTTGTCAAAGTCGCACTTATCAGAATCAAGCTGATTAACCAAGAAGATAACAGGTTTGCCAAGTTTCTCTGTATAGCGGAAATTATTCTGTGTACCTACTTCAGGACCGTACTGACCATTAATAAGAATCACAGCCTGATCGGTAACATTGAGTGAAGTAATAGCTCCGCCCACAAAGTCATCACTTCCTGGACAATCAATGATATTAAGTTTCTTATTATTCCATTCTACATGAAAAACAGTAGGGAATACCGAATAGCCGTATTCCAACTCTACTGGGAAGTAGTCACTCACCGTATTCTTCGCTTCTACAGAGCCTCTACGCTTGATAATGCCTGCTTCGAACAACATACTTTCGGCAAGTGTAGTCTTGCCGCTACCCGCACTGCCCAGCAACGCGATGTTTTTGATCTCATTTGTCTGATATACTCTCATGACGCTATAGATTTAATAAGGGTTATACATTAAGTTGTCAAAAGGGCGAAGGGTTTTCTTCTCCGCTTTATGGCTACTAAGATAGTGAATTATTCTCAAAAAACAAAAAGTTTACCTTTCAAAACTCTCTTCTTTTAAAACATATTAGTAATTTTGCACCTTATTAAAGCAAAAAAACAAGCATACACCTTATTATATATAGACAATCATGGCAGGACTTTACATACACATACCCTTCTGCGAGAGCCGCTGCATCTATTGCGGTTTCTACAGCACCACATCCCTAAAAGAGAGAGATGCATACATTGAAGCCCTCTGTCAAGAGATGGCTTTACGCCAGATTAACGATACTTTAGGGGAACCAGCTAAGATAGAAACCATCTATCTGGGTGGTGGAACACCCAGTCAACTCACCAGCGAACAACTCGTTCGTCTGTTTGAAGGCATCAACAAGAACTATGGTTCCTCGCTTACAGAACATATAGAAATCACGATGGAGTGTAACCCTGACGACATCACCCCCACTCTATGCCGTACGATAGCCCAGTTGCCTATCAATCGCATCAGCATGGGAATACAAACTTTCTCGGATGAGAGATTGAGATTCTTACACAGAAGACACAATGCCATCGAAGCCAAGCAAGCCATTAAGCTATTGCGCAAAGCTGGTGTCGGCAACATCAGCATAGACCTAATGTTCGGATTCCCGAACGAAACCATCACCGAATGGACCCATGACATCAGAGAAGCTCTGTCATTAAACGTAGAACACCTGTCAGCCTATAGCCTGATGTACGAAGAAGGCACAACACTTTACCGCTTATTACAACAAGAAAAAATAAAAGAAATAGACGAGGAGACCTATCTCCAAATGTACGAGATACTCATCGACGAACTGACAGCAGCGGGATATGAACACTATGAGATTAGCAACTTTGCACTCCCAGGTTACCGTTCGCGCCACAACAGCAGTTACTGGCATGAAGTGCCATACATAGGTTTGGGAGCAGCCGCCCATTCCTACATACGTAGCCCTAAAGTCATGCGCAGTTGGAATATAGCCGATATCAACGAGTATATCCATTCTATCAAACAAGGAAGAGTTGTTCAAGAAAGTGAAACACTCGACATAAACACCAGATATAACGATCTGATTGCCACAGCCCTACGCACCAGCGATGGTATCACACTAACAAAAATAAAAGAAGAGTTCGGAGACTCACTCTACCGAGCCCTACTTACTGAAGCCGACAAACATATCGAACGGCATCAAATGCAAATAAAAGAAGGACGCCTGATGCTTACTCGGAATGGTTTGTACGTTTCTGACGACATCATGAGCGACTTCATGCTGGTTTAACCCAACCAGGCATGAAAAGCCTCCAGGCCACCTTGTTGCAGATAAACAGCATAGTAATGTTCCTTGATGCGCTCAACAACTTGCGAGGTCGATTTCTTTTTTGAGAACATCGGCTTTATCATCTGCATCAAGACAAACAGCACAATAACAACAACCACCATGATAAACCAAGACAAGATTTCACTCTCCAACCGTAGGGAAGATAAAACCATAATACCTACACCCAAAGGGAGTATGAAACACAACCAGTCTAAAGGAGAATTGAGTTGAGTAGACTCCACATATTCGTCCCTCAATTCTTTGGGTGCGTTTAATATGAGCTGCTTCTGATGCTGCTCCCAAAAGCTATTAAATTCTGATTCTTTGTTTTTCTTTTCCATCACCAGTTATATACAATTTACACTTTACATTTTTAAAAAAAACAGTAAAAGCCGATACACCTACCATAGATATGCAACAGTTTGATATGCGACAACCTACCGAAGCGACAAAGCCTGCTGTAAAATATTATGAGCATGTGAAACACGCTCCGCATTGGGAGTTTCTACTCCCTTTAAGGGATAATCAATACCCAATTTCTCATATTTAAACACGCCCAATGTGTGATAAGGAAGCACTTCTATACGCTCTATATTATGAAGCGTAGACAGAAAATCGCGCAACCTTATTAGGTATTCGTCCTTATCAGTAATACCTGGAATAAGCACATGCCTAATCCATACAGGCTTGGCTATCTCACTAAGATATCTGGCACAATCCAGAATATTGGCATTGCTATGGCGTGTCAGTTTGCGATGCTCTTCATCATCTATATGCTTAATATCAAGCAAAACCGTATCGGTAAGCTCCATCAGACGCTCAAACTTCTCAAAGAAAGGTGCCTTGCGTGTAAAGAGCTGAGCCGAAGTGTCCAAGCAGGTTCCTATACCCCGACGTTTAGCCTTCTCAAAAAGCTCCAACAAAAAGTCTATCTGCATCAAGGCCTCACCTCCACTTATGGTAATGCCACCTTTGTCGCCCCAATATGTACGAAAGCGCTCAGCTTGGTCAAGCAACTCATCAGCCGTACGTTCCTCTCCTATTCCCGCCTTCCAGGAATCAGGATTATGACAGAACTGACAGCGCATAGGACATCCCTGCAGGAATATCAAGAATCTAATTCCCGGACCATCTACAGAGCCAAAACTCTCCACACTATGTACAAAACCTTTTGTCATGCCTTTTCATTTTTATGCAAAGTTAGTGCATTATTTCCATTTATGCAACTTTTATGCAGTGATTTTATAATTTTTAGGATATTTATAATTATACTCAACCACCGAAACTACTCTGCACCCATATTGTCATGAGTTGTTACGTCAATACTGTGAGTCAACGTGAATTATAAATAAGTAATAACTGAGTCAACTCGTATTATCAATAAAGCGTAAAGTGGTCAACTAAAATCGTTAAACCACATATAGCCAATAGCCTTTTGGTTGTATAAATCTCTATTCAAAAGCTCTGAATATATATTCAAAGGCTCTGAATATCCGTTCAAAGGCTCTGAATACATATTCAAAACTTTCGAACAGAACTTTTAATCAAGTTTATGCTTTAGTGAAGTTTTCTATAGAGGGTGCTGAGTTGTTACCAACCACCGTAAGTTCGATTACGATAAACATGAAAAGGTAGCCGAAAAGCTTTGCATAAAAACACTGCATTAATATATTTTTTCAATAAACACAATAAACAAACAGCCCAGACTCTGAAAGCCTGGGCTGTTTTGATTATTTATTACAAAGAAACTATTCTTTAGAGTTTCTCGTGAGCCTGACGAGCAATCACGTCGAGCTGCTGCTCGCGAGTCAAGTCGATGAACTTAACAGCATAACCGCTCACACGGATAGTAAAGTTCTGATACTCTTCCTTCTCTGGATGTTCCATCGCATCCATCAACTTATCTACGCCAAATACGTTGACATTCAAGTGATGAGCACCCTGGTTGAAGTAACCATCCATCACACCAACCAAAGTCTGTGCACGCTCCTCGTCGTTATGACCGAGAGCACCTGGACTGATGGTCTGAGTATTTGAAATACCATCGAGAGCATACTCGTAAGGCAACTTAGCCACAGAGTTGAGCGAAGCCAACAAGCCGTTCTTCTCAGCACCATAAGATGGGTTAGCACCAGGAGCCAAAGGTGCTCCTGCTGGGCGACCGTCAGGCATATTGCTGGTAAACTTGCCATAAACCACATTTGAGGTGATGGTAAGAATAGAAGTTGTAGGCTCAGAATCACGATAAGTATGATACTTCTTAATCATGTTCATGAAGGTCTTCAAGAGCCATACAGCAATCTCGTCGGCACGCTCATCATCATTACCATAACGTGGGAAGTCACCCTCAGTCTTGAAGCTGAGTGGGAATCCAGTCTCATCACGAACAATATTTACCTTGGCATACTTGATAGCCGAGATAGAGTCTACTACATGACTGAAACCTGCTATACCTGTTGCAAATGTACGACGTACGTCTGTATCAATGAGCGCCATCTCTGCAGCCTCGTAGAAGTACTTGTCGTGCATGTAGTGAATCAGATTCAATGTCTTCACGTAAACAGAAGCCAGCCAGTCCATCATGTCCATAAAGCGAGGCATAAACTCCTCATAAGTAAGAACATCACCCTCTACGGCACGATACTTAGGACCACACTGCTCACGGGTTTTAGAGTCAACACCACCAGAGACAGCATAAGTCAAGCACTTAGCCAAGTTGGCACGAGCACCAAAGAACTGCATTTCCTTACCAGTCTGTGTAGCAGAAACACAGCAGCAGATACTATAATCATCACCCCATACAGGACGCATCACGTCATCGTTCTCATACTGTATAGAGCTGGTCTTTACAGAAATCAAAGAAGCATAGTGCTTGAAGCCCTTAGGCAAACGAGAACTGTACAATACTGTCAGGTTAGGCTCTGGAGAAGGACCCATATTCTCAAGTGTGTGGAGGAAACGGAAATCATTCTTAGTTACCATTGAACGACCATCCTGACCCATACCACCTACCTCAAGAGTAGCCCATACTGGGTCACCAGAGAAGAGCTGGTTGTAAGAAGGAATACGAGCGAACTTCACCATACGGAACTTCATCACCAAGTGGTCAATCAACTCCTGCGCATCAGCCTCGGTAAGAGTACCCTCCTGGAAATCACGCTCGAAGTAGATGTCAAGGAAAGTAGAAATACGACCTACCGACATGGCAGCACCATTCTGGGTCTTCACAGCACCGAGGTAACCGAAGTAAAGCCACTGAACAGCCTCACGTGCATTCTGAGCTGGCTGGCTGATATCAAAACCATAGCTGGTAGCCATATCCTTCAAGCCCTTGAGAGCTCTAATCTGCATAGAAACCTCCTCACGAAGACGAATCACCTCATCAATCATCTCATGGTCGCCCATGTTAGCCAAATCGTTCTGCTTCTCCTGAATCAAGAAGTCAATACCATAAAGAGCCACACGACGATAGTCACCTACGATACGACCACGACCATATGTATCAGGCAGACCTGTAAGAATATGATTATGACGAACGAGTTTCATCTCAGGAGTGTAAGCATCGAAGACACCATCATTGTGGGTCTTGCAATATTTGTGGAAAATCTCATGGAGCTTCTCTGATGGTTCATAGCCGTATGTAGTACAAGCCTGCTCTGCCATCTTGATACCACCATAAGGCATGAAAGCACGCTTCAGCGGTTTGTCGGTCTGTAGACCTACCACCTTCTCCAAGTCCTTAGTGCCCTCGCCGATATAAGCTGCACCATATGCTGTCAATCCTGAAACCACCTCTGTCTCCATATCAAGCACACCACCCTTGGCACGCTCCTGCTTCTGGAGTTCCTTCAACATACCCCAAAGGGTGTCGGTAGCTTGGGTAGGTTCTGCCAAGAACGACTCATCGCCGTCGTAGCTGGTGTAGTTATTCTGAATGAAGTCACGAAGATTGACTTCTGTTTGCCACTTGTTTCCTTTGAAACCTCTCCATTCTTTTCTCATAATTCGGTAAAATATTAAAAAATTAATTAACAAATAAACAAAAAAGCCCGAACACAAAAGTGCCCGGGTTTATATCCAACAAGTCGCAAAACCGCCTTGCATGAAGCCTAAAACGATACGCTTATTGAATTTTTGTTTTATCATTCTTTCGTTTTCTTATCCTTAATGTTTTATTACTATTTTTTCTTACCTCCTAAAAAGACCATTCAAATGCCTTCTTGAAGAATTCGGCTGCAAAGTTACGCATATTTTCCGAATTGACAATGAAAAGCATCAAATATTTCTTATCCTATATACTCTCCTACCCCAAAAATCATCATTTATAGGGAGAACAAATTAGCTTTTCGATTCGTTAATTTACTGTAATATGAAAACAACCCTGCTTCACTTCGTACTTCACCAGACAACGACCATTTTGCCTCATATCGCGCAACACTTCGCTCAACACCCATTTTAGCGAATCATTACGCACCTCTCGACGTGGCTCGCTGGTCGTCTGCACGGTCTTATATCTGTTATAGCAAACATCAAAAGTTGTACCATAGAGATGACACGAGTTCTCCGTAGCATTACTATTACGAGTGCGCAACTTCACTACATCATCCTTAGTACGAAGAATGCTTGTCACAATGATCTTATGCAGCGGAATGCCCTTGATCTGCAAAGAGTCAAAATAGGCTCGTCCGATATCCTGTAGAAGCACCGAAGCACGGGGCACCAAATAGGGAATACTATTATTCAACTTATCTACATAAAAATAAGGATTACTACCCACATACACCAATTTACCTTTACTATGCTCTGCAGCCTCGCGATTCTGCACTGGACTCACTCCAAACTTATTAGCTGCCTCCAGTTGTACATCGTTCTGATCGGGAAAGGTATTTCCAAAATGTGGCACCGAGAATATACGATGCTTCACTATCTCACCTTTTGCATCATAAAAGACCGAAGGCTTCTGACTATCTATCGTCATGGTATCTATACGTTCTACAAGGAGAGTATCATCCGTCGCCTCTGCATGACGACCTAAAGGCTTCGCCACACCGGGGAAGACAAGACGCCATAAAGCAAGCAACAAAGTCACAACTACAAAACCTTTTAAAAACTTATTTTTGGATATCTTCATTCTTATGTGTCGTTCTTTTTTCATGCAAAGGTAAGAAAAAGAAACGAATTAGAGCATCTGCATTTCTACAAAAAAGGCTTCACGACACATTTTTTAAAATATTTATCATTTAGTCAAATGCTTTTTTGACAGAAAAGACTCGATTTTGGGAGCATTAATTTGCTCATGTCGTGGAAAAGTATTACTTTTGCACCGTGTTATATATTACATATCTTTCAACTAAAAAATGTTATAAAAGGTTTTGATAGAGAAGCATATAGTACTCGAAGATATAGACCCAGTGATGTTCTATGGGGTGAACAATGCTCACCTGCAAATAATCAAGTCGCTGTACCCTAAGTTACGTATCGTTGCACGTGACAATGTGTTGCGCGTGCTCGGCGACGAAGAAGAAATGGCTAAAGCCGAAGAAGAAATAGAACGCATGAGAGTTCATCTACTCAAGTACAACACCCTTAACGAAGAAGACATTCTTGACATCGTTAAGGGAAAGCAGACCAAAGCCGACACGGTGAAAGGTGTATTAGTATATAGCATCAGCGGAAGGCCCATCAAGAGCCGAAGCGAGAATCAGCAAAAACTTATTGATGCTTACGAGAAGAACGACATGGTTTTTGCCGTAGGACCAGCCGGAACAGGTAAGACCTACCTCAGCATCGCTCTTGCAGTAAGAGCCCTAAAAGATAAGATGGCCAAGAAAATCATCTTATCAAGACCTGCTGTCGAAGCTGGCGAGAAGCTCGGCTTTCTACCAGGCGACATGAAAGACAAAATCGACCCTTACTTGCAACCCCTCTACGATTCTCTCGAAGATATGATACCTGCCGTAAAACTGCAGGATATGATGGAGAAGCACATCATACAGATTGCACCATTGGCCTTCATGCGAGGTCGCACACTCAGCGACGCTATCGTCATCCTTGATGAAGCTCAAAACACCACCTCACAACAGATTCGTATGTTCCTCACCCGTATGGGCACCAACACCAAGATGATTATCACGGGCGACATGACTCAGATTGACTTACCTCGCGACCAGCGAAGCGGACTGAAAGAAGCCCTCAAGATATTGGAAGGTGTGGAAGGCATCGGGGTGGTAAACTTAGGGCAGAAAGATATCGTGCGTCATAAACTCGTAACTCGTATTGTCAACGCTTATGAAAAGTATGACAAAGAGAGGATAGAAGCACGAGAAGCTAAAAATGCAGGAAAAGAAAATACAAAATAATTAGAATTTAAGAATGAGCAGAATGACAGACAAACAACTGATCATGACGCTCGAATTTCAAAGTTCAAATTTCAACGTAAAATGAAAGCATTAACAAAGACAGATTTCCATTTTGATGGACAGAAGAGTG
>ERZ1026892.944-NODE-944-length-12862-cov-4.221676_pt1 | contig 12862 bp, 9 predicted proteins | sample MGYA00380176_ERZ1026892 | MGnify/ENA primary metagenome ERZ1026892 (study PRJEB33269, sample SAMEA4719812) | human gut metagenome | biome: human-associated habitat; feature: organic feature; material: feces | place: Cameroon | collected 2013-10 ... | reverse complement strand
TTATTGAAATGAATGTCTTGAAGTAAAGCCATTTGATATGTCCAGTAGGTCGCTCTGTATCTTGATGTTGCACTGACGCGTTTTTGCAAAGCATCAAATCCTCTTCCATGTTCACTATATACCAAATGTATAGAATCGTTGTTTCCTTTGTTAGTTATCCACGGAATTGTTTCTATTGTCAACCCATCTGTGTTATTTTTCAGTGACTCTAAAATAGAGAAGAAATCATAATTGTAGCTGACAATATACTTGCCTTCTCTAGTTCTTTCTATCCATACGTTAGCAGCTTCTGATGGAACATCATCGAAAATATTTAGTTTTCGTTCTTCCTGACTTATAGCAATGTATCTAGATGCGCCTAATCGCATAGGGATGCTACTATCATTCTGCCAAAAATCAGATGGAGAATAATGAGTGGGCAATGAATACTGATTTACTCGATTTTCAATTTCACAACCAACAAACCAAATATGTTCGTAATTTTTTAGGTTGCTATTTTCTCTTAGGAACTCCATGTCTGCACAATCTACATTTCCTGAGCTTTCAATAACGTACTCTTCAAGTAGATTGTTAGGTAAATAATTGAGTCTAAGATATTGAGCAAGATTTGCTACAACGGGAGTTTTTGACATTGTAACAAATCTGTTCAAGATAGCATTAAGAAAAGTGTCTTCAAGAGGTTTTTCATGCAGCATTTTTTTACTAATAGACATGTAATCAATGCCTTCCTGCTTCTGAACAAACTTCGTGTCCACATATTCTGCGATTCTTGTCCATAGGCGCTTAGGAGCAATAATTAGCCTCTTAGAGTCAATGTCGTTTATTGCTTTTATACGAGATACAACTTGCTCATCTGTATCAGCAAGGGTTTGATAATAGTTGTCTTCTTCAGAGTCCTTGCTAAAGAATTTAGAAAATTCTGGTTGTTTCAAGGCTTCTAAGATCTTGTTAATTCTGGCAGGAAGTAAGTCTTTAAGTTCGCCACATAAAGGTTCATTTTTTGAGAGTCTATAGAGTTGATTCCAGAATAATCGATCTACCAGTTCTGTGTCTTCTTGTGCTGTATGTCCAGTGTGAAGTGCATATGAATATCTGCAAGGATTTAATAGAATCTCCATTTCTAAAGTATCCCAAACAAATGCATTTGACTCAAAGCCTTTCTTGCTTAATACACAGCCCAAATCCCACGCTTTGATTCTGTGTCCAACAATAATCTCTGTTTGTTTTAATGCATGTAGAAGTGTACTAAGCTGCTCTTCTCCCTGGTACGCCGTTGTGTTTTCGTCTTTTCTAAAGGCAAATTCCTTAATAGAGTCTCCATCTGATTCTAAATCGAAGGACACGTATGGAATTTGTGATTTAAATTTCTTCCATAGCTCACCAATAAACAGATAAAAGAGTTTGGTTGAAGCAAAATACTGAACAACGATGTCTTTTGCGTAAGTTTCTGGACATAGCTGAAGAATCTTGTACTGGTAATCTTCAGATAACTCAATGATAGAATCTCTAAATTTCTCGCTATTTATTGAGGCTAGGGTATCGGCAATAGCCTCTTTGCCCTTATCATCAACAAAAGATCTCTGACAGCTTAGGAGAAAATGACTAACAAACGAAGCCTCTTGCTTATTAATCCAAAGAGGTATGGAGTCGAAATCTTTTATTTTGTTTAGATTTTCCAGATTAGCAGTTAATGCAAATAGTTCAACGTACAATTCATCCTTCACGGTGTTGGTGACGGAAATAATATCTGCTGGTTGGATGTAATTATTAATGCACAAATTGAAAAACGAACGAACCTCTTTCTCGTTTTCTGTTATTAGGCTATTCAGATGTTCCCCTATTTGTGGATATATATGTCGTACATCTAGCCCGCTTAGTATATAATGGCTGATAATGTCGAAATCGTTCTCTATAAATCTTTCGGCCAACAGATGTAGAACTTCTAAATAATATTGTGGATCATCTAAAAATTTGGAGACCAGTTTTTTTGACGTCTCATAGTCAAGCTCGTTAGTTAAATCTGCTTGTTCCACGAACGCCTTGTCTTTTTCAGAAAGATAACAACTCAAGAAAGATAATGCTTCGGAATCAGACTTTCCCTTGAGATATTCGAATGTCTCGTTCCATGGTTTACCAGCTTCGCTGAAGATTGAATTGTTCTGCGTAATAAGAGAGATCACATATAGCAGATTCATCGAAAGGCTTGTCGGATTTTCCAACAAAGCATTTAATATGGAAGTATGTGCGGAAAGCCAATGTCTAACATCTGTTTGGTGCTCTTCTGATGAGTTGTCAAGGGATTCTATTGTCTCTGTAAGACATGAGGAAAAATCGAAATCATCGGAAAGTCCTTGTAGGGTACTTATGTCTTTTTGGTTGAAAATTCTTTTTTTTACGGTAGCTACTAAGGATTTTATAGCGTTGCAATAAGTGTCATTGACGGATGTGTATGATTTTAGTTCTGGCAACAATGCAATTAGTCGCTTAAGCAAATTGTCATCCTGAAGAAATTCTTCGGTAACTTGTGAATATTCTACATTATTATAATCCGATAGATACTCGGCGAAAGCTTCTATTACAATTTCTTTTCCATCTGTCTTTCCTAGAATCTTGTCAATAACATGACAGATAACGTCATGCTCATGGTATGATCCTTTAGAGTCTTTTCCTTCTATTTTAGCGAAAATGCCTCTATAAGGAAGAGCTAATAATAGTCCATTTTTGTCATATGTCAACCAGTCGCCATTTGTGGCTTCACGCCGTCCCTTAAAAGTTCTTAGGTTCATTATAATCCAATCATTTTCCTGAGGAGGAATGGTTGGGTTCCAATTCCTCTCATTGAGATTGATAGAGTATAATTTGCTGGAACTATCTTCGTTATTAATACCAAGAGCATTAGTAAGAACTCTTCCGAAATAATTAACGTGATTATCATAGAATTGAACAACTGCTATGCTCTTTTCAAGTTTATGCTGTTTTTTCTTCTTCGGTAGTTTTGCCTCTTGGCTTGTTTTGGGCACAAGTTGGCTTGTGATGTCAATTTCTACTAGATGATTACCAATGTCTATGTTTGTAATTTTGCCAGAAACCGAATTCCCAATTGGGTAGGTATATCCGTTTGGAATGGGAGCTTTAACAATGGCACCATCCTGAATTTCAATATACGCACGGCTTTTGATAATCTTTTTAACAACACCTTGGATTTCACCTCCAATTGAGAGTTGGTCGATTTGCGATAGTAAAGGATCATCCATTAATTGTTTTCTTCCAATTCTCAGCTTTTTCTTTTCTTCTTCATAACCAATAATGATGACGTCAATTTCCATGCCTTCATACAAGAAATAATTTATGTCATCGATATACCTCCAGCTGACATCCTTAGCGTATAAGAAAGCGGAAAGATTCTCAATGGTTACATATGCGCCATGACGCATAACTCGTTGAACCTTTCCTGTAAATCGCTCGTTTTGATGTGTATTGCCAAATTCTCTTAATTGGGCAATCGTTTCTTCGGAAAGAATATTGTTTTTATTCTGTTTCTTCTCGTATTCTTTATTTGGCTTGTGTGTAGCTCTAAAACTTTGGTTTAATGAACTTAAGTCAATTTTGTTGAGAGCCCTAAAATTTTCGCTAGGTTGTTTTTCATTCTTTGACGTGAGTGTCTTCGGTGCAGATTCGTTTGAGTCAATATTGTTCCCAAACATTATCTGTTTGTATTTGTTTTGATGAGCGAAGATAGGATCAATTTGATTGAGTTGCGAATCATCTAATACATATTCAGGGTCCTCTGGTAGTATTACTCCTTTTTCCTTCGCATTTTGAGTTACATCATAGACCGTTAGTCCTTTGGTGTTAGCATATTCTAGTATCGTAATTTTCTGTGCCATATAGGATTTGTTGAAATTTACACTCGTTTACAAACTGTTAACTTGTTGCCAGCTCTGTTATATTAGATCGCAGACAGAAAAACTATTACCATTAATGTCTTTGTGAAAAGAAATCAATGTATCTGTGTTATTGAGACTCAGAAGGTTTTTGTCTTGTCTGTCATACATATACTGACGATTTTATGTTCATTATACATTTCCATTGCCCTCTTCGGTATGTACGCCGTAGCTACCAAGCATCCATCAAAAAGCTCTACCACTACCCTCTGCTGACCTGCAATTCTTGCCACTCTTCCACGTATATCTTTAAACTCACCCTCTGTAATCACGACTTCGTCCCCTAGCTTATATTTGATGTTCTCCGAAGTGACAGGGATGATGTGAGGATTCTCAATGGAGGTTAGATGGATGAAATTATCCATAGCTGTATCGGTAATGACAAGAGGCGGATTCTTGGTTGGCGCATTTTCGCGACGAGAGGTATGGTCGTAATAGTAACTCAACAAAGCCCTGTTTTCAAGATCCTTGATGTTCTTATATTGCAAAAGAGAGTCAACTTGCTCTGCTGGGGCATGAACGAACACAAAAGAAGAAATAAGAGGCTCTGTTATGATTCGCTTCTTTCCTTGCTTCCTTACCTCTTTATACCTCAGAGGCACATAGCATTCCAAGCCTTTAGCCTTTACTGATGCTTTTGCCTTGAGGACGCGTCCATACGTAACGCGCAGAACAAACCATTGCTTGTTTTCAGAAGGCACATTCTCTACCGACACCCCACCTTTGTCCTTTGAGATGGAGGGCGTACAAGAGGTGAGTCCTGCACTTGGACACGATGAGCCTGTGTCGGTAGGCTGCCCATTATACAATGAAGCATCAGCCGTTGGAGGCTGCTTGGTGATATCTTCCAATGTTATAGTTCAGAGGTTAGGTTAAACCAACAGACTATTTCTTGTTGGAGTTGTCATTTGTTGACTACAAAGGTATAAAAACTAATCAATATAAAAGAAGAAAATAGGGTAAATATTATGATTGTGCGCAGGAATTAACAAATAGGATTCTCTCCGTTGCAACCGGCTATTTTGCTTCACGCCCTTCGTCAGACAAGTCGTCATCCTCGTGAAGCAGATATTCGTATTCGGTACCGATAAGACTCTCGCGATCGTATTCTTTTTTGTACTCCATGATGTAGAAACTGATGGTTTCGGGATATTCATAGACGAATCTCCGGCACACCTTCTTGTACATGAGCAATATGCGTTCGTCGTCGGCAAACTCAAACAGATAGTCAAGCATCCGTCCTACTTCGTTTTCCGACGCGTGTTTCCTCGCGCAGAATTCCTCCACTATGGGGGCGTACTCTATGGCTGCTCGCTCGCGAATCTGCGTCAGCTCCCTTGCCAGTTCTTTTATCCCTGCAAGGAAGTCTTGGCAGTCCTTGTCTTTGCTTATTTCATGCCTATCCTCTTGCATTTTTTGTAGTTTCTTGTTTTCGATACAAAGTTACTGATTTTTATTTGGTTACGAAAGTTGTTTTAAGTTTTTGCTGCTTTTTATTATTAGTTTTCGCTGTGTTTCATTTGTAGTTTTCGCGGTAAAACGTTGGGCGTTTTTGCGGTAAAATCCATGTTTGCTGCACATTTACAGTGGTGTGGCCACAAATGGAGCAGATGGAAAATTCCATGGGCTGCTGGGGAAACGCGTATGCGATTTTGAAAACGTTAAACGTTATAACGTTATCATGGAAGAACGCGAGTCTTCCATGGCAAGGGTGGTTGGATTGCTCTAAGGCGTGATATCGTGGCAACGTGACTTCTTTCTTTTGTCTGAGCAACATCAAAACGTCAAAACAAGATGCCAAAACAAAAACGTTAAACGTTATAACGTTAAGACGTTAATGGGACGAGCTTGGCAGACTAAGGAGCCAGAAAAGTGAACGGATATCACCAGAATTGGTGAACGGGTATTACCGGAATGTGCACCAAAAATAAACTTCTTCATTCCTTAAGCCATTTGATCCATATTGTATAACCGAGCAAGATTATCACCGATGGAACGCCCCACCTCCAAAACATCTCATATAGATAGCACACAACCCAATAATAACGCCATGAATGGTAAAACTGTGCGGGTATATCTATTATGCTGTCTCTTATCATAAACCCCATAGGTCCGAGAATGTCATTATAAAACAGAGTATATACTCCTGTCAACACTAACACCCCTGCAACAATACTCTTTACCCACATTGGCTTCCCTTTCGAAAGTAACGCAACAACTACTATAGGTGGGAGCATACGCAAGAACAATGACGTAGGAGCATGAAATACTGATATCATTACAAGAAAGAGGTAGACAACTATCACCACTACCCATACACATCCACTCTTAGTATTCATTTCCATATATTGTCTTCACGGTCAATGTGGACGCATGGCTTTTTCGTTTCAAGGAAGAACTTGCGCTCTCCAAAAAGACGGAAAGTATAGTCTGGCTTCTTAGTGTGAGAAGCTGCATTTGCTTTCAGCGGTTCTTCTAACAGGACTTCACGCTCATTGGTGTTCTTGCCTGCAATGTTACGAATATCCCAACCAAGAATCTCGAACAAAGGATCAAGAAACTCGTTTCGCACCTGAGTTTCATTGAAACGCGATGTACGATAAACCTCTTTGCCTTGCTCGTATTTCTGGACGAGGGTATGTATTTTGTTCTTTATTTCGTTTATCATATGTTGCCTCTTGCTTTGCTGGCATGGAACGGGAGCTTGCTGTTTTGATTCTTTCCTGCGAGAGCGACTTTTAGACTATGACTTTTTGTCTGGCGAGTCCTCGCCGCCTTCTTTTGCAAAGGTACGCATTTTTTGGGAAACGAGGCCTGTTTGCTAGTCTGTTTTATCATCAAATAGTAGGGGCAATTGACCGAGTCTATTTGCAAGCCTCTTTCTTGGTGTTCCGTAGTGCTAAGAAGTGGCGCAGGAGCTATCCGTTGGCGATTCTGTTTGCGCTCGAGTAAACCGTATTTTGCCTGTAGTTGATGGCGTGTGCAACGTGGTTGGCAATCAATTGATTATGTGTTTTACCACTAACTTTTGCGGTGATTTGTCACTAACTTTTGTGGCGTTTTACCGCTAACTTTTGCGGTGCTTTGCGGGTTTTATCAAGGCGAGCAAGGCGGCTGCTTGAGTGTTTGCTTGGGCGCCACTTAGGGGGACCTTGGCGATGGTAGCTTAGGGGCGAGGCGGATGGTTGCTTATGACTGGCGCGGAGGGTAACTGAGGGGTGTTTCGGGACGTCTGTTGGCATGGGGTGAGAGTCGTCGTTTTGCATGGTTTGTGAGTTGTTGTTAGCATGGGTTATGAACTGTCGTTTGCATGGGGGGTGGCGTGCTTTTTGCGTGACCAGGGGAGGTTAGTGGAGAAGAGAAAACGTTAAAACGTTAAGGGTGATAAGGAGGGGTGGATAATAACGTTTTAACGTTTAACGTTTTTGTTTCGGCATCTGTCCATTGGAGCAATCAAACTGTACGGTTGAAAATGACGAGTTGCATATAGCTTTAACGCGCCCAAGAATATTTTTAACCGTACAGTTTTGGTGTTGTTGAAAAAGTTGCCCTCTTTATTCGAACCTGATCATTTGGGCCAGTTGAAGGAAGTAGTCGTTGGACCAGATATCCAAATCCTTGGGGTTGTGGATGAATGGCAGCACGTCGGCCTTCACTTGGTTGATGTCTGCGGTAGAGAGGCGATTGTTCAGTTTCTCAAGGAAAGACTCTTTGGTGATGTCCTCCTGATTGAACTGCAAGGCTCTCTCGCGCAGGTGAGGGAAGTCGAGCGGGGTATTATGTCGGACGTACCATTCAAAATCGTACCAGTCACGACCCTTGACGCGGTTCTTCCAAGCTCGATAAACCAAGGCGTGCATCTTGCCTGCAAAGAGGTCGGGAAGGGTGAAGCAGCGAGTCATGAAGGATTGTGGGAGCAGAAGTAGTTTCTGCTCGGTGAGGAACTTCAGTGGCGGCTGCGTGTCCACTTCTATTTTTATCTTTATCGATTTCTCTGTTTGGAATGTGATGTCGTAAACATCGGTGTTGTCCTTCAGGAATGCTGATTCGACCTTGCAAAAATTCTTCTTGTCCTTCTTCTTAATTTCCACCTCTCGGCCCACCATGGCAAACTGGTCCACTATGGGTTGAAAGTATTGTGTGAAGTCAAAGTCTTGGCTTGGAGCAAGTAGCGAGAAGTCCATGTCCTCGGAGAATCGCTGCAGGCCATGGAAGATGCGTAGGCAGGTGCCTCCGTAGAAGGCGGCTTCGTTGAAGAACCCGCCATTATACAGGCCGGCGAGGATGATCTGCTGATTCACTTCGAAGGTGGCATTGCGCTTCTGCTGGTGAGTCGCCAGGTCGTAGGCCGACAACATTTGGTTGAATAATTCGTTGCTCATTTCTTCAGATACTTTATCAGGGTTTCGATAGAATTGGCTTTCTTGCCATCTGCCTGGGCGTAGCGCTCAAAGATGCTGGCGTCCATGTGTAGGAAGTCTTCTATATCCATGCGTAGGTCGTCCTCCAGATAGTTCTCGACGTCCTTGAGATAGCGAAGATAGAGCTTGGGCGAGTGGGCTATCAGGTCGCAGAGCGCCTTTTCGGGCGTGGCCATCAGAAAAGCGTAGCTCTGCTTGTTGATGCTTGTGATGCCTATCGGGAAAGCCTCGCGAGCCACCCTTTGGTACTCGAATCGTCCCACGGGCGTGTCGAAACGACGCGTGTGCTTCAGTGTCATGGACTGTGTGGTATAAACCGCTTCGGGTATCAGTCCGTAGTAGCGCAAGGCCGTCTGCATGGAGATGTATGAAGGGGTGTAGAGTTGGTTGGCTATCAATTCGGTAGATAGAGCCACGTGCGAGACCTTGGGGTCGAGCACATAAAGCCCCTTCTTGAGTCGGATGATCTTGCCCGCTGCCTCAAGTTGGCGCACCTTTTGGTTGCCTGCCTCCAGTTTGGGGAACAGGGATGCTAGCGTAGCGGTGCTCACAGGGATGTTGCCAATATGCTCTAAGTCTGTTATCATGATGCAAAGGTAGTAAAATTTGGAATAGCAAACGAAAGAAAAGTTATTTTTCTGTTCCAAATATAGCTATTTCCGGTGTTAACAATCGACTTGCCACCTTCATCTTAACGTTTTAACGCTTAACGTTTTTGTTTCGGCATTCTCGTAATAGTTGGCTGACGGCATTTTGTACCATCATAGGGCAAGAAAGTGCCATCATGCGCTGGGCAAGAAAAAACCATCAAGGCGTCTCCGTGGAGAGAAGCCTTGATGGCTTTATGTTGGTGGGAGAGGTTGGCGCTTTACTTCTTGTCGAGCACCTCGTACTTACTGTGGCGGCTCTTATATTCCGGCACGATCTCCTTCATTTTTCTCACGATCTCCATGTCGTCATACTGCAGGGAGAGGTCGTAGAGGTCCATTTCGTTCTTGCGCGCCAGCTTGTAGGAGTATTCGCGGACGGCAGCCACCTTGATCTTCGGGTGGACGGTCGGCTTGGTCTGCTCCGCGTCGTTGAGCACCTCCTCGTAGAGTTTCTCGCCGTCGCGCAGACCCGTGTATTCGATCTTGACGTTTTTGGCTCCCGAGAGGTCTATCATGCGCTGGGCCAGGTCGGCGATGCGGACAGGATCGCCCATGTCGAAGACGAAGATCTCGCCGCCGTGGCCCATTGTGCCAGCCTCCAGCACCAGGCGGCAGGCCTCGGGGATGAGCATGAAGTAGCGGATGATGTCCTTGTGGGTGACGGTGACGGGGCCTCCCTTCTTGATCTGCTCCTTGAAGAGCGGGATGACCGATCCGTTGGAGCCGAGTACGTTGCCGAAGCGGGTGGTGACAAACTGCGTCACGCCCTTTACCTCGCCGTCCTGGATGGCCTTGTTGAGCGACTGGCAGTAGATCTCGCAGATGCGCTTGCTGCAGCCCATGACGTTGGTGGGATTGACGGCCTTGTCGGTGGAGATCATCACAAACTTGCGCGTCTGGTACTTGACGGCGAGGTCGGCGATGACGCGTGTGCCGAAGACGTTGTTCTGTATGGCCATGGCGGGGTTGTCCTCCATCATCGGCACGTGCTTGTAGGCCGCGGCGTGGAAGACATACTCCGGCTTGTGGGCGGCGAAGATCTGCTCCATCTGCGACTCGTTGGTGATGGAGCCGACGATGGACCACACCTTCAGGTCCTTGTGGTGGTTCATCATGTAGAGGCGTACGTCGTGCATAGGCGTCTCGGCCTGATCGACCAGTATCAGCTCCGAGGGCTTGAAGGTGGCCACCTGGCGCGCCATCTCCGATCCGATGCTTCCCGCCGCGCCCGTGATGAGGATGCGGTGGCCTGTGAGCATCTTCTTGATGGCCTCCATGTCCACCTCGATCTTGTCGCGCGGCAGCAGTTCCTTGATGTCCACCTCGTGGAGCAGCGTGTGGGAGATGGTCGATTTGCCGTCCCACTCCTCTGCCGGCGGCATCATCATGATCTTGATCTTGGCGGCGATGAGCCCGTCGATAAATTGGGTGTCGTGGGTGAAGTGTTCCGTCTGCAGCGGCGAGACCAGCAGCGCCTGCACATGGAGCTTGCGCATGGTCTCCACCAGTTCGGGAGAGTCCTCATAGACCTTGATGCCGGAGATGCGCGAGGAGGTCATCATCTCGTTGTCGCTGATGAATCCCTTGATCTTGTAGCGCGAGCTCGGGTCGGAGACGATGCTTCGCGCCAGGGCTACGGCCCCCGGCTGGGCGCCATAGATAAAGACGTTCTTGGAAATGCCGAAGTTGTTGTAGAGGTCGTGGAGCACCTTGGCTGCCATGCGCGCCGTCCACATCAGCATCGTGGCCGTGATGAAGATTTGCACGCCGCTGACGAAGCGCGGCACGAGGATGTAGTTGCTCAGACCGAAGCGTATCTGCAGCTGGTGGAAGACGCAGATGGCGATGCTCGCCGTGAAGCTGGAGTAGGCCACGCGGCGCAGGTCGATGAAGCTGGAGTAGCGGAGCACGCCGTTGAACGTGTGGAAGATGAAGAAGGCCAACATGTAGAGTACCATGCAGAGGCCAATGCCCAGGCCCACGCGACTCAAGTTCGTGTAGAGGCTGTCCACGCCATGCTGAAGGGTATAGACAAACAGTCTAGATACCAGCACCGAAAGGGTGTCGTAAGCGAAGATACACCAATAGGGAAGCGTGCCTCGGGAGAAGGCCCATTTGACAAATCGGTAGAGTAGTTTCATTTCATTCCAACTTTTGTTAGACTTATGCAATTAATTTAGTTTGAGCGATGATAGAACCGTCCCACTCGCCTTGATGCAAAACTACAGTAGAGGGAGTGATCCTGTCGGTCCTTGTCGGCGCCGATTCGGCTCTTGGTCTCCCAACCCCTGCTTTGTGTCGTTTTCGTGGAAAGTGTCTCTGTTCTCTCTCTCATAACGCCAAGTTGATGGCTGCACGAATCTATTGCGAATGCAAAGTTAGTATTTTATTTGTTTACACGCTGCTTTTTCTGAGAGTTTTTTCACCTTCTTGTCTTTATTTGTGAAGAGGCTTTACAAAATGTGGGCTCCTGCCGTTTCCCGCAAGCGACCTGTCGCCCCTGTGGTTAGGGCCAAAATGGGACACAAGGCTGATGGCCAAGCATGCGAGAAAGAAGAAGGACCAGCGGCCCGAGGCAAAAGAAAAAAGCAAAAGAAAGCGGCCAATCCAATAATTAGTAGTATCTTTGCCGCCCCATCGTCCCTTCTGCCAGCAAGAGCGGGGTGGGGGCGTGAGGATTTTGATCACAAAGAAGACGATGACAGAAGAAAGCTCTGATGCGCTCAGCGCAGACCGCGGAGGCAAGCAGTTGCCCAAGGGAATCCACATAGTTGAGGCTGACCCGCTGATGGCCTCGAAGGAGAAGGTCGTGCCCCGCCGCCCTCTGGCTGAGACCTGGGGCAGCACCTCCGAGAAGCCCACCTCGTGGAGCTATCTCTACCTGCGCCATTTTGCGGTCAAGACCTTCAAGAAATGGCTGGAGCACTACAACGAGCAGACCGAAGGCCGTCCGCAGCCCTTCTTCATCCATCAGTCCTACCACTACGAGTACAAGAACCCCGAGAAGCAGCGGGGCGTGCGCAAGGTCCTGCAGCCCTCCATCAGCGGACTGGTCTTTCTCCAGGGCACGGTGCGCGATCTGCAGGCCTTCCTCGACGAGCATTTTCCACAGTTTCATCTTGTCAACGACCGCAGCCGCGGTTGTCCCGCCTCCATCGAGGACGCCATCATGCGCCCCTTCATGAACGTCTCGCGCATCCACCCCGAGCGCCTCACCTTCCTGCGCGAACCCCTGGAGAAGTTTGCCAAGGACCACGTCAGGCTCCGCGTCCTCACCGGCCCCTTCCAGGGCTACGAGGGCTACATCGTTCGCATCCAGCGCAACCGTCAGCTCGTCTTCGATTTTGGTGGTTGTGCGCTGGCTATCAGTGGTGTACACAACGAGGACTTCGAAGTGGTGGAGGAGTAGGGGAGGGCTGCTTTTATAACTTTTATGAAAGAAGCGGGCTGCTTCGTAAAAAGAAAAGAGGCTGCTTCGTAACAAAAACTCTCCTTCTATAATAAATAAGGTAAGAAACAACGAGACCATCAATATGACGAAAGAAAAGAAAGCCATCATCGTCGGCGCTTCGTCGGGAATCGGCTACGAGGTGGCCCGCCTGTTGCTCCAGGAAGGGTGGCGGCTGGGCTTGGCCGCGCGCCGCACGGAGACGCTGGAGGCCCTGCGCCGCGAGTTTCAGGATCAGGTCGTCTATGCGCCTATCGACGTCACCCAGGAGAAGTCGGAGGAGCGTCTGCTGCGCCTGATCGACGCGGTGGGCGGCATGGACCTCTACCTCCATGTGGCCGGGGTGGGGTGGCAGAACATGGATTTGCTGCCCGAGAAGGAACTGCCCACGGTGAGCAC